>Ga0065711_1002899_pt1 | contig 30961 bp, 17 predicted proteins | sample Hoacrofraction12_FD_59098 | JGI IMG/M metagenome (GOLD analysis project Ga0065711, IMG submission 59098) | Hoatzin crop microbial communities from Cojedes, Venezuela - Epithelial fraction 12 v2 (version 2) | ecosystem: Host-associated > Birds > Digestive system > Esophagus > Crop | place... | reverse complement strand
TCTCTCCAGTAGCTCTTCATCTTTCTTGAACTGGGGAGCCCAGAACTGGACACAGTACTCCAGATGAGGCCTCACCAGGGCAGTGTAGAGGGGAAGGAGAACCTCCCTCGTCCTGCTGGCCACACTCTTCATATATCAGTGATTAAGGTTAAAGCTTCCTGGCATTGCTCCGATTACTCAAAACACTTCACATGCTTGAAAGAGAGCTTAACTATATGCTTCTGGCAGGAGCATTTATAACGTGAGAAGCCTCAGTTCCTGTTCTTCTTCCTACAGCAAGGGGTCAAGTGTCCATTTTAGTGGGACGAGGATGGAGGCACAGAAATCAAACTGTTTGGTCACCAGTCCCAAAACAAGACCAGAACTTTTTCATTATCAGGAAATTCTGAACACTTCATTTTGAACACAGGTGGATTCAAAAGAGTTTTCAGGACTTGGATCTGACACCTCGATCTGATGCCATTGCATCTTACCTGAGTTAAAAGTAGAGGCAGTTTTAGTGAACTCCTATTATGCCCGCATCCTACAAACACGTAAGGGTTTTCCTTCCAGGGAAGAGTGCAACAACACGTTTAACAGCCTTTGCCTCTAAGAAAAAAACAGAATATAATAAAATAACAGTCTTTGGAGGTTTAGGGAAGCCACTTGTGTTTTTTATTTTAAAAAAAGTGGATTCAAGAAACAGCTTCACCTATGCTAAAAGAGCCCATGAATCCTCACAAATTTTAACACAGTTACCTTCTGGAAAAACAATTACTAATGAAGAAAAACCATCTGTCATTCATAAATTAGAACTAGTCAAACATCCATCAGAAAATATTTATTTGACTAAAAAAAAGAACTCTCTGCACCCTTCTGTGTTTAAAGCCAATTTCCTTGCTTGTGTATTCACAAACAGGAGGAAAATAGCTGTCTGCACAGGCTACACACATGGAGTTAGCATAAACTGTCACAAAGGCTTTCCATTTTAAGTCATACCTTTTAGAAGTCTGACTTGACACTGAGCCAGTCTGCCCGATGCGCTCTCATGCTTTTTGCATACTTTCGAGACCAGATTATTATGGTCTGGTCTCAGCTGAAGGTCCGTGGCCATACAAGGCTTAGTATGCCTTCATCAATTTAGAGCGATTGTTAACAACACAGCCCATAATAGGTGTTTGGATTTAACACACTGGAAACGCTGGATTCACAGATAAGAAACATGCGATACCTTCCAGTATCTTCAGAACCACCGCTGGCTGGACTACCATCAGCTGGGCATTATAGACTGCAGCACACATGATTTTAACATTCAGTCACTTTGCTTCTCCACGCCACGCATGGCAGCCACTGATTTACAGCCATCACAAAGGCTGCCAGTTCTCACCATTGATTTTGCTAATACTTTCTGTTCTATAGAAGAAATTGTCATAGAATACGTAATCTTTTATTTTCTTCAACCTAAGCATGACTGTCTGGTTTGATTTTTTGGTTATTGAAGTACTTCATGATTTACAAAAAAAACAAGAGAAGAATTTTCTGCCAGGCTTGTGACCTTCAGGATGACGGTTTTAAACTCTGCTCTTAATCTGCCAAGAAAATACAATCAGTGCTACAGGCAGCATAAAATGACTGTAAACGAGACGTTGTAACTATAAAAACAAATAGAGTGTCAGAGATAATGTTTGATGTGTCAGTTTGCATCAAAGGAGAGTTTCTCGAATTTTAAAAAAGCAATGTGATAAATGCAAGTCATCTTCCGTGTATTATTGTTTCTGCTGAAGAAATAATTTTTTTATGTCGTCTTTTCATCTGTTGTAGCTTTTGCACCGGCCATATTCACATACTGGGAAAAGAAAGATTTAGTCTCTCACATACCAGAAATATTTTTTTTCTCCAATCGTTACATTCTGTACTACACACAGTAAAAATCCCCAAACAAAACTTATAATGATGAGTAATTATACAGTATAACTGCTGCTTTGAGTAGCTGGCTTGAGACACCTCTTAAAGGGTGCTTTCTTTTTCCAAAATTACTGAACATTTTACTGAAAACAGTGAATACCAAGAAATTGGATGAAATAGAACAACAGCCTGCCTTTTGCTGAAACCTAATGCCTCATTTCAACGTTTAGCAAATGAAATATTCCATCCCAATTCATTTACATTTTCCAAATATGACTTTCAGGATCAAAACACCTTTTTAAGGTAGGTATATTAAAAATGAAACATAAGCTAAACAATTGAAAACCAGAACATTGGGGTTGTTTTTTTCTCATGTAACCCACCAGTTTCATTCTAAACATTTTTGCCATTTTTCTGTTTCACATCGAGTAACAAACCATATATTGGTTGGTTACTTATCTGCAGTACCACTGATTTTCAGGAAGTGTATTTGCAGAATTAGATTAAAAAAAAAACCAAACCAAAAAACAACCACGGAAGAACAACAACAAAACCCAAAACAAACCACCACAGTCCGAAAGCACCAGAACATCTACTCAAAGGGGAATCCCACACTGGAAAGGTTAGCTGACCTCACTTCTCCCCCCCTCACTGAGGAACCGGACACTTCGGTTTGGCTTGACTACAGAATCATGAGTTCACACCATCGAACAGGGTGACGACTCAATGGGTTACGATGAAACAAACCCTTATTTAAACAAACCCACATCCAACAGGTAGCAGGGGCTAACAAAAAACCATAAACCCCAAATAACTGAAATAAATCAGGTTTACATCTGACATACTTGAAGGTTGTCTCTGGATTAAAGACCTCTTTTAGGGAACTCAATGGAAAAATAAGAAACCATCTCAGTTCTACAGGGCAAGGTAAGATTGTGGCAGAGCTGGGAACTTTCTGTGAATAGACTCTTCCTTGCTCCAATAAATGTCATTGTTCTGTACCAGGAGAAAGAACCTCTCTTCCTTCACCAACATTATTTTCAATGCCTGGAAAGCAACCTTTCCATTTGTTCACGTGGTAGTAAACTTTGGCTACTCAAAGTAGCTTCATTCAACCTAGAAAAGATGCAGAGAAGAGGTAGCAGGAATGAAGAACCTACCATTGAAGAGTCTAAGAATAAGTTTGTTTTGCCTAGTAAAACAAAAACTGAAAGTGCTCTGCATCACGGAATACGTATACTGAGGCAGAGAATAGTATTTTCACAGGTGCATTTGGTCTGGACATCAGATGATTTCTAAAAATAAGGGAGTTAGGTTCAGAAGTCTCATTATCAGAGCACTGAGAGCAAGAAAGAAAATTACTTTCAAAATCTGGCTTAATTGTTTCACGAAAGGATTACTGTTTCTGAGTAGCTCTTGGTGCAGGTAAGAGAACCAAAAAGGATTTTAAGGACCCATGACTTCCAACATCCAGCACCGGTTTGTCGCTGTTCTTGTTCGTTCCATCATATTGTGTATTACAGGCTGCTGGCATCTTCAAATGACTGACAGCACAGAGGGTGGAAAATAAAAACTGGGCTTTAATGCAAGAGTAGGGTGGGAAAGAAACAAGAGAAATACGGCCTCTTCTGACGAGTTCCAGCATTTCACGACTCTTTACAATATGACCTCTTGTAACTTCAGTAACATCCTAAGTTATAGCAAAAAAAGGTTAAAATTAGAATAATGATAGTTTATGTCTAGTGGAGGTCAAGCACCATTTGTGGATCTCAGTAACTTGCAGCAAGTCAGTTCGGCTGTACTTCTGCATACCTTACCAGCACTGTGTCATCACAGAATCAGTGCAGAGGGAAATTCAAATTAATTCAAAGATTGCAGCCTCCGTAAGCCCGCAGAGGTCATAAAATCCTACGGCAGGTGCGTGGACTTTCTGAAGTTGCCTTCTGTCGCTTACCAAGCAGGTTCTTTTACAAATGTACTGCTGACACTGCTGGAAATACAGTAAGGCATCACTTTCAGAAACTGCAGACGTGGAATCCTTGCTAAAACATCATCTGAAATTGCAGGCTGCTGAAAGCTGGAGCGGATCAGGCGCTGCTGTTCACGAGATCATCAACAGGGAGTATAACAAGCATCTAGAATCAAATCAGTAATTATTACACAGCCGCACAGTATGTTTTATGAAACAGACTTTACATAATATCCCATAGTACCCAGTGTTAGATAACAGGGTGAGGAAGAGAGATTAGGTTGCGTCAGCAATGGAAAAAATATCTTTGAGAGTTTAGACGAGCAAGGAGTTGAGGAGCAGTGACACAAGTGAGGCATGAAGCAAGGAAACGGGGCAAGCAGGAAGGCTGCACCGGATGGGAGATGCACCTTGAAAGAAGATTTATCTGCTGATGGCAGCGAGACTATATAGCAAAGGGAAACTAGAGCTGAATGTAACAGTAAAAGCAGGGGAAGGCTTGTCATGTATCCATAATACAGTTCTTGGGTAAACGAGAAGCATATTTCTATTCCGAGAAAAATTTCATGGAGCACTTGCCAAAACTACACCACTGTACGGTTATGTAGCAGAAAGGGGACAACTGAAAGGAAAAACGCAGCAGCAATCGCTGGTGAGAAATCCCATTTCAGCTCTGAAAGGCACCCAACTACCACCGTGGAGCCAGGCCCGGGAGCATCTCGCTCGGGCTAACTCACACAAAGAGCAAAGCTTTATGGAGTATCCCACGGAGCAGCACAGCCATGGACCGCAGCCGATGCGGCCCCAATGCCTCCTCACTCCACGCTGGCAGGAGACAGCTCTGCTCACGGCCAGTGCAGGACAGCAGAGCAGCGTCGGCATCACATGGGAATTCGAGCGTCTCTTGGAGTTCTGCTCCCACATCTCTGAGGGAGACTCTGCCGCGTAAGGCCAGGAGGTGGGGGAGGATACGCAATTGGTTTTTACATTGTCATTTGAATTAGTTTGCAGCTGTAAAGCAGTCACTCTGGCACAAAGTATGTGGTACCACCCTGAAAAATGAATTCTAAATAATTGAACTGCAAATCAGCCAGAGCAGGTCTCAACAGATCGCACTGTAATTGCAGCTATTAAACAGACATTTTTTACTACGGTACAAGTCAGGGTATAAAAGTATGAGTGTTCACCCGAATGTTGCAAACACATTTGCAGCCACAAGCTCTGCAAGGCCACACAGTTCAGCCAAGCCCAGATGTAAGCGACGGATATTTGCCACTGTGAGACCAACCTTCAGGGTTGCTGAGGACACGCAGCTTCTGTCACCATCCTGGAATTCAGCTCCACGTGTTTGGTATCTTCAGTAATTGCACTTCTTGATCTGTGCATCACAAACCTACTTGTTACTAAAATTATGTGGGCAATTGCTAGCACTCTCAATCACATCTTCGCAGCAGAGGATGAGCTTCTATCTCTTAACTTAGGATCTTTTGGCTGTCTCCACTGGAATTATCCTCTCAAAATGCTGTAACTAAGTTATTTTCATCACAGAACTGTAAGACTTACAATTGCACTTAGACTCCTTGCACAGATTTAGACGAAGCACTGCATTTTCAGCCTTTTATTGCTTGCAGTAGCCAAACATCAAACTCAAATCCTAGAAGCTTAGGTTTGTCACAGGTGGGCCACAAATGCTGTCTTAACTAGGTTAAAAAATTAGATGATTTGAGCATCTAAACGCTAAGCTGAAATGCTAAGCATTTGTGGAGCAGATTTGGCAAATGAAGGAATTATGATGATTTTAATTGATTGGCATTACTGCGAACAAGCTAAGATGAATCTGCAGCAAAACCAGATGCAAAAGTTGGGAGAAAACAGTGACTGAAGATCACAGTCACCACCTTCAGAAAGCCAATCATCCCCTGCGTTCGGAGCAAGGGCGCAGGGAAGGTTATGGAAGAAATATCATTCACATCTGTGCTGAGAAAAACTTCAAAAGAAAAAAGCCATTGCAAATACGAGTGAAATTTTCTAGAGAAACAGATACACTTTTAGTTGTTGACAGTAATTAACATTCTAACAAACTTGTTCCAGTTTTGGAGACATCAGTGTCTTGTTAAATACGCAGTATGTATGTGGATTAAGTCAAGAGTAAACTGCTGTCTTCATTTTCTGAACTTTTAATAGATCTTGAGGAAGATGGGAAGGAGTCAAAATCCTAAGAAAGGCCACACTGGACACTTGGGAAGTGGGGTTTGGGAGGGAGGGGGCTGTTTCGGTTTGTGGGTTGGGTTGGGGGGGTTGCATTGTTTTGGGTTTGGCTTCTTTGTTTTTCTTAACTAGCAGAAGCAGTATTCTAGCTCCTGGATATTCTTGTTATACTGTGAACAAGGGTCATAAATCGAGACAGTGTATCTCCGAGTGCTTCCTCAGCCACTGGTGTTGTACCCTGCAAAATGACGGACACAAAAAATAACCCAGGGAACACACACATTTAGCATATAAAGTACTGTTAATTAAACATAGCAATGACAGATCATAATAAAGTGATTATGTTACATAGTACACAGATTTTGGTGATTTGCTTCTTAAAACAATGATTAGATCTCTGCTATTTTCCCTCCTACTTTTTTAGAGAAAGACTCATTTTTTTAAAAAAAACTTGTACTTGTTAAAAAAAATCATCTGGAATTTCCTGCTTTACACATAGGGGAAAAAAAACTCACTGGACCTTTAATAGGTGCATTTTGTACAGGAAAATTAATTACAAACACTTACTTGAATGAGATCTATTGAAATCAGAATACCTTTAACACTCCTCCCTATTTTTAAACTAAGTTACAATACGAAATAAATATAAAATATTTTAAAAATTCAAAACATCTTCCATAGCCGAAGTCTGCAAGATAACTTCCAGTACTGAAAATTTTGAACTCTGTTTAGTCACAGTATGCTTTTTATGCACAGGTTTCTTCACGAAAAGGATCCATTTAGACAAAGTTACAACATTAATCTAAAATTACTTGTAATAAATAACCATTCTTACAAAAGCTTGTAAGGAATTGTTTGTTAAAATGGAGCTGAACAATCCCAAGTGAAGCCAGTATGTTTACACTTACGTAACAGGATCCCGGATGCGCCTGGTTTTTGGATTCAGGCTCGCATCATTTGGGCTGTGCTAGCAAAAGCACCTCTTTGAATACTAAGAGAGAAAGAAGTCAAATTGAATAGTTAAAAAGTGTGCTACCAAATGTTCATCAAAAATGTACTTTTTCAGCGAAGGACACCAAGACATCTTCTGAGCAAAATGACAGAGAATGAAGTTTGAAAAAAGAAAAAAAAAAAACGTCTTTAAAAGCAACCGAATGGACAAGAAACCCTTACACTCACTGACTTCACTCAGAAGCCATAAGAAAATCTACAGAAAGAAGCCAAGGCCCTTTTTTATATTGTTCGGCTTCTACTGCAGGTCTGGGACCTTTATCCGCTATGGCACAAGAGCAAAGTCTGCCTTGTTGGGCATCTGTATTTTTCATAGCAGTCTCTTCAGTTTCCAAGCCAGTGCACATTCTTCTGATGTCAGTGTACTTTAAAAGAAACTGTCCATTGTGAAATGCAGGAGTAGAATCTTACAAATTACACTGAGCCTTAAACATAAGTCTAAAAAAGATTACCAGGCTCTACTTCAACTGTGAATACATCCATCCAAGATGCATCTAGGAAAGCTGCTCATAACTGCTTAAGGCAACGTTTGCACTCCCTCAAAGGGATTATGATATGGCCTCCAAATTTCTTAGACACTGATAAAGGACCTTGTGTGAGGTGGAGTGGTCGGCAGCTGTCGGAACGCCGTTCTGGATCTGGCAAACGCTTGCCCTGCAATTCAGGTCAATGTGAACAGAATGCAAAGGTTGGAAAGCAAGCAGATGCTTGTCAAGGTACCACCAACAGATCACACATCTGGGCTGCAGCATCTTCAGCCATTTTATGTCAGTTTAGCGATAAAGAAATAAAGTTAAAAGACACCGATTACTAGCTAACTCCTTACCTGTAGCCATACGTGCTGCATGGTGGTTTATGAGCACGAGGGTGAAATCTTCCAACCTGTGTTGTCTAGCTATATTAGTTTTAAACTATTTTTTAAACACCCACAGAACTATATTCTTCATTTAAACACCTGGACAAAGTTACTCTTTGGAACAAAAAAATCTAGCTCCAGCATGTAGTATTATAAAATAAAATGGTGTATCAGGAAACTCCTCATCTGAGCTAAAGAATCTTTCTAGGGTTTAACCAAGACTTCAATTCTAATTCCTTGTGATCAGAAGACACGCAAGGTATGACTGTTACTGACCTGCCAGAACCTGCCTATTCTCATTTTCTTTGTCCTCTGTTAGAAGATGGCACCATTTTTTCTTCAAGAAAAGCAGACAAGGTGCTAGTCCTCTCTTACAACTGGAGGCTATAACTAGGTACGCAGATTAGAAGACAACCGACCATCCACCAAGCTGATTCACGCTGAAGTTGACTATTTGGCATCTGAGAATAAAGCAACTGATGAAGCAGAAAAGTTAATACACAATAAACACCTTCCCTAAACTTTCAGGTAACTCACTGAACAGAACAGGCTGGTCTGTCTGAAGTGCAAAAACCAACGCAGAGAATTCTAGAATGTGCCTTCAAGCTAAGAATTCATATTTCTGCCTGTTAGGTTTTCTCTGTTTTCCCGTAACACTCTCTTGGAAATAACAGTGATGATGGACTCATTCTCCCATTAAAGCTTCCACCCAATCTACTGCACTTCCGCTTGAAATCCTTCACACCACTGGGCCAGAATGTTAAAAATATGTTAACACAACCCAAAATCTTACTTCTTGTCTCCTGCAGGTTTTGAATATCTTTCGTATTTACGTATGCAAGGCTGGGCAAAAAAACAAAACTGAAACTCTTTCCTCTCATGGTGGGCACCTGAACCTATATGCAACAATTTTAGGCATAAAATAAAACCTTCTATGAGGACTCAACTCAGAGTCAAGGAGAACATTAGCTATAAGCAGCTTTTACACACAAGTCAAGTTACAGAAATTGACCTTTATTTAGTAATCAGTTTCTTTAACTTTTTTTTTTTTTGTTTTGATACAAAGTGACATTTTTATTTTAGTACAGAAAATCCACATCACAACAGTACCTGTCTGTTTGGGTTGTACCACTGGAGTCTACTCTGACATCAAACTTTAAAAAACAAACAAACAAAAAATGAGATAAACAAAAAACAACTGCTGTCCCTCACCATGAGAAGTACTTTGACTAGTAATTCATCCATACCATTTCCTATTTTTTAATTTATATATATACAGTATTATAATTGTACGGTATAATACTATATATATGTATTATAGTTCAAAATACTCTCTCTATATAGTATACAACTATATAAATACTATATAAAGTATTTTGAACTATAAAATAGCATCTGTAAAACAGACTTTAAATTTAGGACCAGATCTTTCGTTGAAGAACTGTGCAAGAAGAATCCCTTTTTTTAATTAAAAAAGCTGCAAACAGAAGCAAAACTACAGCCTGCAGTGTAGACCTAGAAACCCTACATAATGAAATGTTAGGAACAGTGACTAAGAAGCAATTCTACTCCAAACGATATTTTAAAAACAATTAAAATACAGTACCCAGGAAACATGGCACAAGAGACAGAAGAGACAGGTACAAAACCTGTGTGAGGAACACAGAGTCAGAAGTGCAAAACAAAAAGGGAACCGATACAATGGAGCTTGGTACAATAGGTAAATAAGTATTGCAACCAGAACTAAACCATCACTTTTTTTTTTTTTGGACAGTGAAAACACTAACAATTTAGTACCTTCCTAAAGGGTTTTAATCAAAGCCCTAAAACTGCGGCTGCTCTTAAATAAAAACAATCTATGTGAATGCTACACACTGAAGTACAAAGCTTAAGAATTACCCTGCAAAATTGCACCAACGTAAGCTTTCCATATTTACAGTACCTAAAAGTGACAGAACACAGCATGCTAGGCCTAGCTTATGACTCTTCCCCACCAGTACTTAATCCAGGCCCAACAACCAAAAACTATTATTTCTCAACACACGTTAAGCTTGGATTGTTCAGATATATTATGACGCTTAAATATTAGATTCATGCATACAACAAGAAACGATATCTTTGATGGACAAGCGTTGACGGGATACAAACAGTGGTCTGCCCTGTAGAGGAGCGTGCTTCCTTCTGAGCATACTCCCAAGACGTACCGATTCAGTCCCACGTTATTACCTGGTTGTCAAGTCAGCAACGTGCTTAGAAATGGTCAAAATTGCAACCGAGAGTCACATTGCGCATAAACCATTCGCTCATATTCAGAAATTTCACTCCGTTTTGCAGAGTTACCTCATGAAGTGAAAGGACACAGAGTTAAAAAAAAAAACAAAACGAAACAAGAAGCCAAAGGAACCACATTCAAGTAAACAGCAACAACCAAATACTTTGAAAAGGTTTTTGTAAACTTGTCATTCTACCGGGTTTTGCAGCATTGTTCAATTCATTACTCATGGACAAGCACACGCAGGTGGCAAACCCTTGTGACAACCTGTCCCGTGTACACGTACGACGTTGAGACAAGCTCGGTGTAGTGATCTACCCCTTCCCCCGTGCCTCGTCGGGTCTGAGCAGGGTCAGTGTTCTCATTCCCCTTCACGAAACATGAATCACTTACGGATATCTTTATAAAGACAGAAATGGACAGAGTCCGTTGGATAGAACGTTAGTTGGTTATTTACATCTGCAAAGTAGTTTCACAGCCGAAAAAAAGTCTACAGCGGGCCAGCTGGGATCCACAGGACTTTGTTTTGTTCTTGATTGACAGTTGTCATAATCTGAGTGCAAATGCTTGAAAGGGCTCCTCCCTGGACAATGCCTGGAGAAAAAGAAACCCGCCCCACGAATGAGACTGGAACAAACAGCTATGACTAATTACATAGAGCAGTCTTCTGCATTTTTCTGCAAAGTGTTTATAGACAGATCAGAAGTAATCTACCCAATTCAGTATTTGCCAGATGCGTGACACTTCAAACAAGAATAAGAATAAACAGAGCAAAGAGGCCAAATATTCAATAACCAGTTTCTTCTGCCAGCTTGTAAAACACCCAGGGAAGTCGCCGAACTGATGGCTATAATCAACTAAGACAGCTGTTTTATTAGAGTCCTTCATGTACTATTTTCAGAGGCATCAGGTGGCAAAGTTTAAGTCTAAAGATGGTCAGAAGCTGCTGTAATAAACCTTCCCTGTTCAGCACGGGGTGTGAAGAGTTTTGTATTTACGTGGTAATATACATAGAGACTATAGCTGTAGCAACTAGACACTATTTACAAATCTTAGAAGCAAATTATGAGGCAGCTCACAGATCGCTGAGCTAAATAAAACAGTGGCGTTTGCTACTCCAATTCGTATTGTCAGCTACGTCCAAGGAACAAAAGGCCAACAGCGAGCAACTCCCTGAAAATCAATTCAAAAGATAAATGAACACCTTGCATTCTGCCCTTGCTAAACATAACAGTCAGAAAAAGTAAAATGCTAACACTGACAAAGGAGAGGAGAATGTATTAGCTTTAAGACTTAGAAAGCGAGGAACTTCACGAATTGAGAAATACGTCAACAAAGCCTCCGGCCTCAGCTAACGCTGGAAAAATATGGAAAGTCTTATAAGGCTTAAGGTACAATTTCCATTTTTTAAAAGAAAGAATTTGAGCTCACGTAAGTAACTACTTGACCCTGCAGCAGCTACTACAGTTAACGGTGTCAGGTGAGTTTGGCTACAGAACGCAGTGACCAACAGGCTCCACAAAAGCTGACAAATGGCAGTGAGAAAGTGATTCAGGTTACACATTGTGCCTACCATTTGGTACAGGAAACCAAGCCAACTTGAGAGAGTCCTTAGTCAAAAAAATGTACTTCATTAAGTAGTCACAGAGCTCAGGTCTGATAGAGCATGTCATATATCTTCATGAAGAGGCTACCACGTCCACCACATCTATCTACAGGCTTATTTTATGCGTAACACTACAATTTCAACAAGGTTAAATGTCAATGGAGTTTGAACACCAGTCCTCTCTGACCACTAGCACCTGGAAATGTTGATGACAGACGGAGCTCACCGGCCTTGGCACAACCAGAGGGAGACCCTTCCCCACAGGACATGTGAGCAGCTATGTGCAGGATCCTCTTGGACCGAGCACTACTTTCAGGGTGAAATTAATACGCAACAAATGACTTAACAAGGAGCAGAAGATAACGTGGTGATGCGATCCAGCCGGGCACATTTCCAGCTCTGTGAAGGTTTAGTACGTATCGTTTCAATGAACATTTGTGTGGCTGTTACACACCAGGTAACTGACTTTGTTGAGACCGTGCAGCTTCCCTCAAGAAGCGCTGAGCTAGCTCTACACCAAATACATGCCCCTGCCCTTGGCAGGTACACCTCAAACAGTGCTGCAAGAATGTCATTGCTCGGGGGATGAAAAGTTGGGTTTGGGCTGGTTTAGTGGCGTTTGGGGTTTTTTTTTGATTTGTTTTTTTTTTTTTTATTTTGTAAGTTTTGTTGCCATTCACAACCAGATGGCTAGAATTTTATCCCTGGTCTTTTGAATGTACGTGGAACCACACGGAAACACACTCTGAAATAAGCAAAGACAGTCTTCAAACACAGTTTTCTTTCTCTGGTAAAAATACAGTATTAACTATAATCCAAGATTCACACAATATACTTTATGACACTAAAAAGGCCTCTGAAGTTGAATTTAATTATTCCATATTACAATGCATACTCAAGAAAACTTTGATAGTTTTTTTTCTTCTCTTGAAAGATTTAAACTGTGTCTCACAAATCATTTAATTTACACTACAGGGGTTTTTTGTTTGGTTTTTTTTTTTTTTTACATCTGCAAAACAAGTTATATTCCTTAAATGGTATAAAACTGACAACACTGTGTCAAATTATCTTCATCATACTCTTGGCTTGTAATAAAACATGCTCAGAATCTCTTTAGATCACAAGATTCATAGCATGCTAAGATAAAAACATTTAAAAGCAAAGAATAATACTTCTATATTGAGATTTCCTTTGCTGATAAAACTCCAGAGCATGAGTTTGCCAAAAGGGATGGTAGACGGAAAAAACACAAAGTCCTCTTTGAAGGAACACAGAATCTTTTAAATTACTGTGTAAATGGATTAAATTGTCACTGTGTTCCTAGTGAAATGTTGATTAAATACTAACCTGTAAAGTACTTGCTATACTCTTGTTCTATTTTTTGAGCTGTCTCAAACTGTTCTTTGGAATGTTTTTGTGTAACTTTGTCCCTTAGGAAGATTGGGTCTTTTTGCTCTCTGCAAAAAAAGAAAGAAAAAAAGAAAAACCTTGTGTAAGAGTAATGTTATTGCTTTTTTTAATGGACTTGAAACGATTACCTGCAGTCGGGGGAACACGAAAGGCTAACTGATTTGCAGGCATCACCCTGGGCATGCAGTGCCATCTACTGAGCTTCAGCAGTACCAGCACAGTCATGAGGACCATTTCAGCGCTAACAACTCTTCTATCAGATCAAGACAGCATTCCTTGAAAGTCTCAGAGACCGGGAGGGAGGTGAGGGAGAAGGAATATAATATTTTCCAGTTCATGCGAATTGGATCATCATGTTACATACATTCCCGTACTCCCTACACCAAGCTAGGCTCAAGTACCGCTCCTGTAAAGGGCGTGAAGTGTCAAGCATTGAGCAAATAGAGCACTTCTATGTCATCTTATATATGACATATTTTTGAGATGACTGTTCTTCTACTAGACACGCTGTTGGAAATAAAATTAGAAAAAAATATAGAGAAATACAAGTAGCAAAAAAAGTATTTTAATTCCAATCAAGGGTTGTAACCCTCTCCTCAATTCTGACTTCCGGTCCCCAGTAGGGAATTCTGCTTAAAAGGAAGCAGAATTTACAATCAACTGGTGTGGTCACAAAGACGGGTACTGAAACAATATAAGCATAGTTTCTTCTAGCAGTGAGAAAAGCAGCACAATTTTATCTTAGAAGTGAAAAGCATCACTACTAAACTAACATATCACTGCTGTGTAGCATTTCAGAGAATGCCAACAGAACCTGTGCTATATCAAAAAGGCTCTTTGGAAAAACTTTGGTGCTCGTAACAGACTGAGTCAATGTGCCACTGCGCCTTGTTTTGATGACTGCTAGAAAGCCTTGTTTGTCTAGTTCAATCGCTCTCTGTCACTTTCCGAGAGAAGGAAATAGCATTAATGGTCACCATTCCACTTCCAAAGGGGCTCCAGACATGACAGTTCCATTTATCATTCAAGTGCATGATCCTACAGTGGTAATGAAATACACCGCATTGCTCTATGTCTTGCTTCTACTTGACAGCGGTGATATTTATCTTCTTTATTAAATAGATAGTCATCAAATTTATCTACAGATCAAGACTTGAAGAAGTTTTCAACTTTCAAAACAAAGACAGCACAAGTATAGAATCTCTCAACAAAACTGTTTCTTAATAGTTGCGTTGGGAGATAATGTTTCTTCTTGCCAAATCAATCTATCAAAATGCATGAAGGCTTACTCAAACATGAGGAGAGGGACCAGGGTTTGTAACTCCCACCTTCTGTTCCTGGCTATATTTGAGCAGGAAATTCCCAATTACTGAAAGTGCATGGCCCAAGCAGTCCACAGCACACACGTTTCATGGCAAAAAAGGGACTTCCCTTGCTGTTCTCACTGGAGCACAAAGGAGGGAAAGCTGAGGCTATGAATCAATTGGCACTTCACCGAGACACTTGGCCCCACTTAGAAGATGAAGAATAGCTCTTTATCACAGTCACCACTTAATCCTCAATGGATCTCACCCTTATCTGTCTTAAGGTTTAATACAAAGGCCAGCAGGAGAGATCTGAGGGTCTCCTGGAGTAGATACAGTTTAGCCTATATTGTCTGATTTCTTTGAAAGCTTCATATCATTGTCATGCAACCAAAATGAAGTTAGGACCATTTACCTCACAGCTCTTTTTACGAGGACTAATTTCCACACTTTAAAGAGATTTAAGATGATCAGGATGAAAGAAACAATACAGGTAACAAGCTTATTTTAAGTCAAAATAAACATCCCTGAACTATACCCCTCACAGACTTACTTGATTTGTTTAGCATTTTTGTAGCGAATAAAAATTACAATAGGGTAGATATGAACACTGTGGAGCCGTTCGATGGCATGAGGAGCGATGTCAAGCAGACAATGACAATCCTAAGATCAAACGTAAATGCAAAACACTCATTCAGTTAAAGAGCACAAGCACACATGCAAATCCCCCATTTCTTCCCCTACTGAAATCATAGCAACCCAACAGAATTTTGCTACACATACAGCATTTTGGGGCTACTGTGCAATTTGTACCCAAAGGATTTATAACAAACGACAGAAGAAGATGAAAAACTACAAGAAATTCCATCCATAGTACCAAAAGCATGCACTGATAGAAATAAAAGTATTTGAAAAACTAATGAAATGAAAACTCAGATTGAAATATATGCTATGTATTTTTTCCCAAATTCAAATATTCACATTCATTTTCTCTTTCAGAAGTCATAAGCAAACACAAGTGTTAAAGTAGTAAGACTTCCTGGGTGGTTTGACAGAAAGCTATAAGCAACATACAGATTTTAATTAATGTCTGTCTCCAGGATTAATACAAGTTTACGTTCGATATGACTGCATTAAAGGGAATAGTTCAGAAACCTAAATCCCCGTTTGGGGGGGGGATAGGTGGTGGAATCTATGGAATCTGAGAAAATAATTTCTAACTTTACATAATAATACTGTAAAACAATACAGACATTCCTAGTTTCTACAAAGGTGAGCTTACATAAAATCATCTTTGAACAGTTACGTGCCAAAGGGAGGTAACTTTTCTCTTACTCAGCGGCCTGCGGAACAGTTCCCTGAACGCCCTAAAGGAGAGCAAGGCTAACACAATTTCCAGCCCCCCAACACAGTACGTCCCTTTATTGCAAATTGTACCAAGAGCTACAGCACTAAAAGGGACTCACCTTTTCCGTTATCTCTTTTATTGAAGCTACAGTTGTCACATCGAAATGTCCGCTCCTCCGTTTATAATCAATAAACAGACAATCCTTCACACCCCGTTCAATGGCTTGCTGGGAAGCTTTCATGACCTCTGTTTCACAGAACCAGAAGAGATCCACTTGCGTTACTACTCCAAGGCTAGCACAACAATGTCTGCAAATTCAGATTCTTCAGGTTTTTCCCATGTTTGTGCTACCATTGAGTTCACTTATATAGATGTTACTATCAAGTACTCTCATGAAAAATAAATTGGTTATATCTGCATCCTTACCAAGAGGACATCTGCAAAACTTCCCAGGGGATTCTTTGACCAACATGTCTTTCACAGCATCAAGTAAAGGTCCCAGAATAAGCACAGGCCTAGGAGAGGTACAGTTCACTTTCTGTACACGCTGATAAGCCAGACTTGAAGAATCTGCACACAGAAAAGATTTACTTATAAAAGTGTAAATTATTTTCGTGGCATTCCTCAGACAAGCAGAAGCACCTTAACAGTAATCATGCAAACAACTCCCTTGCAAGGGGTAAGGGCATTGACAAGTACAAGAAAAGCTCACTAGCCATTATTGCAATTTTCTCCACTTGATAGCTTGAAACAGACATTTTGCTTATTGAACCTGGTGCTTCTCCCTTCCCCACTCAAATTGTAAAACAAATCATTCCTATTTTTTCCTAAAAGCATAAACAGGACACAGTATTTGGTTTCTGTGGTTTGTTGAGCTCTTCCAAGGAAGTAAGCATTGTAACCAGCGTGACTTTTGTAGAGGAGGGAAGAAATAGAAGTGAAGATTTTTGAGTGGTGCCCAGGATTTCTGTCTAGACTAAGCAACGTGGACAGTAATTACATAGTTGAAAGGAAGATCAAAATCATGCATCAAAAAGTATTCTCCCTGCAAATGAAACATCAATGCCAATAAATATAGGAATAAACTACAAAAAAAAAAAAAAAGAAACTAAACACTCTGGCCTGTTACTTAACACAAAAAAATTGGTTATTAAAAGTAATGTACGTGATGGGACATACGCTCACCATTGATTCAGTCCGATCAGAAACCAACATTGTTTGTTAAGTGTCGTGCTGCAGCCATTGAAAAATGAAAGAGAAGGAAAGGCAACCCCCTCTCAAGTATAACAAAGGTACTTGCCATCCAAGAAAGGAATTGAGTCTGTACTGATTGTATCGAGAGCCAGCAAATCTTTTCCATCTTTGGAACCACTTCGCTTGTGTTTATGCTTTCTTCTGAAGAATGACCTCCGTGCTGCTGCTGACAATGTCTTAGATGAGCTGTTTTCATCTTTAGCCTCAGACATGCTGTGTCTCCTGTAGAATTCCTGATCCATCCTATAATGAAACAGATGAACCGGTTGGCATTTAAACTTATCTTTTTAAACAATATCACCGCTGCTTCTGGAACACACTGGAAATGCTCATCTCAAGCCTTAGCCCAAGTATCTTCATCACAGAAAATTAATCTGAAACAAATGTTAACATAAATCAAATACTAAGCATCTGAAAACCTCGCACGACCATCATTTCACCAGGATTCTTACAATCTAAACAGCAGCACGGCACACGGTACGACCACTCTGACGGGCAGGCGAATATTCTCCAAGGCAGAAGCAGCTGTACGCAGCCACTTGCCAGTAAAGTCAGCCTCGCACAGAAGTGAAGATCCCATTCTTTCTATGAAGCTGCATGTTACACTCAGCCTTACAAATAATTTCTTAGCAATCCTAAATAACAGTTTTATTTTATATGAGCACAAATATTTTGGCCACATAACACATGTAAAATGTAGTTGGTTTTACTATCCATCCACAGCAACAAGCCTCTCAATGATGCTTAGGGTCTGTGTATATATTGTACGTCCACACATTCCACGTAGTACCATTGCTCCCAGTGTCAGGATGAATTTTGAGTTATGACATGGTGAAAAGACTACTAGAAGCAAAGCAAACCACAAAACCGGTTGTCTTCAAGCAAAAAAAGTATTTTAATCACTGAGTGAAAACTGATGTGATTTCAATAGCATTATAAAAATTTCAGTTCCTGCATGTTCCTCTGAATTGCTCTAACAACAAGATCGTGGCAGATACACAATCTTATAACAACATTGTTGTCCACAGGTAAGTAAAAACACTGATGCTTTCCAAGAACAACTGCAATAACCTTGGATTCAAGGATATTTTGGCTGTGGTTACTCTCAGTTTTGTTACTGAATTACCTATCACAACACTGGCCTATGCATCAGCACCATTTCTAGTTTACTATTCAGTAGCACTAGGAACAACTCGGTAGAGCAATATATTTAGTTCAACGTTATTAAAATATGCCATCCCTAAAATGACACGTCTAAGAATTAGTATCTCCCAGAAGGAATAAAAGCAAACAAGTCTATCACATCTCACTAGTCAGACTTTCAAAGACTGTAAGATAAATACTGTAACTGAGGTCACTCACATGTATTTACTTGGAATCTGTCCTCTTTCCAGCTTCTGAGCATTCTCGTCTAGCTGCCAAGCCATCCAGCAACCGAAGTTTCCCTGTGGTAGAGTGTCATCAACATACAAAATGTCATCCTTCTTAAAGCTTAAATGCTGTTCCACCTCTGCCATACGGTCGTAAAGTGCTCTGGAAAGGAAGACATAAACAGGCTCGGCAACTGATCTCCATCAACTCAAGGGAAGAACACGCATACTTCTTCTGAAAAAAGTTAACAGATTACTGGTGCACACTCCATTTCAAGAGCACACCGTTTACAGCGAAACGTGCAGACTTACTGTATTACAGACTGCATACTCACTGTCAGAGACTAGCTGGGATAAATTAGTAAACTTCGAATTTAAAAAATGGGGTAAAACTGATGTACTATCTCTCTCATGATGGTCAGCACATTATCCTAACAGCCTCACGCTGTCATTACCAGCAACGCTCAAATACCTGATATAGAATCCATCTCCAGGAAGCTCTTTTATCTTATTAAACTCTTCTATTCTGTATTGAGTCTTTATTTTGATGTTTTCACCAGGCTTCAACATTTCAAGATAAGCTTCCTCAGCTGTTTTATTTCGCATATCAATAGATCCATACTGCAAAACACAAAAACACAAGAAACCCTTAGGTGAGAAACTGTATCTTAACAGGCATTAGCAGTAGGTGAGCTTGAAAAAGAGGCAAAAGGAGTTTGTTTTCCCCGCTGGCAGGCTCTATAGACAAGTAAATCTTGCCACTGAACTCTAGTACAGTTTGCACCTTAAGATGTCTAGCAGGAGACGGAGACTTAGGGGTGGAAAACAAAATACCCCAGTGAACAAAGCAAACACACACCACGAGAGACAGTCTGTGTTTCTTCAAATAGGTCTCAAAATATAAGCTAAGAATCATAAAATTCACACTGGAAAAAATTTAGTATTTTTCACGAAAGCAAGTCTGGGGGAAGTCAGAAACACCATTATAAAGCAAAATCTCTGTCTGGATACTAGAGGCGCAATGGGAGAGTCTCAGTGCTAGGACGTCTCAATGCTTAGTTGTATCTGAAAGGATCATAAACGCATATGTGTTTATCACCTTAACAGTCCCGTCAAGTAGATAAATACTCTTGTCTCAGACATAGAAAGTAGAGTCAAAGACATATTGCATCATTTTCCCTAAATTCTCGTTAGAATTTCATAGTGATAATATCAATATTCTCTGTTTTGCAGTATCTTGCATATCCTTGCCTTACTCCTATGTACAACAACTGGATTCAAGGCTTCCTATTTAGACAAAGAGAGCTGGTGTCCTTAATTCCAAGTGGACATACATCAGTCCTTCAATCTTGTGGGCAACTTTGCTCACAGCAGCGCTAGTTCTCCAGGTCCACATCATCCAGCTCTTCATGTGTCACAGCCAGAACGAAGGTTATCACAGAATCACAGAATGTTCGGGCTTGGAAGGGACCTCTGTGGGTCATCTAGTCCAACCCCTCTGCCGAAGCAGGGTCACCCACAGCAGGCCGCACAGGACCGCGTCCAGGCGGGTCTTGAATATCTCCAGAGAAGGAGACTCCACGACCTCCCTGGGCAGCCTGGGCCAGGGCTCCGTTACCCTCAGAGGGAAGAAGTTCTTCCTCATGTTCAGCTGGAACTTCCTCTGCTTCAGTTTGTGCCTGTTGCCCCTTGTCCTGTCACTGGGCACCACTGAAAAGAGTCTGGCCCCGTCCTCCTGACACCCACCCTGCAGATATTTATAAGCATTTATGTATTTATACGACTGCCCCCTTTACACCACCATTACACATCAGGATACCGACATTTTGTTGGTATACTGCAGACTTTCCTTAATAGCTTACCTCAAGTATCTTGTCACCCAAGACAAGTCCATCAGGTCCTTTTGCTGGGCTATCATCATCTACATCTGAGACAAATATTCCATACAGGTTTCCACCACATATCTGGATCCCAAGATCCACTTGGGATTTTTTAACAACAACAATTCTAGGTTCAGGTGTCCTTTTGTTTGTGTCCACAGGGCCCCTTTTGATAGGGAGAAATAACACACGCACTTCAGTTTAAAAGCTTGCATTATATATAATCAACTAGCCCTCTGAAAAATATATATTTATATAATTATTATTCAAAATAGGTCACCTACAGGTACAGTCTTATAAGAAAAACATCATGTTCCTTGTAGACCTTCTTAACTAAACCAATCTTATAGCAAACTTTCTTCACACCTTGCAGACCCCGTCTTTCAAAAACAGTCTGAAAACATGTACTTTTATTCTGGCATCCACTTAACGTGTCTGCTTACTTATTTCAACCAGACTCAGTTTTCACAGACGTGCACTTTGATTTTTAACATCCTTCATGTCCACCCTGAGCATTTTTTTTTCTTAAGGCCAAAATTTTATTCTCTACCTTAAGGAATTCCGGGGGCTTGTAGTTGGCGTGGTTTGTTTGGATGGGGGTGTCATTGTTCCTTCGTCCTGTTCACTCACAGTGTCTATTACGGAATGATTGTCAGGCGTTGCAGCTCCGCTGCCTTGAGGGGTGGAATGATTACTCACAGGTTCTAGGCGAGAACTAAAGGGGGGTGGTGGAGGAGAATAAAAGACCAGTGGTTAGTTTTTCACCAATACCAAATATTTTGCATGCAGACAGTTTTTAATTTGGCCATAAATCATGTATAAAGTAAGGAGAAAAAAAAATCCCAAAACCGGATGCCAAATAACATATGTTCCCCATAAGTCTAAGAGAAAGATAAAGCTCAGTTTTGAAGTGTGATCGTGCATCGAAACTCCAACTATAAAAAAATTTGAAACTGATTTGAAGTCCTAGAATCCCTTAATCCTAGGAAGAAGTCATCTTTGGCTTTAGTTTAATGTATCTGAAGACTATGTTCAAATAAGAAAGAAAATATAGTAGACGCATTGAGTATTTTTCTTTCCTTTTGACAAACATGTATTCACACATTACTTTTCTAAGCAACCACATTTCTTACTGGCACAAATGTGCCGATGTTTGCCAACACATTACCTGTACAGAAGTCACCTGCTAGCCAGGTAACTGCATAGACCAGAAAGTTTTTATTTTTTTCAAACTCTAGCTAGCCTTACCTTGATCGTGAATGACTGCCAAGCTGATACATATGTGGGTTATACTGAGCCAGAATAGTAATGGTGTCACACTGCTGTCCAATGATCAGACGAGCCTGTTGCTCTGTAGCATTTCTCAAATTTATTCCATTAAACTAGAGGGGGGGGGGAACACAAAATAAGATGTCAAGTTCTCAAATGGGAACTCGCAAAATGATTCTTTCAGTCTCCTAATTATTTCAATGTCTAAATGCTGACTTATTTCCACTGGGGTAAAGAGAAGGCTGGAAGTGCTCCTATGCAATGATTCCTAGGGTTTACTCCTTGGAAGGAATCACTGTGATTATAAAATATTTGGTAGCCTGACCATAAGTTTAAAGATCTTTTAACTATTGAAAGACTTCTGTATTCTTAGCTGTGTTATGATTTGATACCATGGATTAAATACAAGTTGGTTCAGGTCACGAATCTGAATAAATTCAGGATTTAAAGACAAATTTGGATCCGTGATCCATTCAGGTCCATTGCAGTATTATCCACACACTGTGCAACAGAAGATGCTTTAACACACACAAGTATGAACAGATCTAGCATTTACAAAGCAGCTCCGTACTTTACAAAATGCTCCTCCGCATGTTTATTTAATACTGTAGGCAAACACATGACTGTAGCTAATCTAAAGCCTACCTGAGTATTTTTTAAAGCAGGTATCTCGGGGTAAGGATATGACACAGCAACAGCAGCATGAAACTTGGTACAAGCCAGCTGCTTCAATATTTACTCACCTTATCAGTCAGAGCGTGGTGTTGGGACTATTTTTTTTAAGTACTGAAACTAGCTGGTTTAAAATCGAATTGTATCTACACAAGATGCAATGCAGAGCTACCATCAAAAGCCATTATTTTACAAAAAAAGCCACAACAATCACAATTACTGGAATCACAATACTGGATTACTGGAATATTACAATAGAGCACACACGCTGTGAGAAATAAGGATATTTTTATATCTTTATATCCACACAAAAGATATTCTTTTGGGAAAGGCAGTTATGCCTGCAGTCACACAAAGTGATTCATTAAGCCATAGGAACAGTAAGCAAACAATTACCTCTAGTAACTGATCACCATATTCAAGGCCAGCTTGATGGGCAATGCTCCCACCTGTTACTTTAGAGACAAATATTCCACCATTTTCTCCGCTCACAATGGAAATCCCTAGTGGCTCAGAACCCTTCTGCACCTTAACATGACGTGGCTCTTCCATGTAGGGCCTTTTAGAGGAGATAATTAAAACTGATTTGGACAAAATTGCACTTAAACCATCACAACGTCAAAGTTACATGCAACACTTTATGGCTGTCTGAATTGTAGTCATAAAATAGGTTTAAAGATTACCTTAAAAAAATTACTGTCAACTGTCTAAAATGCATTCCTTTAACACCATGCAACGTACAGTGGCAGAAGTAAATTTATACCGGGTACGCGAGTGTTCTAAAACTTTATGGCAAATATGAATTATAAATAGCTTGGTGGTGAAATTGGTAGGAAAGAAGCTTCTAAATGCATTTTTTATAAAAGTAATGGAACCACTGTATATAATATGTAATTTACAAACCATATTCCAGAAAGGTATGTTACAAACACAAATGCTGGGAGTCTTCATTGCCAGTGAACATAAACATCATAAATGATAAGGTGGTAAACCAAAGAACAGCAATGCACAAATGCCCGATTTCATATTTGTATGCAGAGAAACATAAATTAGTAACAAAAACGAAGCAGTTGCAAACTCAAGCCATTAAGACAGCAGTTTGCATGGTAGCTTTACAATTACCATGCAAATTCTCCTCAGGGCAAATATCCAAACACGTAAAATAGCACAAAGTGCGCAATACTGCTCGAGAAGGACAACCTTATGTCAGGCCAACCTCAAACTCCTTAGTGATGAGAACCTAGGCCTAGGAGCCACACGGATTCTCAGAAAAGACCTATTACGGAACAGATATCTGAAAGATGTAGAAGATTTGAGAAGAAAAGAACACTTAGAAAGAGACACGCAGTAGTAAGACACTAGTAAGTATAACAAGAGCATGGCTTACACAAGAGAACAGCCTGACATGTTCCCCTTTCCTCCCCCCATAGCTGGGGCCTGTCCAAGGGCTGGTCCCTTCATGATGTGTAGAAACAAACAGGAGCCTCCTAAAAAGCGTTGTTTCATGCTACGATCGACTTCACGTCTACACAGCAAAAGGCATCACCAGATATTAACAGTTGAGCTCGTCCTGAATGAAAGAGCTTGGGTACCAGGTGTGGTGTATTTTTTATTTTCATAGCGTTATACTACTTTTGACAAGCATTGAGTTGAACATATTCTTTCCTAATACTTCATTATATCGTATAGACNTTCTCTAAATTATGCCAACTGTTTAAACTATTTAAATCATGCTGTGCAGGGACCAGATGCATAAACTGGACTTCACTCACCGCTACTTCTGTGAGCAAGACTGAGGAAAGGTGTTTTTGGAAAGAGTAGGATTTGGGGCTGGGGGTGGAGGGAAGAGGACATCATTTCATAAATTATGCTTATTGCCACAGCCTTTGAAGGTAACTATTTAGTAGCCTTCTGCAGTAGGGGCATAATAGTTTGGCATCTTTTTAATACATGAAAGATAAAAGCTGGCTTACAATACGAATGCAACTCTGGAACCCCATAATCTTCTAACAATGACACCACTGTTAGAGGTAATGCCCTCAGAGCCTGTCCATTGACGTAATGAAGATAAAGCAGGTTTATTACCAGCAAACTTCAACTGAAGCCCACATTTTTCATATGTAGCATATCTTAACGAAACTGTATTAACTCCCATAAAACTGCAATTTATGAACTTTTTTTAATTTACTCCTTAAGAGCATGTAAACCATGATGTTGTATGAAGCTTCTTAATATCACAAAATTTATCAAGGCATACTATCTCATTAAGAATTAAAATTACAACTTTCAGATCTTTAGTTATTGTACCTTTCTGCTGTTCCATCTACCACATGCATTTTTAAATTTGTTTTGTTTGTTTGCTGTGGATTGGAGTAAGAAAGCATCAAACCCATACAAGTTGCACAGGATCTTATCTTAGAACTCTAGTAAATACGAAATGAAAGATAACTAGTAATGCATGTAGTAGAGAATCAACAATAAAACAGATTGGTAACATTAAAAAGGTGTCTTACTTAATAATCAGTGTTATTAAAATCAAGTGAAGCACATTCTTCTAGAACATTATGACTGCCTGCCAGAATCACTGAACACCGATTAGAAAAATTCTCAATTGATCAGATCTTTTAATATTCATTTAAATTAAAATCAACAGAATGAACAGAAACACTGGGTTTTGGGGTTTTTTTTTATCTGTACTATTATTATTTTTTTCTGGGGAAAGGCCAAGCAAGTTACGTGTATTTTGTGGGGAACACAAAGAATTATAAGACCAAATAACCATTTAAAATGCTACCTAGGCATCTTCAAACATTTTCTTAGGATAGGCTTAAATTAGCTAGTTTCCTAGATTAAAATCTGTTGTTTAGTTTTTTGTTTTGCTTTGAAGAAAAAGCAACAACAAAAAAACCCAAACAAACTTAGAATTATTTTCTTTTTAGAAAGTCAATTCAGACCAGGGTTTCTACATGTGCATAGCAAGCGTGAAGGGGCTGGAACCTGACCATACTTTGATCCTCTGATCAACATGAACAGAAATGGTTATTTCCCAGAGATCAGAACACGTATCTGGTGCTCAGAGATACCAAGTTATAGGGGTGTCAAAACCCTAGCTTTTTCAGGTAAAGATTATACACCATTAGTCACGTGAAAGAGAGGAATTTTGACTTTGAATTTGCAAGTGACAATTAGAGGAACATTTATATGAGGACACAAATTGAGTACATGTAGTGCAAAAGTCACACTGAAGTAAGAAAGAATGAAAATTCACAAAGACCTCTTTACATTCCCTTTCAAAGTGACACTGTCCTTTGTACACCATACACAATCTAGAGTTACTACAATAACTTAGTTACTGATTCTTTAAATGAGACAAAGTTTCATATAACATTTATGAATTAACTTTTTATTACTACCAGAAAACTCAGAATACAGAATATCCTTCATACTTTATCATTCACATTTTTTCTGGTCAGTCCTTTTACATAAATCAAGCAATACAAAGGGGTCTTGAAGTCCACGTAACTGTAATCTGTTCCAACACAACATAGCGCCTTTACATTGCCAGAATGGCATTTGGCTGCCTCACTGTAAATAAAAGCCTGATTCAGATTTGTGTCTTACTGTTCAATGCTTTGAATTCATGCAAACTTTTTCATATATTCAGTCTAGCCAGATCATGATAAAACAAAATCAGATGTCTGAGATTGATAGCATAAGCGACGTATCTTGAAAATATTCATCATGAGATATAGGAAGCCGTTAAAACACAAAGCTCTTGCTTTTAAGAAAGCTATCATATGAGGTTCAAATTCTGCACACAGCTACACAGACACTTAACGCTACGGGTAGCAGTGGTCCAGGCACAGCCAAAGGGATCAGTCACGGCTGTAAAATGGCACCTGTACAGACAGATGCATTCCTGCACAGTTACGCCCTCAGTTTTTCACGTTATCTGGCTAAACTGAATCAAGGCACAGCGGTCAGAGCACATAATCTACAACACTGAGGCACCTGATACCTAGCTATCAGATGTTACTAGGTCTTAATTTTATTTAGTATTCCAGAGTACAGAACAAGCCTATCATAAACAGGCATCTGAGGCAGCTCAGCTCAAGGGGTCTCTTCCAATTTAAACCGTTCTTATTTGCTGTGGCCATTACTCTAACATGGAAGATATAAAACCCTTATGAAATTCCTTAATCTTTTAAACTCATGAATCTACTCTTCGGTTTTGAAGAAAAACTCCACACAAAGACCTCTAAAATACTTTGCAAAGAAAATAAAAATGTCAAGTAACGGAACCTGAGATGCACCTCTGCGCCTACATATCTGTCATTTAAATTAAATGTTCACATTCCTTCAGCCCAATAAACAAGTGCACAAAACATCCTCAGACACATTTGTATTAAAAGCAAATAACGTGGGGACCTTACCTATCTTTTCTACGTTCTCCAATAGACACTGGGCTAATGGAAATCCTAGGTAATGTAGAAAGGGAGTTCTGAGACTGGCTGCTGGCGAAGGAAGACGTTTCCAAGTTCAGAGGCGACTGCGGAGGAGTTATCAAGCTGGGACTGCTACATTCAGAGTGTGACAAGGAGCCTGCGGGAAATCAACAGCTCAGTTTTAGTATCCCGCGTCTGTCACGGTTTGGAGACGTACAGAGACATAGCGAAAGACACCCGCATCCGAAAGAAGAAAGAGGAGCGACTGTCCACTAGCACTCTTAACCGCGTGCGGAGCTTAGGGAAACCAAGTAACTAATTTCAGACACTGTAAACTCACTGTCCTTAATGACTGTAAGTCAGATCTGTCCGCTGTAAGTGTGCGTACAGCTATTGCCATTCTCAACAAGAAGAGAAGGTTACAGACAAGCTACACCATATGCACATCTGAAAACGCTTAGCAATGCAAAGTTCAAGAAAAATAATAAAAAAAACAAAAGGGTTTTTGTAATAAAAATAATAAAAAACACAAAAAATAAAAATCTAATATGTAGGTTTATTTTCAGATGCAATATTTATGTACAGCCCTTTCCTTTGGGTATGAGGTACATTATGAAACACCTGAAAACACCAACAAGAGTCCAGTATGAATCATACAGAGAGACAGGAAAGCTCTGCACTTTCAAACAAGCTTGACAGGACTCCGTTTGTGTGTCTGCCCCGTTGTACCCTCCCTGAGTAATTTCCTGAACAAGTGCCCTGACAGAAACATTCAGTTTGCTTCCTCTGAAAAAGCTACAGAAAATAAACCTCAAATTACCTATCACAAATGAAAGCCATTTAGAAGAATTGCATTTGCCCAGTTAGGAAACTGCAGCGTACAATCCATTAAGGCTACGGAACATCTGAGCTACGACGGCAGCCAAGAGCTGCCATTCACCATCAGCAAACTCTGAATTCTACAGCACTACAACTGGCATTTGCATCATGGCTTTAAATAGCCTCCACCAAGCAATTCTGAGTGACTTACGAAAATATTTTCACTGCGTTTAAAAATATAATTTTACAATCCATAATACAATAATATGCAAAACAATATACTTCAAGAATTAAAAAAAAATGTAGGCCATCTCACTGTTAAAACTTTTAAGACATTACTCTAGAAGAAAACTACAACTGTAAAACATATAGCAATGCTTATTCTTGCTTTTTTGGTGCACTTATTCTTAGTGTGCCACATCCTAGAGTCGACTAACAGAAAACTCAACTTTCATTAGAAAGTTGGCATTTGTTTACCTTTCTGTGGCAAAATGCAAATTTTGTAACCTTAATAAAACTGTCACACTCAGATTTTTGCACAACTTGATTTAGCAACTGCAAAGGCTTTGGATTGGCAATATTGAAAACAGTACAACTAAAATTACTTATGAAATAATTCACCTCTGTCAGAGCCCATGATGGATCTTGGATATCTTGGCGTTAAAGGGATCTTAATTCGTTCTGTTCTGTACTGCAAGTTACTTGAAGAACCTAATTTTACAACAAGAAAACATTACGGCGACAAAAATAAAAGCAACTACATTGAACAAAAAAAATACATTTATATTCTACTTCTTCATTAAGCATTAAAACGGCCTCCAAATTTACGCGCAAGCCTTGATGACTGCCCTCGTATATACTGTGTATATCATACTTCTAGTAAATTGTCTTGATTACAGAGTCAATATAAACGGAGCACAACACAGCTATACACTATACATGCACTGTTCATTCGTGTATGAAAAATATTTTGAATATTTTTCAATCAAATGAAACCTAACTTGAAGTCTGAGCGAGAATCTCACATCTCTCTTTACTAAGAATCCATGGAACTTTCCAAAAGGCATTTAAAATATTCCGATTGCATCCTGCTTGGATGAACACGTAATTTTTTGACACTGATTACAAACTGTTCTGCCATTTTTTGCTGTGGTTACAAAGCTGCCATGTTCTATTCAAATGCAACTGCCGGTCATCGATGGAACACAGGAACACATACACGCACAAAGAAGTTATTTCATAATTTAAAATTTTAAAAATTCTACAATGTTAAAATGTCGTTGCTACAAAGCATGCATTTGCTTTGGTATTACTAGGACAGGCATAAACAATCTTACACGGCAATCAATCAAACATAGCCGTAACTTCTCTTCCAGCAGTACAATTTACACTAGGCCATTAGTCATCCTTGATTTTTTGTTCTGGGGGCTCTCTCCTTTTCTCTTCTTCTCTCCACCTCACTGAACCTCAAAAATACTCTGGCCGGGTCTCCCATCTTTATAAGGGTAATTTCAAACAGTAACAGGCACGGTAAGGAGAATCACTCGCACACACACAAAGCATTTTAAAGAGACTGTAAAGTATGAATTAAACACAGCTGCTTCCAGGGAACACCTTTCACCATAAAACCACAAAAAATGAAGCAAAGGAACACAGGAAGCCTTCAGGTGTTGCTAACTATGACAATCTCGTAACGCAGGTACTTCAGGAACTTTCCATTTATTCTTTGTCTCCGATATAGGAGTTCCACAAGAAATAAATCAGAAAAGCTGGTTACCAAGTCTCGCACTGGATGGTAATGAATTTGAGCCATGAGATGCTCTTGTACGTGAATTTTCAGAGTAGTCATTGGAGTGTTTATGACTTAGGTCCAAGCTCAGGCGACCTTGATGTTGGGAACTACATCAAAAGAAAGGGAGAACAGGGCAACAGTTAGAACTTGGCAAAGCACCCCCGCAAAGAGCAGACTTGCCAACAAAAGATATTCGTTGTCCCTGAGTTACTGAATAAAATGAATGCTCCTCTCCTTCCCACATCCCAGTTCTCCCATAATTTTATGGATTAAGAGAAGTCAGAAGAAAGATAGCCTAAAAGAAAGATAGCCTGTTTTAGCAAGGAGAGGAAAAAACATAAGAAATTAGTTCATTAAAAAAATGAATTTCTTTGTCAATATGAGCCAGTGGAGCAGAGCGAAACCTAATCCATCAGTTACCGAAAGATATGAAAGCAGCTGGCACATCACTTCTACACAATAATGGTTTGAGAACCCTGGATCAAAATAACACACAACAGCGGGGTGTTTCACTCTGCACTGTATCAAAACAACTACCAGAAGCAATTTCTTCCTAACGAAAATGAAAATTTAAGGAGATCTAAATTTCAAAACACCTGGGATGCAGATGCTGATGGCATATTTGGCTGGCGACTGATGGGCAATTGCTGGTGTGAACTCTATGGCTCCAGGCAGTATAGATTGGGTTTCTCATGACAGCAGTTACTGCAGGGCACGGTGCTAAGCCTCTTGGTACAGTACCTGCTTAAGATGACAAAAACATGTTCTTCCCAACATTATTAGCATATAAACTACAGATTTAAATATATTTAAATATTAATATAATTATGCATTATAACATTTGCATGTATGAACATGTATCTACAAATAAAAATTATTAGCACACAGAAAAATACATTATTAAGCACCACATGACACCTTTTAAGTAGTACATGCATATTTAAAATCTGGATTATAATTTTGTAATGAGTGCAATAAAGTGGATTAGATTAGCAAAAAATGAAGTAATTCACAGCACATCATTTTATATATGCACTGATAACTAAGACATTTTCTCTGTTTTCAAGTATCAAACTTTTTTATACCGCAACAAAAATTCTGCATTTCTCTCTGAGTACTCATCTGACAGGAATACAACTTTTTTATTTGGTACTTGAACCAACTGCTGGTAAAATGATTCTTGTTCCTCTTCTGTTGCCTCAGACTCACACGTCTAGTGTGTCCTATGACACAGTACTTCAATATTTATTTATTAAGCTATTAGTCAAGCTGTTCTTTTAAGTACACTCATCCTTCAGTACTCAAACAGTTGAAAGCAGCCCTGAGGAAAAGGACTTGGGGGTGCTGGTTAACCAGCAGCTCAACATGACCCTGCAATGTGCGCTGGCAGCCCAGAAGGCCAACTGACCCCTGGGCTGCATCCCCAGCAGCGTGGGCACAGGGCGAGGGAGGGGATTCTGCCCCTCTGCCCCTCTCTGGTGAGACCCCCCCGGGAGTCCTGCGTCCAGCTCTGGAGCCCTCAGCACAGGACAGACCTGGAGCTGCTGGAGCGGGGCCGGAGGAGGCCCCAGCAATGATCCGAGGGGCTCGAG
>Ga0065711_1002898_pt1 | contig 30963 bp, 19 predicted proteins | sample Hoacrofraction12_FD_59098 | JGI IMG/M metagenome (GOLD analysis project Ga0065711, IMG submission 59098) | Hoatzin crop microbial communities from Cojedes, Venezuela - Epithelial fraction 12 v2 (version 2) | ecosystem: Host-associated > Birds > Digestive system > Esophagus > Crop | place... | reverse complement strand
CTCCAGGCTGAACAAGCCCAACTCTCTCAGCCTGTCCTCATAGGAGAGGTGCTCCAGCCCTCGGATCATTTTTGTAGCCCTCCTCTGGACCCGCTCCAACAGTTCCATGTTCTTCTTGTGCTGAGGGCTCCAGAGCTGAACGCAGTACTCCAGGTGAAGTCTCACCACAGCAGAGTAGAGGGGCAGAATCACCTCTCTCAACCTGCTGGCCACGCTACCTTTCACTGCAGAATTCACACAGGCCTAAGCATCTCTGCCCAAAGATCCCTTTTCTGGGTCAACACCTAAGGGAGGAATAAAGGTCAAGAATAAAGACAGATTAATGAGGGATTAGTACTCCACAGGAATCGAGGGAAGCTAGACTTAATTGGGACTTAAATTAGCCATCCTTGTATCTTTCAGCTTGTCTTTAAATTGGAAAAGGTTAAGAGGAGCAGCAGATCAGAAAAGCAGGTGACCACAAAACTAATGAAAAGACAGAAGTATCTAGGTGATCAGATGATACAGGACAGTGCTCAGTAGGTTCAAACAGTGTGGGTTTAATTAGGGGTAACTGTGATAACAGGCAGGGGGAGAAACCTGTGCTTTCCTGATTATTGAGTTTGGATTGATGCACACAGTACATAGTGTTACATAGAAAAATAGCCACAAATTTTTGATGCTGAAACTATCAAGGTTGAATAGATAAAGCTTTTTGCAATGCTATGAAGCTCTGCAATGCAAGTCTCGTCTTCTAAGCATCTCACGGTGAGTCAATAGAGCATCAGGCCTGTGGTAACTAAAATTTAGATTTAACTCCCCCAATTTTATCTGTGCTTGGGTGTTGGTCCTGAACCTGGTAGAAGAGAACTGAATACAAGACGTCTGGAGAAGCCTGTAAGGTCATGCAAAGATAGACATTGTGCTTGAATTAGTGTGTTGCATATCTCACACCTTGGATTTAAGCAAGAGATACTGCCAGATTCCCTTGGGTCATAATGCAGAAGCAAAGGGAGGATCTAGGACAAGTATAGGACTTTTTCTGATTCAGTTTCTTACCTCTTGAACTAATTAACACAGCAAATATTTTCCAGAGATAGGTCAAATATATGTAGACTCCTACCTACACTAAATACTTCTATTTTAAGAAACATCTGGGAAGACCACAGAAGAATCATGGAAATATGGAAATTGTATTATAGAAATATTGAGAAAGGTGAGTCTGATTGTAAAGTAGCCAGATACCAACCAGGACAGCTGAAGCAATTTGCTTAAAAATATAACTGGAGAGGAAGTACCAAGGAACATAACCTGCTCCTCTACAGGTGATGCTGGTATTAACTGGCCAGTGCCTAAGACTAGAATTTTCTTAGCAGGATTGTCATACTGTTACTCCAGGTTTCAGTAAAACAAAAAACTAAAAAATAAAAAGCCAGGAAATAAGCATGCTGTGCAAATTGAACAGGTAAAAGCAGCTCATTTAACTTTGACAACATATATGAATTTTGCATCAATGCATCAAATAGAAGGTTTAGAAAGGATTATTCCAAACAGGGAAGGAAAGGAAGACACAGGCTGAGGATTTTGCATTCTTTGACTTTTCTTTGCTTTTAACAAAAATGTTAACCTTTTGCAAGCAGCAGTTTTTGTCATGTAAAGGGGACATCATGCCATTGTAGGGATCAGTCATCAGAAGTTTTGCTTGTTTAGCTGTGTTCTCTAACACAGTAATTTCAATTTGTGGAACTAGAGTTTACAAAGTGAAGAATACGTTGTCAATGTCTTGGATGGCAAGAAGAGGGAGTGTCAACAGCTTACAGTCGAGTGGACTTGAAAGCAAATCAAGGCCTTGTGGAACAGTGTGCAGCCAAACTGCTGCGTGGTTTGAGAGGGAAAGTGCGAGAGCCTTAAATGCTCCAAATCACGAATGAAGGAAAGCACTTAAGCGGGCAGTAAAGTTCTCAATTATATTATTACACATCATGGTATCTCTCTAGAAATCAAAATATTTTGTATCACAAAAACATAAAAATTGTGTATAGAGTATATTTTTTTGTAATATTACAATTCCCTGTTACAGGAAACCTTAAACAGGTTTGTAGGTTTAGACAAATTGTCTGGAAATAGGACAGCTGGAAGGATTTCAAGTGCATCAGCTTTCCCTGTTAGGAAGAGGATCTTGATCATAGAAATCATAGAAAGTTTTGGGTCGGAAGGGACCCCTAGAGGTCATTTAGTCCAACCCCCCTGTGTGCATATTACTGCTCAGTTGTACACTATATTTCATTAGATTTTTTTCACAAGGTTGTAAATTCAAACTACTAAAACTGCAAGTTTTGTTAATTTAAACTCCTAAGAAAGTAAGAAAAACTGGAAGAAACAGGAATTCCTTAAGCACTAACTAGTACACAATGGCATTCTAATAGCCCTCAATAGTAGTTAGAATAATGGTAGCTCAGACAAGTCAGCTCTAGGAAGCGATTTTTAAGAAACATCCTAAATGACAGGTTACAGAGATTTGGTTCAGATGTTGAAATACAGTCTCTTTTTTGTGTGCATTTCTTACATCAGTTTCCTACTTTGCAGTCAAGAACTTACGCCTTCACTGTGTTAACCTGTTGGATTTTGCTTCAGACTTGTCTAGTTTGTGGTGATCTTAATCAGATCTGACAATCACAAAGCACGGTCCGTTCCAAAAATGACAATTATCAGTAAGGTGTTTTCCAGACCAGCTTTTCAGAATACTTGCGAAGTAAAATCAAAACAAGTCTGGGAAACACTGAGATTGGGATGCACCCAGCTGCAAAGTCACATTTGGTGCATGATTACACTGAGTGTAAGGGATGTCACTCTTTGCAAGTCTCGACCAGTGATCATCCATCAAACTGAAGAGGACGAGACACAAGAATAAATCCGTATCACAACAGTAATGGTCCTTGCATGCACAGTAGGATCACTTTAGGGAGTGGTGGGCCTAATTGTGCTGCCTGATTTTGAACCTACTTAATATTGCAGATTTACAAGTCAAGACCAAACTCCTTACATATATTCTTATTACAGTTGAAAAAGAAAACAGGAAAAAAAGAGGGAAAGATAATGAAGTAGAAAAATAAAGGTACTCAATGAAATTAAGATTGAAGGAAAACACTTTTCTATGATTTAAAAGGTTAACATGTTTTTTTTAAGCTGCCTGTTAATTAATATTAAGTGCAGAGAGGCCCTTTGTCTTTGCTGTTTCATATTTAGTAGTTCTAAACTGAATTTAAACGTGATTTGTGTAAGGACATATTTGTGCTTCAGATTAGTCTCATTATATTAACTTATTCCCATTTCTAACATTTCTTGGTATTAAAATTTCCAGAATAATGTGCTTTCATGTGCTAACAGGTGAAATATTTCATAAAATACATGGTAAACACTATCTGTATATTCTGAAGATCCATAGATTACAGAACTGGTATTCTGGGACCCAAGGGAAAAAAAGAGAGACATTAATTTCTCAGAGGCTTCCAGCATACCAGGGCAGATCCAGGACTCAAGCTCCAACTCCTAATCCACTGTTAAAGACTATTTGGCCTTTATAGTAAATTACTTCAAATTAGTAAAAAAAAGAACTTGAGACACACTGCTCGTGCTTCTCTATCACACTGCAGTTCTCCAGTTGTTGATCTAACAAGACAAACTCTTTAAAACCCACATCAGTGCAACTTACATTATTCTCATGACAAAAAGCAGGACAGAAAGAAGATTATTGTTCCCATTTCTGTTTTGATTACCTTTATTTCGGTTCAAAATTTTCCCTACTTTTTCACAGTGCAGAGTGTTGATACCCTGTCAATCATTCATTCGGTGATTGCCATGGGTGTTTCCCCCGCTAATCAATTACTTGCTTAGAATTACTTTTTTGGCACATTAAATATACCTGTGGTTTTTACATCTTTTCTTATTTGCAACAGGCCAGTCCTTTCTGCTTCCTTTTGTTGACCAGAATACCGCTATTTTTGACATCCTTAAAATTTTTCCTTGACGTGAGGAACAAGATATTTTAAATACATGAACACATTAATCTGACGATCAACACTATTAGGGATCAAAAGGAAAAACTTTAAAATAAACTTTTCAAGTGCAGACAGCTTCAGCAAACTGTAAATGAACACAGATTCCTTAGAGAGAATGCAAAATATCAAAATATCAAAAATTTTCTTTTCATTGCTTTTGGGGTACATATTGATTCATATTCTGAATTTCTCGGTTTCTTTTATTAGAAGATTACATACCCTACAAATCTTTTCTTAGAAATTTCCAGCCCTTTTTCTTTCCCCATCACTCATATCTGGTAGCACGTATTTGATACATTGATCAAACAATCACAAAGCTACCTGTCTGCGTGCAAACTGCCAGCTTGTACAAGAAAATTAATCTGAGTTCCCCAGATGCAAAACATAATCTGAAATGACAATAAAAGATTTCCAGGAAAAAATTTGAGTCTCACAACACTTTGTAAGAAAATATTCCGTGATTGTAATTTTAGCTCCTTAAATTATTTTCCACATTTGTAAATTAAAACAAGCTATACACATCTTCTCAACAAGAGCAGGCAAGGCTATTTTTATCATGGTGAACATTCCTGAACATGGTTTTCTACAGTATTCATCTTGCTCTTGCCCTTGCACTTTCATTTTCATGTTGGAAATTGCCTCATTGCCAGGTTTGGTGCCTAGTTACTCTGAGTACCTTGGAGGAAGCTCACATGGCAATCTTATGCTAACCTCTAGAAAAAAACAGTGCATTGTTTCTCAGATTGTAGCTGTGACACCTCTCCTTAGTGTTGATGATAATAGAAAAGAAGTTTTGCAAGTCTTGATCTCCTCCAGGAAGCTCAGTACTTACCTGTAAGAATAACTGGTAAAGGTTTGCCCTACCATGGCATATTTTGATAACATTGCAGTGCTGTAGTGAAAAAGATACTATTGCTCATCCCGTAGGTGAGAGTTTGAAAGAAAAAACATTGAATTAATTTGGTTCTATGGTACAAGCATGAGAAAACAGGCAAACTTCCTAACTGCTTACTAGACAGTAAGGAAAGAGAAGTTAATTTTGTAAACATTGTACTTTTAAGTGTATGTATAAAGCATCTTTAGAAAAGAAAGAACTGTAGAAAGAAATTAAAGCAGAAAGAGTTTACACTAGGTTAATAAACCACACTATAATTATAAAAAATGGAGTAAGACTGAAAGGAAGCTATTGCTCAGTGATTGAAGAAGGAAACTACGAGTGAGATCAAATGGGAATATTTAAGAGAGAACACACATTCATTCACGTTAGTCCACATTTGACTCTTCTCTTGTTTCCTCCTGTACATATCTGTCAATATACAAGCACACTTTCTGTTTAGTATCCCTTGTTCTTCTGAGGAAGACAGCAAAAAACAAAAATAAATGTTTCTACATCCCCCATAATAAGGTTCTTTAAGTATAGGATAAGGATTTGCAGGCACAGCACACAAGCAACGAAAGAGGTACCACTGTGCAACTATTGCCCTGTGAAACACACATTGTGCTTAGTTGTATTTTTCCTATCAGTTTTAACCCCACTAAAAAAAAAACAAAATAAAACAACGAACACCTGTATTTCGGTATGTTTACTTGTCTTTATTCAAAGCCATCGATTAGCTTTTCTTATAGAACTCATTGAATAATTGACTATAGAATGGAGTGTGTCACTATGCTATGGCAATTACCTTCTATAACGTCATTCAAGGCCATGACCAGTACTCCAGTGAAGAGTTGCAGCCCATTAACAAAAAGGAAAAAAAGAAATACGTATCTGTAAAATGTTAATTATATTTCTAACAAATGCGTACTCTGGACATACCTACTGAAAAGACATTTAACTCACTCAGCTTGATTGTTAATAATAATATTAAGACTTATGTAAGGGGAAAATTTTCTTCTGTATTTTCCTGTAGATGAATCTTGCCCTCAACGACATTGAGTTGGGAATGTGATTCAGAGGCTCAAGTTTTTCCCATGGATTTGATGAGATTACCTATCAGAAATTTTGGAAGATAAAAATTGTCATCTTACTGTTTTGCTTGAAAAGATCCTCACAAGAAGTCTAATTAGGAAACTCAACAATTTCTTCATCTTCAGTCATCTTTTACAGTACAATAGTCCTTAGTCCTTTTTCAGGGTTTAGAAGAATCTATGAAATATTGTTAAGGTATGAGTAGCTTTATGTTGTGAAGTGTCCAAAGGTCATCCTTTTTTATATGCCTTCTTAGTGGACACTCCGGGGCATGACATATTTGAGTTGTCAGAAATAACTCTTCTTATTCTTTCTTTTGAAAGAAATACACTTCACGAGTTTCAGTCTGTTTTTATAGTATTCCCTTTACACACTTGCCCCTTTTAAATTTTGATCTATTCTAACAGTTCCCTGAGGATGATATTTTCTTAATTTTGTACAGAGAAGAATATCAAGACTAGAATTCTAGTCCACATAGGCTTGATCTTCTCATCAGGTGGACAAAGTCAGGCTAGTAAGAAGCAAAACAACAGAAAAAAAAACAGTACAATCATTAGATACCAGAAAAAAAAAGTGGAAAACAGACTTGTGTACTATAAAAAATGGCTTAAGAGCTAAAACAATATATAAAAAAAATGGCAATATGGCATTTTTATGGATTAAACTGGTACTCATATTTCCCTTTCCAGAAGCCGGAAGCCCTTGACAGATCATGTATAGTGGGATGCAGGTCCATACTAAGACAAATTTGAGTGTCTACACATGGCCTAAGTGTATAAATTGTATTACTAAGGCAATTAAGTTAACACAGTCAATTAAAACTAGAGGAGGATTCAACACACTGTAGACACACAAGGCCCGGTTCAGCTGTTTAGTGCCTTATGAAACACACAAGTACATCATGTGTGGTTTTCACCTACTGTTCTAGAAAGATACTGGCTTTTTGTAGGTCCTGTGTCACATGTATCAGCTTTGTGCAATTTTTCAGGTGTGAAAGATCTTGACAAATGGCACCGGACACCTACATTTAGGAAACCAATTCAAGCCTCTGGCAGCAGGTCCAGTAATTTCTTGCTAGGCTCAACTGATTGCTGCCTAGACCTCTACTGCTTGTAATTCCCCCTTGTACAAACTTCTTTGTCCAGAGTTGGATCCCACTCACAGAGCTCCATTCCACTGCTCACATACGGGTGTCCAGATGATCTGAGATTCTCAAAAGTATCCACAAGCTGCTAATAGATATAAAATAGGACTTGATGAAGACTTGAGATATTCTGGGAGAGCAACAGGAAACTAGGTACAGCACTCTAGAGGATCTCTATGCAAGGCCAGCTGCACTGAACTAACCTATAAATTAGGAAAGGTTTCTCTCCTAGTAGATTTTATCACCTGTCACTTGTTTTCAGAAGAGAGGCTGGAGACTTCTGTTTAAATAAATGTATCTTTTAATGGCCAGCAGAGTTATATGCATATGTTCCTTGTGTCTCTTTCATAGTGCATTGCTCTTTATTTGCTCTTTGTATCATGTGTTTAAATTTTTCTTTTTTTTTAAACAAGGTGTTCTAAGAGCTTTGTCTTTCTGGGGGAAGACCTATTCTGAGTAAAAACTGCAGGAGATAAGGCTGATTCTTAAGGTTAACTCGTGACTCCTGGAACAGGGAGGCTGTTGATTGGGGTCAGGCATGTTACAAGGCAGGCTATTGCAGAGTTTCCAAGCAACACATAAGGCAGTCTGTTGTTTTGGGCAGGTCCATTTGGCTCGAAGTATTGTGGGAATTAACAAGATTTGAGAACAGCCCAGGAGAAAGAGGATTAAATTGATGTTTGAATGCTACCTTAGCTGTCCCTTTCCAGGGAAGCTGGTTTAGTACAGGTCACAGGGCGAAGCAGTACAGGATCTCATCCTTGAAGTGTGACAAAGCTCTTTTTATACACATAAGTCTGCAGAGCCATTCAAACATAGCTGTTCCACAATTATAAACAGGTTTCCAGTTTCCTGTAATTTAGCACATATAATAAAATTTCAGACACTGTGTTGCATGAGAGAAAGATATTTATAGTTCTTATTTTTTTAATGTTTCCTGCAATAGAATAAATAGTTCACAAATGCTAACTAGGGATGTAGACAGAAGGCAAAGAATATTGGTAGATACCAGGGTAAAATATTTCATTTAATTTTTAATCTATTCATGAGATCAATAGCACTCTGTGAAGGGCATTTCAAATGGTTAGTTTAATCATTTAACCAATAATGCTGTACCTAATACCAGAAAAATCATTAATCTGTAGGGACACTCTGTGTGTATACAAGCTCTCTCTTTCTCTCTCTTTGTCAAAAACTAGTGGTATTAAAGAGAAAACAAAGGAACAAGGCTAAGTTTCTTCATTCAAAGAATATGAAGAATAACAATTTTTATTTTGTAGAAGGAAAAAAGTCTTCCTTCTTCCCCCACAATAATCAAACAGAGGCTTGAAGAAAACCGTCTTCAATTTATGTTCCTTGTTTTCTTCCTTCTTCATGCACTGATATGCTTTTACTCTTTTGTCCAAAAAAAAAGAAAAATAAGAGTATGAAAAAGTCATGAAAAAAGAAAATATTTTGGGTTTTTTTTTATGTTTTACCATGAAGATTTTGTTTTTTATTTACAACAGCAATTGACATCAGGTCAACCTCTATCTCTGTGGGCTTCCTTTTGAACCAGTGAGTTGGGACAACCTGTTTAAAAAGTGCCTGGGATAGCTGATGTTTCTTCCCCCATCAAAAAACCCATTCTGTCCTGGTCATGTTCATTCGAAGCAAAATGATTTAGCTGATTTGCAAATCAGGTTTGAATCGGAAACTTTATCAATGCATGTTCCCATAGCTTGAAATAGAAGGGCACATAAACACATTTATGTTAGTTATAAGTGAGAATAAAATAAATAAACACCACATACAGCTTGAAAAGCCCTAATGTCTGGAGTATTTTCTGCCTCACAAATGGGAAATTCAGAGAACACATAAGAGACTTTGCTACATGCAGTCTTTCATCATGTACTAAAGTGTTCTTCAAAATGAACTCTATATCAGCACATTAATCTAGTCCTGTGAGGAATACAAGCTTCGAAAAACTAAACAGAATTTGTTTTCACATTTCTGAGGCTTGATACTCCTGACAGAAATCAATTTGTGCATGGAAGAGAAGCAGCTACTATCAAAAAATAATCTCAATTTTTTTGAAAGAAGTAAATGCAACTGTTACTCAAAATTGTGTATGGAAACAAAATCTAGGATTTAATTCTCCCAGCTCAGTGTATTTTTTTTGTTGATACCAAAATTTTAAGTAATCACTTCAAGATGAAATTTGAGAAATATGTGTCCACTTCAGTTCTGAATTAATTTTTTCAAAGTAAACCCAAAAAGCCTGATACTGTCTTTTTGAAAGTGTTAAGACTGTTTTACAAATGAAAGCAAAAATCACCAGTAATGGAAGCCAGGGATCAGACCAAATTACAAATATGGATTCATTTTCCTCTAAAAATCTGAAATAGAAGAACTATGTTTTTTGTATTCATCTTTTGTTTACTTTTTTCCTTAGCAAAACCTGGGTAAAAGTATTGTGCTTTTTCTACCACCCTCAATAAACCGCCTTTAGTTTTCAAAACAAATTATAATAGGTTTTGTTAGAGCAATATAATGTGAGCAGTTACAAGACATTCTGGTCACATACACCTAATACAGGGAAACTTTAACCAATCATCCTGCATTCGCCCTGAACTGTTGACAGCTCATTTATAAATTTAGCTTCAGGGAGTGACAAAATGTTCATCAAAATTATAACAGAATTCATGATTGTCAGCCATTCTAATATGAGGCCGCTGTATTTAAAAGTGATCCCAGAACTGTTCATTTAGGTCCAATTCAGCACCAAATTCAGCCTTTTTTTCAAAAACTTTAGATGCTTTCCTGCCTTCAGAGCACAGACCAGGCCACATAACATACCACTCCTTCATCATCTTCGAGTATTGAAACTTTCCTTATTTCTTCCACACTTTCTTCCTGAGAAGGGAAGATGCTCACCTCCATCTGATTTGAACAGGATGAGGAACAGAGCTGAATCAAGATTCACATGCCAGTAGGACATTTAAGGTCTTGGTCATACTCCTGCCCTCGTTCCTGTATACTCTTCATGCTTCCTTTTCCTCATGATTCGTAGCTGGCCTAAAATTTCTAGTCCTGAGCATCAAAAGCAACTAACAGGATTTTTTCGTTTTTTCCTTTTATCTGGGTGCACTTCCTGCTAATCGTTTGTGGCAGACATCTGTCACAGTATCCTTGCTGCATTTCTTCTTGGGGCTCAGGAATGATATAGAGCCCAAAGTGTTTTTTCAATGCAGACTTCCACGAACATTTGAATTCTTCAGTGTTTTTTACTAAATTATGAGACATTATGCCTCGCTGGGATCCTGGGAGCTTTACGACACAAAAAGGGGTCAAAATGGTTCACTATCAGGTGGTATAGCGAATTGGATGTCATTACATGTAATGTAAATACATACTGTAATGTAAAGTAAATATGTACTATCATTTTTCTCACAGTGCAGGAAATGGCACTTTACTGAAATGTCTCCTTTCTCATTCTGACCTTGGCCATGAGAACTGTGTGATGCTTTAGTAAATTGGAATGCATACATGGAGCAAGATTCATCTACAAAGCCACAGCCTAATCCAAATAAACTTGCACTCCAGTCGTTGAAAAGAAAACAGAGGTATTCTTGCTAAGAGGGGCATCCAAAGCAGGTCAGCAGAACAAATTTTAGAGATTCTTCTTTTTCTCCACTCACTTCAGAATGGGGTTTTGAATAATTAACTCAGACCTAGACAACAGATTTCTAGCTATCTACAGTTAGGCAAAATTATTTCCCCTTCATATAGTGGAATAATTGTGGAAGACATGACTCAGCTTTCCATTTGCCAGTCTCACTGGGATTTCCTAATCAGCTCATTTTATCTCATTCAGCACCTCTTCCATCTCCAGCCAAGAACCCCCTTTGTATTCCAATTATAAATCAGAAATCATGTCTAATTTTTGAAGTAATGAAAACTAGATTACCAATTTAAAATAAAATAATTAGGTGAAACTATTTATGTGACTTAACGATGTGTTCATTTGTTCACGGAAGATTTATAATGAAATCTAGGAAAAAAACCATAATTTTTAACTTTTAAAGTTAAGATGATTTGTTATTACTGATTAATGAATACCTTGAATGGTGGCATAGAAGGTGCAAGAATTTTTCCAGGCTGTTGGCAGTACATATTTTTCAATTTTACGCCTTCACCTGAGATAGATTTTTGTGCTCCATCTTTCCAAAAGGACATAGAATTAATTAATACTTAACAAACCTCCTGCACTTTCACTGCCCTAAAGTTATTCAGCAATTTCTGCCAACTCATTTCTGGTCAGTTAAGAAATTGCTGGGTGTTTGCTGTGAGACGGATCAAACACTTGGATTTCTAAGTTTCTTTCCATGTTAGTATGATTGATGATATTCATCTTAAAGAAGAGAGAAAGGAACACACTCAGTCTCTCAGATGTCTTTGAAGGGAGTGTGGAAAATAGCATTTGGGAATGCATGTGCTGTTACCAGCTTGTCTGGCTCTTTTGAACTATTTCCTTTCACTCTGAAGGAATAATTTTTGGATTTGTGACACTGCAAAGGTAAACTGTCTCTGAAAAAGTAGAATCAATTGCTCTTGGGATTTTCATTGTCAATATTTTTAATGGCATTAGCTTTCAACAAGGTTTTTTCTCTTACTTTTTAAAACTTTTTTTTATTGTTGTGGCACCAGTTTACCTTTTCCAAATATCATTTAATCCAGAAAATAAAGTAACGAAGAGAGGTGAAATATTTTTAAAATGTCAGAAAAAATGCAATTTTTCTCCTGTAGATCAGCATATGTTTGCACAGTGTCAGGTACAACGAAAAAGTGAATTTGTGATGCTAGGAACATATGTTTTAAAAGTACCAAGATAACCAGTGCACAGAGGTGAATAGGCTCAGCTATGTTCCATTGATTATAGGCCATTGATTAGAAAAACAACAGAACTCTTAGTAAAATCAAAATTCCCTAGGAAGAGATGCCGATTGCTCCTCATCCTTTCAAAGATATTTGATAAATTTCAGGATTCGAGTTCTGACTTTCTGAATTGTTTTGAAGACAACACTGCAGGGTAGGTTTCTTGCCAGATGCAGACGGTAATTTATAATTCCCTGGGGTCAAAAAAGAAAGATACAGTTAACAGATTTTTTTTTTTTTAGAAGTATGAATGTTTTGAAGACATTTGAAATAAGAAATTGGATAGGTAATGAGTTTTGGACCATTTCTCTAATTCTAGAGCAGAAAATATATCCTAAATGTCTATTATATTGAAAACAGTATGGTTGCTATGACCTTGCCAGATTTTCATGGGTATTGTCAAATTTGCTTTGATTGATCACATAAAATGCCAACTTATCCTTTGATGTTATTATATTGAATATTTATTGATAAAAATAGCCTGAAAACTAAAAACTTCTCACATCAAGTGAGGAGAGATGCTAGTGCTGACTCAAGAACAGCTAATTTTACACTTGTTAGAGGAGTCCAATTTATTTGTTTGGAACCCAAAGTTATTTTCATATGGAAGTTAAGCCTTATTGCTTCATGACGTGTTCATTTGTTCATGGAGTCTTTACCATGAAATCTACAAAAAAGCTCACAAATGTCATATCAATATCAAGTAACTTCAAGCATAGTCAAAGTCATAGCACTGTGACTTAAAGAAGGAACCTTTTAAAATAACATTTTGATATGAATTATTCAAGTGATGGAGAATCTTCCATATGTCATCACACCTATTCCAATGAGGTGACCAATGAGTTGTTCTAGTGAGTAATTGTTCTGTTTATTGCTCACTGAACACTCTCAGACTAAAAATATCCACAAACCACAAGATTTCACAAAAATAAGGTATAATTTCTGCTTTAACATTGTAATTATGTGATAAGCCCTTTTCATTAAAGAAGATGTTCTTTAGTCTTGGAAAAGTTAGTCTGCTCACTTTTCAATCTGTCAAATCAAATGGCATTATTTTAAACTTTGATAGTTATTACTAACAAGCTTTCTATGACTAGTAATTAAGAAGAGTTTCCTCATTTTTGAATGATACAATGGCATAAGCCTGCTGTTTTCCAAGCAGAAAAAATAAATATTTAGTCCATACTGTCCTTGCAAGTGACATTTTTACGATCATTATTGAATCTTTATCATGCTGGTGTTTATTTATTCTCTATATATATCAATAATATCTTTTTAATGTATGCAACTTCCTTAAATATTTTGTGAACAGAAAGCCAGTCCAAATACACAGGCAATGCAAACAGAAGGTTTTGCTTTTTCAAAGCATCATTCCCAAGAATGAAAGCCAACAAAATACGTTCAGTATTTGTTTAGTGAATTCATCTCATAAAATCTTAGTCCAAAAATTCTTTCATGGTAACAGCCATTTTATGCCATCATGTATTTTCATAGCCTTCTTCTAGATAATGTACCTAAGGAAGACATCTGTTCGTGAAAGAGCTTCTGTCTAAAGTTTGTCAAATGTGACCATGCCTATATTCCAGTCATGGAGCAGGACCATGTTCGTGTTCCTGTCTGTCAGCACAAGAGGGCTAGATACCGCAAGTTTCATTTTGCCGGAGAAAATTATTTTAAAAAATGAAATCAAACATAGGATTCTTAATACTATGTTCTCTTATTCTGAAATCTAGGAAAATACAGTGAAATAACTTAAATGTAAGAAGTATAACTAATAAGTAACCAAAAATAAGACAATGTAAGGCATTCTTCTTGTAGCTGAAGTAAAATGAACTTTCAATTTTTTACTTTTTAAACTCATATAAACCTTGCTGTTAAAACCAAACACCTAACCAAAACAACCTCTGTTTCTATAACTTTCAGAACTTCAGTGTTAAATGCTGATTATGTAAAATACTAGGAAAGTACCTGAGAACTAAGAGAAAAAAATATTTGACACATTCAGCAATATTTCATGAGTTAGTTCATTCAGTGAGATACAACTTCTCTACAAATACCTCCATCAGCAGTCTAAGTGTCTCATTTGTGACAAGAGAAGTCAAACCTACTAGTTAAAGGTTTTCCGTAAGTTATGACAAAATAAAGCAAGCAAAAATGCCCCATGTTGTGACTAACCCAGGTTGCATTTAGATTTCTATTGCTGTATTCCAAAAACAACATTGCCTTCTTGAGCTCAGAGAACTCAGGATTTTTTGAGGATCTCAGGTTCACACGCAAAATATCTCTGCAATACTGCTGCCAACAGTATGAGTTTCTCCAAGAAAGTTGAGCAAAAATGCACTAATACTCAAATAGGATTTTTGTACTATACCACAGCATTCCAGAAGAACTTTCTTTTGATGAATGGAGTGTGTTAAAATAGGGTCCCATTGAAGTTAATGCTGAATACCCTTAAGTCCTACCTCACAAGTCAGGAGACTTCTAAATGGAATCTCTATTTGTTTACATTAAGTAGGAGATACAGTCAGGTAGGATTAGTTTAGCATTTGTAGATGGGAAATGGTGATTACTGTTCTCCCCACACAAAATCTTAGAGGCCATAAACCCTTTGATTAATTTTGATCCTTCTCAGGGACAGAAAGGATCATAACTCACTTGTAAACCTGTATTTTATCTTTTCTTATACTTAGAATATTCTAGAAGGGAAAGCAAGGGTCCAGGTTTCTAGCTTCCTATATTTGTTACCAGACTGCTGGATGAATTTGTAAAAAACATTCATCCATCTCCACTTCTTCAAGTGTAATGACATCTATGCCAAAGGAGGCTTTACTTAAATCTCAGTTAATGTGCAAAAATCACTGAGATCTTTAGAAATGTTACACAATTTAAAAATACGTATTGTTAATAATGTACAAAAAAAATAAGAAAATCATGTTTGAAGTTGACGGTGTATATTCACAATAACTCACAATCATTTTCATCTTTTCAAGAGAAATATAAAAGAGTGAATGATTTTTCATCCTCTGATCTTCCTACTTTCTGTCCCAGAACTGATATAATGTTGGACTTCTATACATGAAAACTGAAACTCAGGAGATAGGTTTTTTTAATGCAAGGTTCCTGCAATCTGTATGGAAAATTTCAGAATATCTTGGACGCAGAATAGATTAACCACTCCCTTCCAAGTTGAATCCTCCAGTTTTTCTGAAATATTTTTATTTTCAGACTTGATGGATGAATGAGTTCCTGTTGTTGATCAAATCTCTGAGTTCTAAATAAACACATACATAGGCTTTCAGGTACTAGCACAAAAGTATTTAACTGGGATTCATGGCAGCCTCTGTACGAATTGGAAGTCCACCCTTACTGTGTCCTTTCCTTTCTTTCTCTGATGTTATGTGCAACAGAAAGCGAAGCTGCCACACATGATGTCAGCTAAGCAAAAACGCTCCTATCCTCAGACATTGCTTTGGCACATTTCTGAAAAAAACGGTGGACAGAAACTGCAAATGAGTGAGTACCCAGTGTATCATGGACAAAAGAGTGAACCTATTCATGATGGATTCATAGTCATATCTATGTGCCCTTGCACCAAGCAGTTACAAAGACTCCAATCAGATCCATCATTTTCCCTACTTGCAGGTTTATTAGTGACGCGTTTTCCGCTCAAGTTTGACAGTCTGGCCATTTGTGGGGTACAGTGCTGTATTTCAATGGGTGTATTTTAAACCCATGTTGAATTACAAGGATTCCCTTGAAAAATGCCATAAGAGAGTTTCCCATAACATTTATCCTTGTTCAGCTCCTTCTGCAGAAATATTTCATTTCAGAAATTCAGTGTCTTCGTTGGTGTCATCATTTCAGAGCATGGATCTTGTCATTCTTGTATTGACATGACGTATCAAGCTCTGCTAAAGATTTTCACATGGACCTTAACTTAAAAAATAGCTATCTTTACTCCTCAGGATAAAGAACAATGAAGACTAATAAAATTACAAGCTTCAGAAAAGGTATAAGCTTTCTGTCGTGTGCCATGGTCTATGTCAAGAAAGGATATTTTGAAGGATTATTTTTGAAAATTTCTTCTCTCACCAGGAGGAAGGCTCTTCAAGCTTCTTCAGCATTAACATGTGCAGATGATGTCTTACAGAGCAGCTGCTGGATTTTGATTTGTGAAGAAATTTAATGCTTTTGAAACAGCATGACATACACACCTTGCAGAAGTGAAACAGGAGAAATCATTGATCAGTGAAGCCATTGCAGTGGATCTTGTCCCAAATTTGATTTTTTTCTTCAGGATGCAGATCTGATCTGTCCTTGGTTTAACTCATGGGAAGGGGAGGTGTACAAGGGGCTCTTCCTTGGCCAGGGAGGACAAGAGGAGGAAGCGGCTACTTGTGTGTGACTGTGGAGGCATTGGGGAAAGGTGGTCATGTAGGATTCCCTCACAGGCGAGTCTTGTTTCTATGAATGTTCAACCCACAGTTTGTTTTCAAATGAACCCAGGGGAATAGAGAGAAAAAATTTCTTTCTGTCCCAAGCCATATCCAGTGAGATTCTGTCCTTTACTCACAAGAGCTAGAACAGGACAAGTCGGCATAAAACCAGCGGAAAGAGAGGAAGCATAAAATGAAACAAAAAAAGGTGCTTGTATTAGAAGTGGTGACATTTCCATAATGTTGAGGAAAGGAAAAAGAGATTTGCCAATAGAAATACCTGGAGTAGCTTTCATTTATTTATTTGTTTTTTGTTTGTTCATTTATTTATTTTTATTGACTGTGCCAGAATGACATTTCTGTGAGATGCAATATACAGAATGGTGGCTTTTGTAATTTTTCAAGCAGAGAGATCTGGCTACAAACACACAGTACACTAATGAAGGGAAGTCTTCAGAGAGAAGCTGTTTAAATAATTAAAAGATCTGGTATGGCTGAGAAACAAGTTCTGTTACCACCTGCCATTTATTATTAATCTATTCAAACCAATCAGACATTTGAAAGAAATTATTTTGAAAAACTTATAGGAGAAGAATTTATAAAAATAGTCATTGACAAGGCGATACTAAATTTATGAACGTTTGTCTCAGAATTATAAGCACAGAAATAGGGAAATACCACCAGGTGCTGAAATGAGTACGGTAGCTTCTCAGAATGGGTGGCAGAGGTACCTGATCCTGGCAAAGCTATTTGACAACATGCAAGTAAACAGTCTCATAGGCACTTTCATGCTATGTCTGTACATTTTTGTTGTTGTAACTATAGCTAAAGGAAAAAAAATGCATCATTTTTATTAGACTGCATTCGATTAGCAACAATATTTGAGAAGATGGAGAAAGAATATTTTTCTGTGGTAGCAAGGTAGTAATGTAGAGCTTCATACAGGCTAGTTCTGATACACCACTTAATGTTCAGAACTGGATTGAGCCTTATTAGCCGTATATAGCATGTCCATCCACTTTGACTGAATAATTTGCTGAGAACATGAGGTAGCTAGTTAGAGCTGCTTTAGTTATCTGCACTTATCAGCATTGTGCCACACAGGCAGACCTGAAAGGTGAAAAGAAGGAAGTAGTACATTACTATAGTATTGCACTAAGGTTATCTTATTGTGAAGAAGTACAGATAGCAACATAGTGTCTTGATGGAGGGAACAGAACTTGCTGGAATTTTTTTCTTATTTTTTCTTTCTGTGCACTATGTAAAGATATAAAATATTCTTCCCACTCCTACCTAAGGAGAAAAAAAGCCCTGTAGTTGAAAGCGTGAAAAAAAGAAGGTAGAGTAAGAATATGGTCAGCACTAACATAGAGGAATTGCAGCATAACAACATCGCTAGAATAATTTCTTTCTGCTGTTCTCAAAGTAAAAGACTATATGGTAATCCAGAGTATCCAGAAAGTGAAATAGAGCCACCAAGAATCCCCAGGATGACTGATTCTTTACAGCTGTTCATTTGTACTTTGGGGCCCTGTATGATTTTTTGCATCTTGCAGGACAGAAAATCCTGTCCTGTAGCCTTATATTCTGCTTGTGTATAGCCTTGTACTGTGCTGACTATGGGTATACTAAATTTTCCTGAAAAACAGTACAGAACTTGCACTGGCAATTCCTATGATGGAACATACTGAGAACGTAACTAATGAATACAGAAATACACACAGCCGATGTAGTTTATTTATATTTTCATGCAGTCACTTTTCCCCCATTTGAGCTACTTCTTATTCTTTTTTGTAACTATAGCAGCACTTTCGACAGGAATTTCTCACTTTCTTATCTAATATGAAAATATAGTATCCATAACTACGGAGGACAAAAGATGATATATGACATGTTCAGAAATCAGGAAGTTCCCTGGGTTTGAAGTTTTGTTAGGCATATACGTGTAGTGAAATAATTTGGTTACAAAGGTGCCATGTAATTTCATCACAGTTCTATAAAGCTGGGAATCTTGCCTAGTAATTACCACCTAGAAGCTGGAGGCAGGAATTTTCTGTTTGTTTGTTTGTTCTCGTCTGTATCGCTGACTCTGTTACATTAAGATAAGTAGTTTAATCTGTCTGGTGTTTCTCCATGTAAAATATCACCTTGTTTCACAGCACTGTTGCACATCATAAGCATTGTCTGTAACATACTGTATACCCTTTACCTAACTGATAATGCAGAAGAGAAATACTAATATGATGTGCTAAGAAATTAATTAGTATATTCACCTTGTTACAAAAGCCAGAACAGTTCTTCTGTAAATAGTTTCTCCATTCCTTCAAGGTCTGCTTTTTTCCCTCAAATGAGGTCATTCTTCCTCCTTTTAGCTATGTTTCATAATGTTACTAAGTTCTATAATTTTAATGTTTATAATCTGTGACTAGTTTTCACTTAATATCTCAAAAAACCTTCAGAATTATCTTGGTACTTCTATTTGCCTTTAACTTGCAGTACTGTATTCTCATGATTGCAAATCATGTTATACTTTCTTCTAAAAAAGTTTGCATTATAGTTGCCAGAGTAAAAGAGTCACTACCTCAATGAGTGATATGAATAACATTTTAATCTTGTCTTTATAGCTTTATAGCTCTGATGTTTCAAAGACCAGGACATTTCCAAACACGCAGCAATAAAACATAATGCAGAAAAAATAAGGCCCTGCTGTCATATTGAATAAGATGATAATTTTTTTGTCATCTCTCATTGCTTTATCTTTAACTTTTAAATTATCTAGCATTTTTTCTCACTGAAAATGGGAAACAGGACAGAGAACTTCACTAATAAAAAATGAAAGTTAAAATGGCATAATTTTTTAATAAGATATTTGAGAAAAACTACATCCAATATGAGATTATTAAATCTAAGAACAATGGATAAACCCTTTAAAATGTATAGTATTTTCTCATATCACTTATTCAGCAAGTGCCTTATAAAGCTAATTACTACCTAATTTACTGCAGACTGAATAGCAGGAAATCACTGTGGTATAGCAGATAATCCTTTAAGCAGCACAGTAGGATATGAGGCTGTCAGGAGCCTCTCCGAGAGAAATGTTCTGTATCTTCCAAAGACAGGAGAGAGGCTGGCTGTGCAGAGGTATGTCCTAATCGAGTTACAAATGCCTGTTGCACTAATCTCACCAAAATACATTTATGGTGCTGCAGAGCTGTAAGAGATCTGTGTCATTAGACATGGACAAATTTTCATCCCTTCCCTTCATGCTGCCATGCATGATTACCGCAGACCCAAGCTAGGTGGAGCACAGAGGAAGAATCAAGGCAGTTTAGTTATTGATTTGATAACTTAATCTGTCACTAATCTTCCCAACTCGTGCTGCAGCCTTTGCATTACAGGTGGTGGTTATGAGGTCTCTATCTGCTTCTCAGCTACCCATTTTCCAGAAATTGTAGGACATGAACTATTCTGATGTCTGTGTCAAGTTTTTTTACACTGGCTAAGAGGTTTAGAAATTATCTAGGACACAAACGTACAAACAATCAGCATGATCATACAAACTTTCTCTAGGAAATAAATCTCAAAAGCAAAATAAACATGAAGGCTGAATTGTTGCAATAAATGATAAAACAGCTTCAATTCTCTGTTGTACAGGCTCATGGTGATCTTGACAGAAGAACCACTGTACAGAAATATTCCTACTACAGCTTGAATCTGCAGGAAGGCAGAAAACTTCTTTTGACTCATGGTTGTGTTATGCCTGAATAATATCCTATATTTTCACATGTGTACAAGTTCTTGTTGTCTATCCTATGATGACGATATTGAATAAATAAGTAGGTATAAAATTCTTCCTCTTTGTTGTTGTTGTAATTTACAGCAACCACTGTTTCCACTGATGTGACAGAGAGAGGAAAGAACTGTAGCTAGATAGTTGATAACAAATTGTTACTCTGGGCCACAAACTTGACCTCTTTCCACCTCTGAGCCCTGTGAGACAAAGAATAGAAAAGTACAAGACAAAGTGCAAAAGAAGGTAAAGATTTTTATTAAGCAGGTCATTTTGTATTTTCAGAGATGTGCTGAAAAATTAGCATTTTTTATTTAAAAAGAGGTCATATTTTGATGCATATATTTGAATAAATTAAATAACTTGCATCATAATTGTTTAAAAATATAGAAAGCTTGAGGATCCTGAAAGTTTTTCCTCTCATAAATATATTTTCTTAGTGTATTAATGAATAATGTTATCCTCCAACTAGAGTCTTCAGTCAAAAATCTGATTATGTATTTTTATTTAGTGAAGTTCTGAAAGTCAGCCATGCTAGGCTGATGTAGACACACAAAGCTAATAGCCTTCGGAGTGTCTCTGACCAATAAAATGAGGCAAGGTGGCATTCTTTAAAAAAGTAAATTTAAAAATGATTACTAAATACATGAAAATTACTCTCTGGATGGAACTGTTCTTCATGTTCTCAAACCTTGTTCTACCAGGGCAGTGCATTATAAAGAGAATGAATTAATCTCAGCTTAGCCTAATTTGGAATATTAATGAGTACTACATATACGTAAGAAGAGGTCATATTTTTCCAGTGTACTTTTCTCTGGTATGAGCCTCATCTGAAAAAATCTGTTCAGTTTGAACACTATGCTTTTAAATAAAGTCCACGCAAATCATGATGAGTTCAAGAACAACAGATGCAGAAGACACAACCCTTGAGAAAATGCTCAAGGGACTGGAATTTATAGACTATAAAAGAACAACCTTAGACAACTTGCAATATATGAAACATAATTAGATAGTGGCTGGTGAACATTTGTTCTCTTCACTCACTGAAAGCAGCACGTGAAGAAAAAAGGTTAGGTATTAGAACACTACGGAAAATACTGTCGTTAGGCATGGTAAGGATAGTGAAACACACAAACAGGCCGTAGAGGAACAAGTCAGACCAATGTCTCCTTAGACTGATTTGGTCCCAAATAAATGAGAATGATCTTTTTAGAACCTTTGAAACCATCCTTAGCTCTGATTCTGTGAAGTACTTAGTTGTCACTACCAGTGACAGGCTTCTGCCAAATTCTGTCAAATTCCTTTTCCAGACTTGCTTTTTCAAAGTCTCACACTCCTAATTGCATCATACTGGTTAAAAAATAATCATCCTCATTAGATATTCAGACTAGTGAGCCATTTGGAACTCAATCCTGTTACTGGAAATTAATTTTTATCTGTTTGCCAAGCAACTAGGAATACAGAAATAAGTGCAGAAAATCAGATCATTGACAGAGATACTAGCCTGTCATATACAGACGCATAAATTTCTTCAAAGGAAAGTGCAAGAAATCTTGCAGGAGGCTGGCATGCAGACGCGTACTTTCAGGCTGTCTCCTTAACCTTAGGTAGAGACACGGAGCATCTACAGTTATATCTGTTCAGCCATCCTCTTCTGATCTTCTCTTAATCCTTTCCATTTGAAATGTGGACATTCTCATCATCTGTGCAAATCCTTAAGTTTTCCTATAAACCTCTTTTAGTCTTAGCCTCATTAGCATTCGTAGCAATGAGTTCCACAACTTGACTGGGCACTGCTGGGAAAATATATTTTTCTTATAGCTTTAAATATTCCTGTCAGTGCTATTGAATCTCTACTTGTTTATTTTTAAAATTATGGAAATAAGCAATTATAAAATTAAATAATTCAAACTTCCTATAGTTCCTTTTTTCCTCATCTTTATCCCAGACTGTATGAAATGATCACCCTTCAATTTTTGATTCTGTCTTTGTAAAAATGATGTGTTTCTGTGGTCAGTCTAACAGTCAACCTCCCACCCAGCTGCTCATTCACTCCTCCTCCTTAGCAGAACAGGGGGAGACAACAGGAAAAAACAGGAAGGAGAAAGATCATGGGTTAAGATAAAGACAGGGAGAATGCTTAGCAATTACTGTCACTGGCAAAACAGACATGGGGAAAATTAACTAAATTTACCACCAATTAAAATAGATTCAGGTAGTGAAAAACAAAAAGACAAACATTAGAAGATCATGTTTTCTCCCCCCGCTCCCAGACTCAGCTCCATTCCTTCATTCCAGACTCCTCTCATCCCACCCCAGATGGCACAGAGGGGATGAAGGCGAGGTTACAGTCAGAGCATAGCAGTTTCTCTTTGTTGCTTCCCCTGCTCTGGCATGGGCCCTCCACAGACTGCAGTCCTGCAGCAAATCTGCTCCAGCGTAGGTTTCTCCATGGGCTGCAGGGAATGTCTGCTGNAGAACCTGCAGTACTTTCTCATCCTCCTTCTCTGGTCTCAGTGTCGCCTCTGTTGTTTCTCATTCTGTTTTCCTCTCCTTCTTCCTCTGTCCACTGCTTTTCACTCTTTCTTAAACATGTTTTCACAAAGGCTGAACAAAAATCACTGATGGGCTCAGCTTTGACCTGCAGTAGGTCCCTTACAAGCTGATTGATAGGACAGCTAACCAGTTCAGGATGCTGAGCTCCTCCCAAAGGCCACCCCAGAAGCTCCCCCTCTTATACCACTAAAACCTTGCCATGTACAGCCATAAGTGTCATCATGTATTTTGCAGTTGATTGGTGATTATGGACTGCTGACTTTGAATGTAAGTCATCTGGCATCTTGTTGCCCTTTAGTTCTGCCATCTAAAACTCTATTCATAGGCAGCTAGAACAATTTGAAATTCTCCTGCATATCTGGCAGATGTTTCTTAATGCAAAACAGCAGTGCACACACTGATAAGTGGAGAAAAGTAAACAGAAAGATTTTCAGAGAATCAGCAAGACTGCAAAGAAGGACATTGAGTTGCTGGAGCATGTCCAAAGAAAGGCAACTAGGCTGGTGAGGGGTCTAGAGCAGAAGTCTGATGAGGAGCAGCTGAGGGAACTGGGATTGTTTAGTTTGGAGAAGAGGAGGCTGAGGGGGGACCTTCTTGCTCTCTGCAGCTACCTGAAAGGAGGTTGTAGTAAGGCAGGTGTTGGTCTCTTCTCCCAGGTAACTCGTGATAGGACGAGAGACAATGGCCTCAAGTTGCATCAGGGAAGGTTTAGATTGGTTATTAGGAAAAATTTCTTTACTGAGAGAGTGGTCAGGCGTTGGGATAGACTGCGAAGGGCAGTGGTGGAGTCTCCATCCGTGGAGGTTATAAAAAAACATGTAGATGTGGCACTTCAGGATATGGTTTAGAAGGCATGATGGTGATGGTTGGACTTGATGATCTCAGAGGTCTTTTCCAACCTATGATTCTATTATTCTATGAGGAGAGCCACAGAAAGGATACATAAAGTACAAGAGGAAAAGAGTCTGATAGTTCAGTAAAGATGTAGGTACTATGCTGTGCTAATGCACTAACAGTGTGTATGTGATATATAATTTCACATATGCAGGCATAGCTAGAAGATTTCTGGGAAAACCAGGGACAGGCAAATAGACATGAAAATAAATGAAACATATATACTGTCATATCGAATCTGGGCACTCAGTCTTCAACACAGGCAGCTAAGGAACTCTTATAATAGAAAATTATTCAATAGATCCTCTGTGGGGATGTTTCTTCTTAACACCACGAATAATACTCTAGAACAACATTCTGGAAAAAGAAAAAGTTTATAAACTTCAGATATTCTTGAGCAGTGTAAACACAGATGTTTTTGACAGATCTAACTGTATTTAATCCTTCCTTAAAATATGGTGACAGCTACTGGAATTCACTATTTCCTGATGTTTTCTGACAAACATAGCACTTTTACTCCATGCGTTAAGTTCTTGTTGAAGAGCTTCATCTTCAACCATCTAGAAAAAGTCTTGGTACTTTTAAAAAGACAGTAATAATGTCATTCACAAAAAGTCACAGAATGCCATTCAGTGGCTGATGTAACTCCAGTATTTACTTTTAACTTCAAGGTTCAAGATATGTGCCTTCCAATGTAATAGAAAATAACGATCCAATTCCATGTCAAATTTACGTTCTTGTATTTCTTTTTCTACACTTATCTTAATTCTTCTGACTGGGCATATTATCAGACATGATGTTTATGAGGTAGCATTTTATTTCCTTTTTCACATTTCATTCAGTCTAAAAACAGATTATGGGGTTTCACCTTGGGGAGGAAGGCTGCATTACTTTCACTTGTTCAGTCAATAAACATAATTTACAAAACAACCACTTTCCTACAGTAGTAAGCTTCAGAGTAACTTCAATTCCCATTTCACTTCCAAAATTTACTGGCTGCACCCCCTCCCTCCTCCCCCAAGCTATATTTTTACTTCAGTGGTTTTCATAGGCAATAAAAGCGTTCTGAATTTCCAAACTGAAAGCAATTAGTTCTGTTCTGCAACACAGATAGACAGATTAAGCAGTTTAAAACCCTTTGTAACACTGATGCGTATCACTATGATCAGTCAGCAGAAACCATTCTTGTGGCAGCACAGTAACCCATCTAAAAGAATCACCTGTAAATGGAAGGAACCAAGTAATATATTAGCAGTATGGTCACTGAAGACTTTGCCAGAACACTTTAGGAGGCATCAAAAATTGCACTGAAAAAGCATATTAGAATATCAGGTTAGGAAGAGACCAGTAGCTCAGCAACGGATCTGAAAAGCCAACTTTCTTTTTAATAGGTAAGATATAAAAATTATGAAAGGGAAGATGTGAGGTATTCTTCGCATAGTATAATACTCTTGCTGCAGACATTTGCAGAAGTAGAAATTTTGTAACCAATGCTTTTTTGGCTGGTGCAGCTGCATGAAAACCAAGTCTGTGAGAGATAAATACAGAAGTGAGTTTGATAACACAGAAACCCCCAGCAAAATTCAGCTGTAGTGAAGGAGAGATATAATCTGATCTGCTTTCAAGCAAAGGTCAGACACTAGATGAAAACATATGAAGTTCTTTGTTTACCTTCCCAGAAGAATTTAAGTAAGCAGTCTAATTTCTTATAAAGTTGCATTGTTGTTGTAGCTTGATGGTCTGAGAAAACACGTGAAGCAAAGCTACTTCAATTAAGATTTTACCTCTTCCCAATACTTTTCAGAGCCGCTGCAGCAACTGAGGTTAACACTGGAAACCTACTGTGAATCATACTATCTTCACATCTCCTACATGTGTAGGAGATTTTAGTCTTTACTCTTGTTTCCAAAGTACTGTACATATACATTGTGCTTATGTAAAAAGTTGGGGGCGAGAGTATACTGGAAAGATCCAGTTAGGATGGTATCACTGTTCTTAAGAATCAGTTTTATACCAAATGTGAATGTGACACAGAACACAAATACAGATTACATTTTTTTTAAGAGTTTGCTTTAGCAAGCCTGTGCACCTGTAACATAGGAAGAAGTTATAAGGTCCCCATGTAGTCCTCTCCAATGAGCAGTGCTGCAGTGGTGGAAGACCATTTCTTGCTGAAGTTTAGCCTCATCTGAAAGGAAGTCTGCAGAGATCTAAACATTTCTTTCAAGGTTTCTGAAACACTGATCAAGAGAATCTTGACTGTTCCTGATCTGTACAACAGAATGAGTGAAGCTGTCATAGTTCTATATCATGAACCTTTTTTTGGCAAGTCACGATGTTGTTCCACCAGGATTGTCAAGGAAATCTTCTCATTTTATCTGGTGGGACTCAATTGAGCAAGCTAGAGCCAAACATAATTATTTCTTGTTTTGTAGAAGTGAATTCTACTTATGTGAGTGTTGTCATTTTTGTGAGAAATACAGATTTTTAAGAAATACAGATTTGGTAAATCGTTCCTCCTCTTTCTTACACACAGTCTTCTTTTTCATGATTAAACTACATTTCTATGCACTTTTCTTGTGCTAAGCCGTTAAGCCCAAGAGTAACAAACTGCATCACTGTGCTCAGCAGGGGAAAGCCTACCAAGATGATGGGAATACATAACCATTCACACTTCATCTGAGAAATGTCTTATGTTTGTGCTTGGCTTGCCACAACTTTTAGTTTCTACTTCCTTAAATGTTGTGCCTGAGTAGGCAAAAGTGCAGGAAATTTACTAAAGGGACTCTGCCAATGCTGTTGTCCACAGCCAGCAACAGAAAGGTTGGGACAGGACCTATTCACCTCAACAGAGGTGGTGGGGTAAGAGTGATCACTGACATTTTTAAATTTCTGCCTTTATAAGGATAATAAACGCCACCGGGGAAGAAGTTTGGCTACATTTCTTCTCTACTAGTTCTGCAGGCATTTGATGTGGTAACATAAAAAATGTCATGAAGCGGCGTCAGTATAAGGGATTGAACTAAAATTCCAATATTTTAATTAATGAGCAACTTTAACCAATGCTATTAAGAACTCATATCAAACTCTGCTGGAGAAAAGTGCTCAACTGGAAAATGTAAAAGCATAAAAAGTTTATGTGCTTGATTGCCTCTATTTGTTCATCAAATATCAACCACAGATGTACATTGCTCTTCTCTTGTTTGTGTGTGGTAGCACTGAATTTCAGCACTACCAGTGAGCAATGACTAATTAGAGCAGTCATTTCATTGTCTTATTCCAGGGATCCATCAAGATCTATGGTTTCCCAAGAAGTCGCTCTTGGGAGCTGCCTGTCCTTTCTGATTCTGTTTGTGTACACACATCAGTGACCAATGAAGGGTGATGAGTCCTAACAATGAGTGGGAGAAACAAAACTTTCTGGATGCCCTAGGCAGGGCTGTCATAAGCAAATGGGACATCAGGCCCAGTTTCCAAAATCACCCATGCCACATTGCTATTGCAATCCTCCTGCAAGATATTACAGCTGGCTGGACAAGTATCCTTGCCAGCATCATCGCAACACTCCAAAGTTCCAAAACTAACAACAGTTCTGCAGAATATCCACTCTGCTGTGCTTTGCTGATGCTTAAGTACAGTATGTATATTACTTAACAGCAATTAAGGTGGTAAGTAGCATCAGTAAAAAATTAAATATTTCAGATGATAATCTGAGCTAATTGAAATGTCCACAGAGAGGCACAATTATGTGGTTTCACTGTGAGAAAAATGTCTGATTTTATATTCTAGATCTAAAAGGAAAAAACAAAGAAATTGTAGTTTTTTGCAGGAAGTTGATAATTGATGAAAGTTAAAACCATCATTAATTTTTTGAGGTAAACTTAATTGACTGTGGAAGCATAGTTTGCTGCTTCACCCATTTGCACTTTTCACATCTATGCCATAAAGTGTATTTTACAAAATGCTCTGAAGTTTTTGTAAAATTGCTAAGGCTTAGAAAAATGTATCAGCCCAGAATTAGGAATAAGAATGAAAACTGGGTATACATATATAGAAATGAGGCTGAAGTGAAAAACAGCTCTGTAGAGATATTCCTTGTGTAGAACACTTTTGTCTCCACCGAATCTCATTTTCTACCATTTCTGTTATACATTGAGGTTTACAGGACTGTAATCTGATGAGTATTTATTGTCTCTTTTGACTTCGTATCCGCTCCCACAATTGTTAGCAATATTGTCATTGAAAAATGAGATGAAATCTTTGGTACTGATTTTTAAAAGACTACACTTGAAAGAATTCGTCATGTTAATTATGAACCATAATAGTTTCGTACTCAGGATTTTAATCTATTTTAGCGTCCAATTTTCACTAGTTTTCACATGGAAACAAATTGACAAAGATCAGTCCTACACTGTTTTTGTACTCACACTTCCTAATCTTCTCTGAGGAATTTTTCGAGCATAAAAACAGAACGAGCAACGTTTTTACCAAAGCGAAACTGGCTTGGAGTGACTCACAGTTTCACATTTTCAAATGCTGGCTGTATATTACTAATTCCTCATTTTCCTTGATATGCACAAAATCTCTCTGCTCTAATAGAAGGTATTGCATTTAAATGCTCTGCCTTATAATTATCTTGGGTCTAATTACATGAATACTGTTATTCCTAGTGAACCAATGGGACTCCAACACTACCACTAATTCTCTATTCCTTTTTCTTAAAAATAACTACTGAATGTTCTACTTAATATCTTTCCCCATGTATTTCTGAAAATGTCTGACAATTTACGAACTAATTTAGACAGTTCCTTCCTGCGGTACAGTAACTTCTCATGGAATTTTAGGAGAAATAAGGTCATTCCCTATAGCTGCACAAAGTACTTCATCACATACTGTTCATAGCAATATACTTACATCTATGCTTTGCCTTCACTTTCTTTTACCATGACCGCTCCCTTCTCTTTTTAGCTTTCTAGAGAATTGTTACACAAAGTGCTTTCTCACTATTTTAAAATGTGTGTCTGTATATATAGACAGGGAGTGAGTGAGAGAGATCACAGGAAAATATCTTATTAAGCTTTTCAGCCTTCTTCTTGGCATCTGTTATTTGGATTCTTTCCTTGGAAGGCTAATACGTTCATCTAGCAGAATATGATTGATTAACTGAGCAGAAGGGATATTTTGCGTGTGTCAGTACTTGGAAATGCCATAGTCTGCATCTATTCTCCTGCCATTCTCTTCTCTCACACAGTTTAATGCAAAGTGCCTATCTTTGTAAGGCCCTGCCATCTTTTCTCTAGTTTCACCATCATCATCCTGGAAAATTACCTTTATTTCATTCAAACAGGATTTGTTTTGTAACCTGAGGGAAAAAGATGTACATACTATTCTGTAAAACATATAGAGAACTCTTATAAGTGTCCTTCTATGTATCTCTTTATGAGGCATTTTAAAATCTGTTCTTAGGAATTTAGTATTCACTGAATAAGTGAGATGAAGATGAGGCAGATTTTTTCATCAATTGAATCAACATAGTAGAAGCAGCAACAGTGCAAACTTCTTCAAATAAATTAAGAACATTGATCAGTCTCTGTCTAAATATGTGCTTTCTTCAGGTTTCCTGGAATTGTTTTATTCTGGCTCTATGAGAAAATTACTACCAGTTGTTACTCAGTTCTACTGTCCTTGTATAATATCTTCAGAGTAACAGACTTGAATGCAAAGTACAAGTATAAATACATAATGACTATGTTTTTTCCCGTGTAATAATATTTCACTATCTTTCCTATGTAGATGTGTGCTTAATCTCAGTTTACTTAATTCCTTCATTGAATATACCAGTATTACTATCTATTTCCCTTCTCCTGTTTCAACCTAGATAATGTCCTGGTATTAATACAGTCGTGCCTAAAATAAAATAAAATAAATAAAATTATTTATTCATTATTGTATCCACACTGTTAGAGATAGTGTGGTCGCACCTAAAACCCAGAGTCAAACATAGCCTCAACAGTCAAAAAAGGACAAATTTATTGTTAGTACATCCACTTTAAAATCCTTCCGTTCTTACTAAGTAAATGAAGAAGCTTAAATGTGAAAGATTTCTAACTAACTCCTGTATTTCTTAGTCATATCTCTGGTAATGTTTTTGTGATGGGCTGTATTTCCCTAGGGAAAATTATAGGAACTTAGAATAAAGTCTTATTTATTTCCCTCATCTTAGGCTGTCAAGTGTAACTTCTGCAGTGCTATAAGCACGGATTGCCAGAATTGCAAACTCTTCATATCACCACTTTACACATTTACCTTATTTTTACATACACAGCTTGAAAATATAATTCTGCACCACAATCATTTAGTAAATTGGGGTGGAATTCAACTCACCTAATTTAAGATAAATGTCTGATTAACCATGGATGCTCCAACTAAAGTCGGTGGAGAAAAAAGGGTACACCAGGGGATGATTCATCCCATCTATCTTGGTCACGTATCTTTAGAGTGGGATGAACTGCCTGCAAATGTGTTTATCAATCTTTGCTGATCTACTAGATCACTTGCTAACACAGTATGTCTTATACATCACTGAAATAAGGTGAAATGAATTTCGCTTTCTCTCAACATGGCAGAAAGCCAAGTGAATATTTCTCTGCTTATGTTTTGAAATTTCAACCCTTCTTTCAGTCCCTGCATTGAAGATTTTTTTGTGTGTTTGAAGAATAGATATGGGTGAAAACTAAAGGAAATGAAATAAGTCATATAAAAGTCTTTACTTGAATTTCATGATGTCTGGACTTTCTGTGTTCAGTCTCCATCATTATTTGTTTTACCTTTCCGAACGCTCACAGAAACCAAGCAGCAATGGTATGTTGTATATGGATAGGATGTTGTTACTACACCAAGGGATCGTATTTCCAAGGTTCCTACAGCAACACACTGATAAAGAATTGAGCAGGATGGATCTGGTCCTTCCTCATTTGGACCCCTTTCGCAATTAATTTTTTCAATGCTTTAAAAAACTCCACCTAATTATTGAGTTATTTCTGTACCTAGTACAAAATATTTTCGAGCTGGCTAAATCTTACTAGACCCAGAAAAGGAAGAGTGGAAAATTTGTTGACTTGCTTTCCTTTCCATTTCTTTCTGATCCCAAGTCGGGCTTTTGACATGGTGCCTCATGAAAAGGTGGATTCACCATCTTAGTAGCTTCAGTGTGGGGGGGG
>Ga0065711_1030957_pt1 | contig 30968 bp, 11 predicted proteins | sample Hoacrofraction12_FD_59098 | JGI IMG/M metagenome (GOLD analysis project Ga0065711, IMG submission 59098) | Hoatzin crop microbial communities from Cojedes, Venezuela - Epithelial fraction 12 v2 (version 2) | ecosystem: Host-associated > Birds > Digestive system > Esophagus > Crop | place... | reverse complement strand
TTTCTGCCTCTTTCTTTCCATTCTCCTCCGCACGCCGGCGGGGGGAGGGGCGGCCGCGTGGCGCTTTTGTTGCCGGCGGCAGCCGAAACCAAAACACTAAAATGCAACAAAACCTACTCCATATGCAGGAAAAGTTTCTCTTCTCAGCAGTTACTGGCGGGAGTTACATTGCTGGGCTACTGTTCCTTTGCTGACAAGTTAATGGTGCTCTTGGAATCATCATCTGATTTCACATGACACTTCTGGGAAGGACAGGGAAAAACTCAGATAAAAAAGTCAGGTCCTTAGGTGACACAAAAAGGTCAAGCTTCTGTATAGTAGTAACCTTAGTTCAAACCCGCAGAAACAATCTGTGGGGGGAGCTGTAAGAGTCTCAGGTAAGACGTTTCACAACTCAAAGTTCTTCATCTTACTGGTGGATTACACTACTTCTCAGTGGTGTTATATGAAAGAATTATGCTAAAATACTGCACAGATGAGATTCTACTGGGAGATAATGTCATGCTGTTAGAACTGTTTAAATGCAGATCCATTTGTTCTGGGAGCAAAGATGCCTTGGGAGAAGAGATGTCACAATACGAAGATTTAGATGTACATCTAAATGTACATCTAGGAGGTGTAGTAGATACACCAGAAGGCTGTGCTGCCATTCAGCGTGACCTGGGCAGGCTGGAAAGTTGGGTGCAGAGGAACCTGATGAGGTTCAACAAGGGCAAGTGCAGGGTCCTGCACCTGGGGAGGAACAACCCCATGCATCAGTACAGGCTTGGCGCGGACCTGCTGGAGAGCAGCTCTGTGGAGAAGGACCTGGGAGTGCTGGTGGACGATAAGTTGACCATGAGCCAGCAGTGTGCCCTGGCTGCCAAGAAAGCTAATGGGATCCTGGGATGCATTAGGACAAGTGTGGCCAGCAGGACGAGGGAGGTTCTCCTCACCCTCTACTCTGCCCTAGTGAGGCCCCATCTGGAGTACTCTGTCCAGTTCTGGGCTCCCCAGTTCAAGAAAGATGAGGAGTTTCTGGAGAGAGTTCAGCGGAGGGCTATGAGGATGATGAGAGGACTGGAGCATCTCTCCTACGAGGAGGGGCTGAGGGAGCTGGGCTTGTTTAGCCTGAAGAAGAGAAGGCTGAGAGGCGACCTAATAAATGCTTATAAATATCTGAAGGGTGGGTGTCAGGAGGATGGGGCCAGACTCTTTTCAGTGGTGCCCAGAGACAGGACAAGGGGCAAGGGGCACAAACTGAGGCACAGGAAGTTCCGTCTGAAAATGAGGAAGAATTCTTCCCTCTGAGAGTGACGGAGCCCTGGCCCAGGCCGCCCAGGGAAGTTGTGGATTCTCCTTCTCTGGAGATATTCAAGACCCGCCTGGACGCAGTCCTGTGCAGCCTGCTGTAGGTGACCCTGCTTGGACAGGGGGTTTGAACAAGATAACCCACAGAGGTTCCTTCCAGCCCCGAACATTCTGTGATTCTGTGATAGTGGTCTTGGTGAGTGACAGAATACAAGGCTAGATGTACGCCTCATCTGATGCACTACAGTCATTCCTATAGTGCAATTGTGTGCAAAAGTACCATGTCCTGCCTGGAAATAAGGAAAAATATAATGGTATTTCCATGCCAGGAAATAGACTTTTCTGAATGCCTTGCAACTTGACTTTGAGTATGGAACAGTACTGAAGCATATACACTGATAAACAAGAACAAATTCATTTTCCTATATTTGTCCTTATGTAGATTCTCTGTGAAGAAATCTGACCAGACATTTTGCACAATCAAAACAAGATTGCTTGGGACCCGGAAATAGAGTCTCTTAATCCAAGGAAGAAAGTGATTTCAAAAGCTTGAACATAGCCTTATCGTAAAGTAGTTATCAACCTCTAGTGAGAGTTTTCTTTTCCATTGTAGTGATGAGTAATGTCTAATACCAGGGGATGGCAGATTCGACATGACCCTTCTATTTTCTACCTTTAGAAAAGGATAAGTGTTATCACTGCATGCACTGGAGACCACCAACAAAGGGAGCCATCAGACGTTGCCATAGCATTCACCAAGTTTGTTGTCATATACTAGATGAGGGCTGCTACCACTCAACAACTACACTAGAAGACTGAGGGAATATGTTTGGTCCTGTCCTCCATTCCTCCGTAAAAAAAAAATTGCAAGGGAACCCCCAAAATAAGATTGAATATGTAGTCTGTTTTACAATAAAAATTGAAAGTACAGAATGAAACATCATTCTTAGTTACCCCAGTATGTTGTTATTTTCAAAAGAGATAGACTACATTTAGAAATTCAGTTAGAATTTGCTAATACTAAGCTAAGTTATAGTTCATGGGGATCAACATCTCAAGCATCTTTAAAAAGAACCCAAAATCTTGTATTTCTCCTTTATAGACCACCGAGGTCTAATTTCTCTCTAACCAAGATAGGTCAGATCCACCTCAGTATTATCAAAATTACCTGGGATGAGAAGTACAGGGCAATCACATTACCTGTTACTCCTTTCTGTCATTTTCTGCTTGATCTTTTCCCCAGATCTCTAAGTGACTACATCTGGAGTGTGTTAATATTGGGTTAGATTACACAAGTCATTTTTTTTATCAGGTCACTTTTTCTTCATTTTTACTGGCCCAGCAACTCTCTGTGTTACTTTATTGCCTGCATGGTATGTGGAATTTGAGTAATGACTAATTTGGAGGCACAGTCACTGCATGACAATACATTTCTTCCTGTGAATGGAAGTTAAATAACTATCACCAGTAACTGGCATAATAAAACTCTGCTGGAAGATTCACTTTTCAGTGTTAGAACTGGATGTCTTTCAAGTGGATAATCTTTAGCTAAAATGGGTTCTTTATGATTCATAACAGGTAACCGGTAGAAATGTTGTCACCTTGTAAAGAAAGTTGCATCACAAGTCATAGTATTCCTTATGTTTTAAAAGAATCCACTATTTATAATGTAACTGTACACAGACTGGATTCATGCTGCTACAAGGAGGGTACCAGGATCCTGGAAACTATGGCAATCTTGGCTGAAGTATTTTGTTGTTACACAAGGAATTCAGCAGTGCTGATGCCATCCTTAACATGTTTTATTGTCATATGACAATCTCAGAGGAAAACTTCCTTAGTTGGGACAAAACAGATATTTACATGTCTCCATTGTTCTGTGGAATAAGTTGTTCAAGTAGGTGTCCAGCTACAGACAGTGATAATAAATTATGTAGTAAATTGCTGTGATAATGCGTCTGAAGTGTTCTCGGTGCCACGTATTCAGAATGTGCATCAGTAAGTGATAAAATTATTGGACCTGTTAAAGAAGCATTAGTTGAACTTTCATGAGCCAAACTGCACAGGAACATAAATTATCACAAGCTGCCCTTTGGCTTGCAGAACATCTTTGAATTTATGAACTGTCCAGCTGTCCACTCAAAGCTAGCTCTTCAGGCTCACATAAATTGGAGATATTAGAAATGATAGACCTGCTCTTTAAAAATTACTGTGTTTGCATGTGTCTGACAAAGCATCTCAAAGAATTTGAATAAGTAGCAGTGAATTTATCCTTCTAAATATCCTGCATTGTAAAGATAGAGCTTAGGGCCAAATAGCTGCCTACAACATTTTTCAGCATTGCAGTAGTGAAAGAAAATACAAGAAGCCTACTCATCTGTGTTGCTATCAGGAAGGCCAAACACTTCAAAGGCCTTGCAATAATCACTCACATCTCTCCTCCCTCTTCTCTCACCCTCCCTGCAGTTTCTTCCCTTTCATTTTTAATGAATCTTTATTTAATAGTTGTGGAGTGAGAAGAGCCCCATTCAAAGTATAAGTTCCTGCATAAAAATACAGAGAAAGGTCATATGGTCAGCTCTGGGCCCCCTGACAAAAACCCAAAATACCAAAGTTCAAACTAGCGTGTCCCTGGATAAAAACTTGATCTTCCACTATCATAAACATGCAAGTATCAGTCTCATCTCGCTTCTTAGTGGACAGATACTTGCATAAAAGCTGAAGTGACAAATAACCTCCTTGGTATTCATAGCAGATGCTTATGGGTTAGGGTGAACTATGCTGACAATATAATTCAAGTTTATGTAATGCCTTACTGTATGGGATAGGTTTACCTTTATAACTGTCAGGATCTAGAACACCAGTTAATGTGAAAATTATACATTTAGGTTTGGTTAATACAGTGCATATACTCCATATGTGGAGTCAAAAAGTACATTTAAATTTTTCAGTACAGTCTTTAAAAGTAGTTTATAATTTTTAGTTAGTAACTACATTATTAACAATTTGATGTGTTTTTATTATAGAAATAGTTAGATAAAATATTTTGACACTTTGAATACAATGAAGAATTCCACCTGTTCTCCATTCGTTGCTTTTATTTCAAAAGGCTGTACTTTTATTACAAATAGTCTTGCTGTAACTTCTTCCATTAGCATCTTTGCTACAGATAAACAAGGATGTTGATGCCACTAAGCTCATCATCATACTCTAACCCTGAAGATTTTAAAGTACCCCCAGGAGGAAAAGAATCATGTCTCTGTATATGGAGCTTAAAAGTATAGTACTGCCTTGCAAGAAAGACAAAAATATTCTGTTCTGGGTTGACATCATAACGTCTTCAAGACATAATGGTTTAGCAGTGACAGTATTTCTCTATTGATCTTAAAATAGAACTGGTTATATGAGTGTATCTTTCGGAGATTTTTGACTGGGCTGTATTTAAAGAGTTCTTTTGACTAATATTGCCAACCGTAGAAGCACAAAGGAGTTAAGATGGAGCATTCCCAGGTTTGGTGTCTGCTAATGAAACCTGTGGGCTGTGCATGATTCAGGTGAGTATACACATAGATAGCCATGATTTTGTTGTAGGTCTTGTTACTCATTAAAATCTGTGTGCAAAGGAAATAATTTCAACATCTAAAATAGTCCGTAAGTGGGACACCAGGATTTTAAGATGGAGACTGTAAAAATATTTCTGAAAGAAAAATAAGCTACAGTAGAAGTGCCTACTGCAGGCTTAATAATAAAGGGTCCATTTAACACTAACAAAGCTACAACTTTATTCTAATCCCTAGATAATTCCCTTCACAAATAACCTCAACCCCAAGGCTGTTGAACTCAACCTAGGGTTATAAAACACACATTATTTATTTTCCCAACAATCTCTAAAAATGATTTAATCTGTTTATGAAGGGGGAATTCAGTTTTATCTACCTTTTATTGCAAAAGATCCCTATGTTGCAGAATCTTTTACCTTGAAATTGTGACCCTTGCCTCTTAAATGAAATCCTATGAGAGAGAAACCCTCCTCTGAGGTAATCACAGCCATATTTCATTTATTGTTGGGCTTTATAATCATATTTTCTGTCCATTATTAATTGGTAATTAAGAAGCAATGAGCAAAAATTATTGCAATGTTTCATTTCTGCCCCAATTAACATTTTGTATTTTGCTTTAGGGTCTTCATAACAACTTGTCAAACTAAATGATGTGGCACGTTATCTATACTTAGCAACCTATAATTTTAGCCTGTGCTTTACTAGTTGAAAACATGATCAACTGACTTCACTGCAGACAGCAAGAAAAAAGAATGAACTAATATAGAAACCCCCAATAGCATGCATTAATCTTCCCTGACTGAAAGCCTCTGCCTGGCATTTCTTTGAAAAGGCAAGGATTTTTAAACTGATTAAACCTAGAGGCAAGCTTTTTTTGCATACAATTTGAACAAAACCAAAACCTGCTCTAAATTTTAGTCTTAAATTTAGATATGATAAAATTCTTCTCAGATACTGTTTTGTACCAGTATGGAATTATTCCAGCTTTATTCCATACTACTCTATCTGATAGTCTTGGAGTCCAGTTTTTATAAATGACAAAATTTGCTTGCATTTGCTTACTTAATATCATCAGATGTCCTAAAATTGTGCCTGATAACTAATACTACTAATTTGGGAGAATTTTGCCATTAGAAAGAAGACATGATATGTATTTACTCTGAGTAGACAATATATGTTACATGGGGAGAGTTCCTACAGCACCATGAAAAACTGTAACCAGCTTTTTCCGTATTCTAATCACTGCAACTGTGTTCTTCCATGTTTCTCACTTATTTCAGTGGACTTCTAAAGTACAGAAGGGCTCACAAAGACAGACATAATGGATCAAGGGGAAAGAAATAAACCACAACAAAGATACGGTAGGCGAGATGTAGGCAGAAACATAACCAAAGCAACTTTGATGCCCAAGAAGCTAAAAATCTGTGTAGAGGTTAAAAGCAGCTGTTAAGACCTGGAGGGAAAGCAGTAGTCTTATTAGTCTCAAGTCCCTGCAAGCTCCACTCCTTCCTTGAACATCACATGTAGTAAACTAATAAAACACATTGTGCTCAACAGTTTTCCAAGCTGCTCAAAGCATTTTGATGGTCAATGCAATTCCCATTAGATACTTGCTTTCAGAACTAAATAAATTTGGAATTCAGTTTGAAAGTCTGATTTCTGAGAACAGGGACCGTAGTTTAGACCAAGCGTTATACTATAGTTATTCCAAACAGAAAGAAATAATTCCATTGAAGACACTAATAAAAATCAGAAATCTTCATTGGCTCAATAGCAGGACATAGCACTACTCAGTGTGGCTTACTGAACACAAAATTCTTAGCACAAAGTAACAAATTAGCTTAACAATGAATTAAAATTAGTGCTGGTTGGGATATCTGAGGTGGAATTTGACTTCTTTCTCCCTCTCTCTGGTGGAGATGCGATATCCACTCTTGATATCAAAGAATACTACAAAAGAGGCTATTAAACATGGGATCAACATTGCAACTGTTCTATACACTACAACTTCCAAATAGTGTTAGTTCACAAGCACCTGGGAGTTCTGCAGTGTTTCCCAAATATTAATTTTAATACTTTGTAATAAAATGGCTTATGTGATGTGTTAGCATAATTGCTTCCAGATACAAATTAAGAAGTTATTTCCTGAGCTGTGAAGAACTGAAGTCCTATGGCATAAAAATAGTAGTAAATAGTAATATGTTTTGTACAGCATTTTAATGCACCACGTATCATATACATCAGAAGAAATGCACTGCTTTCCTTACTTTCCTGAATTTGCTCCCAGAGAAGGTACAGTTACATTTTGCTAACCTAAGCTGCAATACAGAGTGCTAAACTTAATCCTTTGTATTTTATCTCTATAGGTCTCACCAAGTGTATGAAAGAAGACACTGAATCACACTGGTGAGGCTGACAAAATAACCAAAAGAGTTTATAGCTAGAACTGGATAAGGCTAAGGCAAGCCTACGAGCACCGTAACATCTGCATGAAGTCAAAGTGCTCTTGTCAATCCTTTTTGCCAAATGCCACTGTATTATTCCAAGAGATTCAGAGTAAGTGGGTTCCTATGAAACACATACAAAACATCTCCTGTCCATAGCCAGCCTTCTTAGAATAAGATTAATTTCTGTTTGCACATGTAATGTTTCGCTTTCCTGATTGACCTAACTGCAAAGACCTCAGCATCTTTTCATAACAAGTTTATAAGATTTTTATGAATATACAACTAACATTACTGAATGGCTGTTCCGTCAAGGTTCCCATTGCCCCTGAAGAACCCATTCCAAAGAGCAGGTCTTTGGCTCTGTTGAATGGCTGTTTGAATTTATACTTACTAACAGACATTTTTTAAAGCAACATGAACTTCTAGATAAATCAAAGCAGGGTGACTGGTTACAAGGCAGACTTATTCCTACCATGCTTTTTTTTTATTGGAAGTGATGTTTTATTATACTCGTTGGGGTGAGGAGCTTCCTTCTTTGAACCAGTAATGGTGCTCTGCAGTAACTCTAAGCTGTCACTCTGCACTTACTACTAAGCCTCTCTAGGAAGCTTTTTTTGAGCTAGAGAATGAGTTGTTCATTTACTGTCTTTGTAACAAAGATACTTTCAGACTCTTTCTGTAGGCACAGTGAGCAAAAGGGCACCACTGATGGTTTCATCACAACTTGAAAACAAAAATCAAAGACTTCTAGTTCTAGGAAGAGAGCAATATCCAGCCCATGTCAAGCATCAGGGCTGAACTCTACATACTTTTTTTTTTCCAGGTTTTTGGCAACCGTGAATTTGGCTAGTCACAGTCCTCAAGATAAGTAGACATAGTTTGTGTCCAGATTGTCAAAGCTACCTGCCTCAGGAGTGGCATATTTATACGAGTTCCCCATAAAACTTCATGAAGTAACATCTTCATAAGAAAACTTATTTCTAATACCTACTGTCAGTTTCCAAAGGTTGTAAAAATACTGAAATATGTGTCATCTGCTACTTAATGTGACAGGAGTCTAGCTACAAGCAGGTACAGTTCACCTACCCCCGTTGTAGTCATGTGCTAGAACAGTAAGGAGATACAAAGCCTGAAGTCCAACTTCCACTTAATGCACTGGCAATTAAACTGGCAGGAAAGTTGCATTTCCTCACTTCTGTAGTTCTGGTTATGTCCAAACCAGGTTAAAAAACCAAAATAATTGCTGTGAAAAAAAAAAAATTGTGCTTTTCTGGAAATAGTATTATCACCTTTCAGTGTGTTTGAACTCCACTTTAGTACACCAGAACAGATTTTGGAAGATGTCCAGGTTCTTTATATTCTAACCATATGACCCATCACCTGGTGATTCAGAGTTGACAACTGTTAGTAAGAACAATGCAATGCAAATTTTTCTAAAATTTGAGAGGATGTAATATCACTGGCCTTAAAGATAGTCTATGACAAAAAAAGAGGTCAAACAAGACTGAACCCTTGCTATCTTAGTATTGGCTTTAACTTATTAATTTCTGCAAAAAAGCTTCTAGAGCATCACATAATTTTAAGTTTGCTTCACTCAATTACTATCAGGAGACATATCCCCAAATATCATTTTACAGATGAAAATTAGGACATTCCATATATTCAACAAAGTCACATTCGTTTCTAGGTTTCTTTTTTTGGTTGCCTGAACTAAGAATTCAAATAAGCTATTTATGTTAATAAGCTGTATCTAAATTGTTTTTTGTAGTAGTTTGATATTTTCTAACAAATGTATTGAACCAGGACATAAAAGATAAATCAAATATATTATCTCATACATGATATTTTACTCAGATCACAAAAAGAAAAATTTACCAAGAATTAAACATTATTTGCACTTTTCCTTTTCTGTATCTGCTATCGGGCTTGATAAGACAAGAATCAACATATACAGAGGTGTTAGGAGGAAAATAATTATAGTTAAGTTTAACATAGCCAGAAGCCAATACTTCATTACAGTACAGAAGAGATTTCATGTTAATGAGAAGGCACATCTTCTGCAATGGACAGCTTCACAGCTTTAAAAAACAGTTGCTTTCCCTTTAGGCAAACAAACAATAGCAAAAAAGTTATTTTCCAAGTTCTGAAATCCTGCCAGGACCTTCCTACAACTACTATATTTGGATTCCTCTCCTTTCCAAATGATACTACTCAGGTCACTTCTCTGACATTAGACTAGGATTTCAGATTTCTTTTGCTTGTAGGCATCACATTAAGAATCATGCTATTCCAACCGGTAGTTGCCTCCTCCTTTTGTAGTTTTATTTTTTTTTGTGGATATTACTTTTAAGACACTTGCATCCTAGTAGTAAGTGCATCATACTTTGGAATACTACCACGTGCCATATATCCACAGACATCAGCCTCTACCTTCAACCTATGCTTAGTTCTCTGACTGTATAACTTATAAAAACATAGTGCTTAGTGTGTATTCTTGTTCTTTTACTACTTTCACTATTCCTGCATTCAGATACAATATGTTGTTTTCTTCACTGCATATGGAATTCTGTTAATAACTTGTATTTTTTTTAGACTGTAGACATGGATTTTTCTTATAGATTTCTTTCAAATGAAAGATATTTTAGCATAGGTCACATATTTTCACTTTTGTCATTTAGAAGATTCAGCTCCTAAGTATCACTGCTGATGGTAAAACATGATGCAACTTTCAATGGAGCTGGGAGATTGTGAGATCAGCTGCTTATACGCTTCAGCACTGAATAAGCTTTTTAAATTTGAAAAAAGGAAAATAGCATGAAAATGTTCCATTACCAGATACTGGAGATATCTACAACAGACTGTTCAAGTCAATTGAACTGTCAAATAAAGATACCTTTTAGATGTGTCAGGCCATGACCTTTTTCAGTGGTTGCTTCTCCCTCTGCTATCAGCTGCCCCAGGAATATACAGCTGAAAACAGGTTAAAAACCCTGAAATAAACCAGTATAATTCATTTCTGCAGCACTTAGTGCACTTTCCATAGCATCAATGTCTCTTGGAAACATTCAGAGCTAAAAGACATACTGTATTTTATGTCATGCAGTACACCAGTTTGAACACGCCTCTAGACTATATGCATCATCAAACAGCTGTGAGATGTACCGAGTTAGACTGCTAGCTTGCCAGAAGTGCATGAAACCCAATTGGCCATTGCCAGTCCAAGCAAAACATTCTCTCTCAAACTCACTGGATCAAGGAACTTGCACTGACAGTTACATTTAGCCTTAATATTTGATGTTGTGTTAACATGGCCAACAGAGTTTTCTAATTACATCATGTGAACAGAACGGAGTCAGTGAAACTGTTTAGTGAGCAAAATGTGCTTATACCTCAACAATTGTTGAGTGTCCAGTTGGACTTACAGGAAATAAACGGGAAAATACAAAACAGTTTCTTTCCCATGTCCTGTTCAAAGCACAGTAAAGAAAGAAGAGTGCAACAAATCTGGAACTCACAATGTGGCTAGGAACCCAATGACAGTAAGAACTTTTCTACTGCTCTGGGAATCCCTTCTGGGTGGTACTAGTGAGGATAGTAGAATTATATCCAGTTTTTCGCTTGAGCAAAACCAGTGGAGCACTATAGACAACAGGACATACAAACTGAGGCTATAGAGGTAATACAGTATTTGGCATGGAAGAGGACCACAGAGCTTGCATAGCCAAGGGCCACAGAGAAGTCATTTGAGACTGACTCAGGAGTCAGAAAAACAGCAGAGTACAGAAAGCAGTGTACTGTACACAACCCCTGCAATACCTGAAACAACCATACCTACTGCCTTAGGAGTCCCACCCACAGAGGGCCTGAGGGAGGATTACATGGGGAGCCAGCATAGCTATAAACCATCATCTAGGTCATGAAATGTTAAACAATAACAATCCCAATATTGACCCTCATAAGATGACCACTCAGCCACCTCCTGGTTAAAATTTAAAACAATGATCATTACCCTTCCAGTTCAGCTAGTTTTCACCCACATTATATTCACACATCTGTTCATGTATCTCCAACTTGACCAAAAGGATTCTATGGAAGACCATACTGAAAATTTGCTGAAGTCAAGGTAAATCATACCCAGAAAAAAAGCAAATAGTTTAGTTAGGCACATTTTATGCTTGTTAAAACCACACTGTCCATTGACAGTCAACTTTCCTTTGCTCATGTATCTGAAAATGGCTTTCAAGAATACTTGTTATCCAGTTTTCCAAGGAATCGAAATTTAGGAGATTTATTTCCCTTCACACTCTTTTCTGACCTCCGCCTCTTTACCCTAGCCCCTAAGAAGGTGAGCACAACATCTGACCTTTTTCAATCAAAAAAATTCCTCATCTCCATCAGTTGATTCCTAATATTATTGAGCACTGGGAAACACATTCATAGCACAGCCCTGAGGGATCTAAATTTTATACAGAACTATCTTTCCCATCAAAAGATTCCCTAGGAGTTGATGTCACTCAGCTGGTCTGCAGACAGACAGATAACAAAGTTTAAAAATTCTTATTCACTGCCTTCTGCTGTTCAATAATGCAGCCTTTACTGATACATACTATGCACTGATTAATAGAGTTTAGGGAGCAATACAGAACAGATAGACCCAAGTGAGTGTGCTCTTTCTAAATACACATGCAGAACTCAAGGCATAAGTACTGTATCGTCATTCCTAGACAGGGAATACCTCTGCTACTATTATTCAGTAAAGTAGCTAGTTATTCTCTGGTGAACCTCAAAAGACTAAACAAGCAGGTGGATTTTTTCCTAGTTAGTTTTTCTTATCTGTTTTCCTACCTCTAATACAGAGAAGTCAAAACAGCAGGAAATATCACCTAGGCACATATTAAGATCTCATATGTAAAAAAGATTAGATAAACTAAGATTAAGGCAGACCTTGCAAACACAAAGATACTCTACATTTTGTGAGAAGGTGCTGATCACAGATAATCAGGCAATTCAGAAATATCTCAGCACCAGGAGCAAACTGCAATAATTTTTAGTTACTGCACAAAAAGAGATGTTACATGTTACTCCTTAGCAAATTAGAGTTATCTGAGTAACTAGCATAGGAAATAAGGAGAAAAGAAAAAGGGGGGGGGAAATTTGATAAGCTTCAAAAAATAATAGATTTAAAAAGCTGCATTTCTATACCTGACATCTGTAGATGTTCATCTTTAACCTTTTTCTCCTACAGTAGCATTATACCTGAGTGACTTCTAAGCAAATACAGACTTTTTTTGAAAGAGATTACCTATAGAAGTACTCAAGAACTTCCAAATTTAATCATTCTTCTCCCCCTCTGCCAGTATCCCTAAGCTCTCAGAAACTGCTTCTGTGAGCTGCTCTGTATTATATAGGGACATAAACTTCTCCCACTTCCAGCAGGCTTTACTTGCTAATTAGTCCTTAATTAAAATGAGCTGCAGCTGGTTTGAGACACTCCCCTCTCCCCAACCCCAGTGCCCTGTTTCTAATTTCAGCACTAATAAAAATTCCCACAAGTCAGCCTGGTCTGGATACTTTACTTGAGAGAGTGTATTCAGCATTTCTTTTGTGCTCTTCCCCCTCCTCTCCTCTGTTTGTCTTCTAAGTATGTAATTTTAAGAATAGCTTTTTCTTCTTGTTTTCTTTCCCCATTTGTTCTTTGCTGTTTAGGAAGTATTGTTGTAGTATTTTTTATTTTTTTTCCCAGCTTGGAAACTAATTTCAGATGTTGATTTGATGAGGCTTTAAGTTCGAATAGACTGAAAGACTGACAATGAAGTCTTGCTGAAGGACAGTGCAGATGTCTGACATGCTTCTGAGATACTGCTGCCAATGCGTTTTAGCTGAGGCTCATGATGTCTGTTATTCCTGCCTTTCCCCTCATTGAACCAAATTCCATTTGTTTTTTGTGGCGAGGAAAAACATCTGCAAAGGATGAAGCCTGTTTTCAAACTCTAATTTGACCTTCCCTGGATTTGCGTGTGTCTGCAGGGATGAAAAGGCTGGCCAGCCTCTTAACTGTTTGCATGACTATGTCTTACCATGTTTCTGAATATATATTACTGAACAAACTGCATTTCAGCTGCTTTGTTATGTTCCTGACTGACCCTCCCAGGACCTAATCTGATACAAGCCAAGAAACACATTAAGCTCTCCAGGTAATGCTTTGAAATGGTTATTGTACCAGAAAAAAATATCTCTGAGCACAACTTTAAAGAAAAATAAATGAAAGAAAAAAGAAGTATATGGATACATTCACTTAGTTCTGAGAGAGCAACTTCAAGCTGTGGCTCACTTCTACTGAAACCAAAGAGAAATATTTTCCATTTAAATATAACCAATGGTAGAATTCAGTCCACAGAGCATGAGAGGCAAAAGATGAACAGTGGATGCCCTTTCTTATTCTTTCCAGAGGAGTAGATCTTAAGTGGCAAGTAATATTGAAAGGCCTTCTCTGTTTGTGTATTGGCAACATGACTGACTCAGCTACTGTTAGGTCTGAAAGAATGATTCTAGCCTGTGGAGCACACAGCAAAGGGCGGCTACAAAAGTGCCTTTGTTAGTACAATTTCACATGAGCTGTGGTCTGGGCAGACTCCCTGTCTTTGTCGGAGGATTATAAACCTCTCCATTTTAGCCTGGGAGCTTGAAAAAAGGCAATAGAGAGTCTACAGTCCATCATACTCTTGCCCTATATCTTCTCTAACAGCAACAAAACGATGTTTCTTCTGCATTGGTTTCAGGCTGCTCCTGTCATACTGTGCAAAGTGGATAACCACCAAAGAAACATCTCACTCACTGCCCGTTGTCCTAAGTCCCAGCTTATATTGAAATATCATGTTCCTTGACTTCACTTTCTGGCTGGTGAAAACGTGTAGTTGATTGACCTCTGGCCAGCCAGGACCTTATGTTGTGATCACAACACGTAATCACTCTGCCTTTGGCAAACTCTATGTACTGCGTATGCCAGTCACAGTTTGTAGACTTATTACAGTTTCAAGACATTCCAGAAAAGTTTTATCTCAACCCTTGGAGCATCTGGATCCATATTCCAGTTTTATTTCTAAAGGTCACCAGATTTTCTGTCATGCAACAATGCATATGTTTCTCTCCCAGTCAAAAGTCAGACGTTTGGGGTTGGTTTCCTTCCTGCCCTCTAGATATGATTCAAAAATAAATGATTCACTAGACTAGTTTGAATAAATTTCAAAACATTTGGTGTCAGTCAAACTAAACTTGTTCAAATTCAGTTTAGGATAAAAAAAAGCATTGCCTAATTTCAAGGGGGAAAAAAGAAAAAGACTTCACTCTGAAAATATCGAAATGTAAAAAAATCCAGCTTTTAATTCAAAGTAACTTAGTAAAAATAACAGGCTTTCACCAAACCTTGCACATTGACCAGAACTGATGAAACCTTTAAGATCTTTTAGTACATTTCTGACCCACTCTCTTCTACTTGTAGAAATATATCCATCATTTTATTTCCTCTATTGACGTGAATTTGCTCAAGTCTCCTTGCTTTGCCACTCCATCCCTACCTCTTGCAGAAAGAAATTCTGAGATTGCTTGGGATATTTAATCATTAATCTCCTTAGGAGAGTCCAGCGTGATAGCCCTTCTTCATAATGCTTTTTGTATGATAAAGGTAAAATGACATAAATGTATAAACTCAAAAAGGAGGAAGGTAAAGGGAGGGGCAAGGTAATCAAGACAATAAAAGTACTATCAGAAGCATTATGAGACCAGGGAGCTACTGGTTTTCCATCAATGCTTTGGGAGAGATAAAGTCCAATGTGTGTATACTGCGTGTATTTATCCTCATTTTGCTAAGAAACATGTGGAAAATCTCTGAAAAGGTGCTTGTATTCACTCACAAGGATGAAAGCTTAGACATTTAAACTCTTGATATTTAAACTGAGGCAAGCTGAATCTATGAGCTAACGCTTTTCTGGAAATATAAACTTAGTAGCCACTGGACAATAATGTCTCTTCAACACACAGTTTTTCCAATACCTGTACAGTACTTTGGCCAATGGAAACCGCCTGGTGAGAAAGAAAATCTGAATGTTTTAATACTAATACAAAATAAAGAATATTAAACCTTGATAAATACTTGTTTCCCCTTGTGTATTTCCATTTATGAATATCCTATGAGTTCAAGAGTCAGAATAAAAATTATAAATGATAAAACTTATTTCAAAATCCGTATATAAAAAGAACCTAACTATGAGAAAATGCAGGTAGAGAGACGCATTCAGATCAGGTTTAACTTGTAGAGAATGTTTCATGAGGTAGCACCAACTATCTCTTTGTTTTCAATTAGTTTTCTAAGTAAATGCAATGCATTTTAACATTTAATGTGCAGAGAACATTCTTCATCTGCTTTTAATCTTCCAAATCCCATTTTTTTTCCCTTGCTTATCATCATCAACTGTGGTGACTTCTTGCTATAATTTCGATACATCATGGGATTGTACGCTGAATCTGAACTGAAAAAGTCCTGAAAGTTGCATCTAGAGGCAGTTTACTTTTGCCAATGATAGTCATAATGCATTTTTCCTGCCCATCAGGATATATTCAAAGGTCGTCTCAATTTAAAAAGTCCTCATAAATGGAAGTCCCATATCTTTTTGTTTAGGGACGCATTCCAAATGTATAAAATCTTAGGTTCTTCTGTGCTGCCTTTTTTCTATAACCCTTTTTTTTTTCCCCCTTTTATAACAGCAGATGCTTGTGATCAATTCACTAATATACTTTTAATAGTATCCTCCAAAGATACTTAAGTCAGAAGATATTGGACAATTTGTGTGTAGTCGACAATAAACAATCAATGGTTGATTGCACTTCCTGTCTCACATCTAAATATTGATCACGTTGAAGAGTGTGGTCTGTTCTTTTTCCTTTACAGAGACTTTTCTTTCACTGCAGACAAAAGCAGTATACTGAATGACAGATCCTGCCAAGCTGCAGTGAAAAGTCTTTTTGAAAATTCAGCAGCCCTCCTCAAGTAAAGACAGCACCTTCCCTTTCTTCCGAAAGAGTCCTTCCAGAAATTAATCCTGAAATTCTAGGATGTTAAAGATAAATCTTCCATATGAAGATGAGAGTTTTTTTCATGTTTTGTCCGTCTGAAGGGAATGATAGAGGAAAAAGGTACATATGAATTCAGTTACTTAGTGGAAACATAGAAGTATAATTTTGAGTAGAAGAACTTTGTACTTCTCAGAAAAAACACAATGTGGAAGAAGCAAAAATATTTCATCCAAGCAGATGATTAAACTTCTCATTGCAAGGGAATGAAGTAAGATGTTCTAATCAATTTTAGGATTTACAGTTAATATACAACTGAAATAAAAGTTTGCTATGGGGAAAGAATAAAATTTCTCTTTTTTTCCCCAGCACTCTGCATTCCAGGCAGTAAGCTAGAAAACAGAAGAAGATGTAAGACTGCCCTGCAGTTCAAATAAGTTTAGTCTTATTTTGCTTTCCTGTAAATGACCCTGAAGGTAAAGGGCAGTCAACAATCAGTTCAGAAAACGACCACATTCACTTTGCGTGGCCAGAGGTGAATACTTTTTTAAAAGACATTGAAAATTAGAGAAAATAATGAGAGCTTTTGGTCATTTATTTAGCCGTATGATGATAAAATACAAGTATGGTGTGAAGGAAAAAATGGAAAGAAAATTGCTCTAAATACCTACTGCAAAAAGTAGCTTGGGTGAGTTGATTTATGTCCAAGGATAGTCATTCTAAAATCTATGGATTTATAAGTCAGAGGAAAGAAATTATCATTTCATGCGCAGGTAGTGCAGTTACTACTTTTTATCTTGCTTCTACCTGGCATACCATTTGTACTATTTGCATACATCTTACAAAAAATGGCATTTAGATGTGAGTCAAATAAATAATATTCTGTCCACTGGAAACCAGCATATTTCAGTTTGTTAAAATTTATGAATATCTGTTTAGTGGAATTGAGAGATCTATTTCGACATTGTTTACAGAGTGAAGTTAGATATTAACCAGTAAAGAAAATAAAACATCAGAAGAAAAAACTTCTTGGCTTGTAGGACTGAAGTAATCATTTTTTTCTGAAGAGTGTTGATATTGTGCAGTAATACGATATTACAGGGAAAGTAATACAAGGAGGCTTGAGGTTCAAGTGTTTTTGGTTTTTGTTCTCATCTCAGATTTGGGAATCAAAACTCATTTCACATACTAGATCTGTAGATGTGATGCAGCACATAATTTCTTTAGAGGACAGGTGCACTACGTTATGGAAAATGCAGTCTGTTTCCAGTCTACAGCACTTTGGAGAAAGTCATACCTATCTCACTACATCTACAACATAGTACCACACTGAAACATGACACGCTGTTTAATTCACTTAGAGTAAACTTTCAAGTGAGTGAAAAATGAAGCTATTTTAACCTATGTTCAAAATAATATAAAATAAAGGTGTAATATTGTATTTTCCGAAGATGATACAGTATCATTTTAAGGAAAAGGTATTGGCAAGGCTGAACAATCTTTCCTACAGTTGTGAGTGAGTTTGGGTTTGGGGGTGTGTGCTTTTGCTTTACCCAAGCTTTTCTACTTTCCCTACATTAAGTTCAAAGCTATTCTGCCAAAAATATTGTTCTAAAATGTGTATTTCACAAAACAAACCACCGAGGTTGGTGTGTTATATAGCATTTTAATAAATCTTAGAAAAAATTCTCATCCTGCTGGAAGCTGATAACTGGGTTCTCTCATTGTGTGTTCTTTGACGGTTAGTCACTTTCTTTAACAATTTCCCAGTTAATAAAATGGCAATTGGAATGCTTCTCTTTATCACAAGTGTGTTATGAGTCAAACTCCTTCAGTATTTTGTAGGCATTCAGAGACACTCAACTATTCATTTGGAGGCTGCTGTGTTTCTAAATACAGCATTTGTGGAGTTAACTGCAGAGTTTAGGTGAAAATCACCTACCATTCGATACAGAAAAAATATTAAATGAGAAAGCAGTCTTTGATGATTACTGATTCAGGTCATACCAAACCTATTAGGATATTGCGAAAAAAATTTGATGCTCCCACTTCAGCAGATCAAAGGCAATGTTACTAAGGTCAGGGTGATAATGCTTAAAACTCTTTCTCCCTGTAATAGACGTGTAGAAAGAATAAAGGGAAATACAGGAGGTACAAGTAAAGACGGTTTAAGTGGTGGCTCTTGGATGTCAGGGAAAAAGAGGCATCTGTTTTCAAGCCCAGGGTTACATTTTTGAAACCAATGTTTAGATGGATCTGGAAAAAAGAGGATTTGAAGAAGGCATGTTTTGAGGGCTTTCCCTTTCAGAGCTCTTAACAGATAATCAGGCTAAGAAAACAATTAATCGCTAAGCAGACAACATATCTGGAAAGATCATGGCCATACCAGAACTCAGAAGGTGCAATAGTCCTATTTAGACTGAGAAAAAAAGAAGAACGAAAGTGAGAGAAAAAGACATACAGTGATAAGTCAAGTCTGGATAGATTGGACAGCCACTTAGAAATCCTAGGAGCCTTTTTCCTTTCTGTCTTTAAAAAGGTTGGCATTGACTAGTCTGAAAATACTTTAATTTCTGAAATATTTTGAAAAAAAGTAAAAATGTAGTCTGTTTGAACAGCTGGAATCCAAAGTCATGGCTTGGAGAACAAGCACAGACTTGACTTCAGAACCAAGCAGAAGTTCTCCCTACGTTTTAAACTTGGACCTGTTGCAATTTTTTTGTGGTAAGAAGAAGGTGGAGGGGGGAAAGTGTAATATAAGCAAGATTCCTTAAGGAAGGTAACAGGCTCTAGTGAAAACAATGTATTTAAGGAGGAAAGAGTCCTTTTTCCTTCAGGAATTGTGCAAATATGACTCCAGTGAGTAAGCTAGTCTCTCAGTTTCACATATTTGTCTGTTGTGGTGTTTTGTTTCCCTTCTAATAAATATTTCTAAATCCAGATTTGCAAAAGATTTTTCCCATTGACTTTAATTATTAACTCAAGTTAGGTAAACCAGTAAAGAAGAAAAGATAAACTTCATATAGAATTATCTTCCCAGAAAATGCACATGGACACTTTCTGAAGCTAAGACTACATGTGTCTAATAAATACCTGTATATTTATCTATTTTTTTCCTTAAATTATGCATCAGCTGCCATAGCCCAAAAAAATAAAAAAAAACTTACTTCTTAAAATATTTATGGCATGTCTAAAATATTAATAGTGACTATAACAATTCAAAATTAAAAATAAACATATTTAGAGTATGGCCTTTTTCATGATGCTGAACTGATTTGATATGTTGCAGTTATTGAGAAATTACATGGTCCTCACATTATATTTGCTATACAGAACTTCTATATACCAATTTTAAATTACATTTAAAACTAATGGCAATGTTATCACATCCCACAGAAAGTATTAATGATTGAGCATGCTCAAAGATACTTAAGCGAAATTGATCTCCTTATATTTGGTGTCACTTCGTGATCTTGATGGAATAACCAGGTAAGAAGAAACAGGAAGACCGTAAAGCCACAGCAGGGAATAAAACTCATTCTTGGTCACTAGACATCATCAGTCACCACACAAGAAAACAAGGTGTATCTCCATCTTATTTTTATGGAGGATGAGTTGCATGTATTGTTTAATTAATAGTCAGGGGATTTTTATATCAAATTCTAGAAAAATGTACGTAGAAACATGTAGCAAATTACGAACAGGTTCCCATAAATTTTTAAATGGATTAGAAAGTGATTCTGTGAATTTATGTAAAATTAGTCTGTCCTTTCAACTGTTAAACACAACCACATGCACAAACAAATATCTCAGAAAGTCCATGAACAGCTGATTGCAAAGAAAATCTCCCCAGAGAAGAAGCTGTCCGCATATGCTTGTTTCTCATACAATCCAAGTGTCTCCTGTTGTCAAGCAATATACTGGATTAGGAAAAAACCTTTGCCTGTCTCAGTATGGCAATTCTTTGGATGTTATTGAGAGAGAATGAAATTTAAGTACCTCAGAACTTATCTTTGTCAATCAGTCCAAAACTTAAGGTTGAGCATGCAACTAAGTTATTTGCTGATTTGGTACTTTTGGATTCATTCTGCAAATAATTTATTGCAGAAGTCTAACAGGTTCCAGGGATCACAGCAAAGACAGCTTATAGAAGCGTATCCTTATTTTGCCCTGTTTTACTACTATTGACAGAAGAACTTTCAGATCTTTGAACTAAGAAATGGCCATTTAATACTTTTGAGGTGAAATGCAAAAAACAGTAAGACCATATCCAATTAAAAATTAATTCCTCAACAATGCTTACTTACAGGTCACTCGTCTTTTTAAGAAGCCATAAATAATGTATTCATTACTAATTATCTGCATCTACTTTATCATCGTATCTCCTATTTAATGAGCAACATGGGAGCAGTATGATAATTTAAAGCACTGTGACTTGTCAAAAAAGAGTCAATTAAAGCAATTCTTTTCAGGAGGCCCTAATGAAATTCAGGACAGGGTTATGCCAGAAACAAATTGAATGTCCTGCCCTGTGGGTATTTTTGAGATTTCAAACTTCTTCTGTCCCATACTGAAAGAAAAACTGTAAATCTGTTTTTTGTAAGGAAGGTAAAGTTATGTCAGTTTAAATCAGTCACTCTGTAGATCCGTATTGGTCATATTTCAAATGTCTCCTGCAGTGTGCTGTTAGATTGGATTAGGAAGAATGTTTAGCATAGCAATTCTTAGGTTGTTGGAAGAGATAATTAGATTTTTTTTTCTGAAGAGTTTTGAAGAGTGTAAGGTACACCCCGTGGTCCCATGATGTGGCTGCTGGTGGCCTTGAGGCATGAACAGTGGAGCACGGCTTCGAAAGTGGCCATGGACAGACTTCCGGGTCTTCTTCTAAGCATTTATGTGAGGCAGATGTTCCCTCATTTTCCATACAAAAGGACAGCTCCGGGGTGTATTAAAAACTGAAATCTAGCTAAATTAAAGGCAGGATTAACCTCACATAATCTTTGTTAGCTGGATTTGGTCAGATGTATTAACTATAACAGGGAGGTGGACAGCTAGCTCATATAGAGACCCCTGAACTATTGGTTTCTAAAATAAGGCAAGATGACTTCTTCCACAAAAGCCTCGAGCTGTTCAGTATTAAGTTTTTCATATCTCCTGTTCCTTCAGGTCAGGGGTACAGATATGAGTATGACCTTTTATCTAGTTCCTCAAGACGTCTTACAAACTTTGCACCTATTTAAAAAGTTAGGACCACAATTTTCAGACACTGGAAATGTAGAAATTATTTTTTTACATATACTCTTAAAAACTGGAGATTGAACATTTTATCAGTTAAAATAGTTAATCATGTCACCAAACTCAAGAATTCTAAAACAAAGCTTCTAATTTAAGCCAGACATTAAAATCCTATCCACAGTCAATAGCAAAAGAGAGGCAACTCCAGAACCCAAGGAAATTTGTTTGGAAACCTGATTTAGGATATCCACTGGAGAGACCCACCTTTCTGAAAGCATTAGGCTTGTAAAAAACATATATTACTAACAGGGAAACAGAGCTGTTAACATAAGAGTCCACCCATATAAGTTAGAATGGAGGAGTGGAAAATCAGAGACAGCACAAAGGTACAAAAAGATCTTAGAGTGCCAACACGACTTGTTTGGCAGTTACTTTTAAATTTTAGTGGCAATTTGACACAGATTAGCTTACATTCTCAAACGGTCTGACTGAAAAAAACAATCCTCTCCTCTTTAAAGATAGGATAAGTCTAGAGAATTTACAGGGCGAGGGGCAAGAATAGAAGAACAGAGGAACAGATTAGCTGTCTTTAGAAGGTCATTATTTTCATTATTTTACATTCACTTTTGTTCTATTGTTCAAACAAAATATTTCACATCAGAAACGTATGATGATGATTTGTATCTTTGTACCATGAGCACTCAGGGTTGGACTTGCAAGAGATTAGATGGAAATCTCCTGAGTTTTAGGCCCTATTTATCTTCAGGTCTTCAGGTACTTGACTCTTTCAGTTCATGGTTAATTAATTGACTGTGAAGCTCTTAGCACAGCTTTACCTCAAACATGTCTTGGTTCTAACACACCTTCAGAATTTTTGCTGTGACCTCTCTGCTGTGACCTCTTTGCTGTGACAGATAGCTGTGACCTCTCTGAACCCATCTGCAGTATTCATTAATGTCAATGGGAGCTGTAAGTCTGCAACCAGGAAAGAAAACACCTTGATGTGATATCTGAAAAGGTTTGTCTTTGAGTAGCTTTTAAAAGTTGCTTCTTTTTTGTCTGCACTGGAAAGGTAGTGATTTCGTTAGTCTAGAAGTAGCAGTATTCCCAGGACCATTAAAACAAGACATGAATCCGAATCAGATATCTATTTTGAATAACACTCAAGTTTGTGTATTTCTGACTTAAAATACTCTCTAAATATTAGTAAGAAATTAAAGCAGGACCTTGGCTTCATTAAAATAGCTCTGATACCACACAACTCTTCCAGGCTATTAACTCTCTGGAAATGTAGCTTGTCAGACAATTCAGTTCTGATCTGTGGCTCATGTTAAATTTGTCCCAGTTCCTTAGAGACAGATCTGTCGTTAGATACTGCATGCTTCACAATGTCATACAAATGTAAAAACAACGAAATAAAATCAAACATACCTTTAAATAAAGGTCTTTCTTTAATTTATTTTTGGTTTTTTGTAATACAAAAAGGCAACTTAAATGACATTTTAGAGTCCCGCTGTTCTCGGAAGAAAGTATGAAGTACAAAGTCACCATGCAATGCCGCAAATGCTAATTCTGAAGAGAAATATTTATTAATTTATGTTGACAAAATAAGTGACATTCTATAAATTCACAGTAATATCTGTACACCTGGATTCTTCTATCACTATCTGACAGATTTAAAGTTGTTTTAAAGCTTGAATATTCATTCTTTACTTTTCAGTCATATGTTTTCAACCTTTTTCAGTTTGTGCTCCCCTATTTTTTTTAAGGTGTGTATCATCATATAGTGCATTTTAGGTGTCACACAGTGGACATCCTTTTGTTACAAACTTCTTGAATGATCTTTCAGAGTAACATACTAATTTGTAAAGGCCAAGAGCAGTTAGGCTGAAAAACACTGTTTTAGAAAACTGCATTGGATTATCTTTACCCTTAAGTCTGAATTTACTGTTTTATCTGTTTCCTAGCTTGTCTTGGCTGTAAAGAAAATCCTGTGTGAAGTTGTTTCTAGAAGAACATTTTTGTTCAGTGAATAATTTTTCACTTATGAAAAATAAAGTAGGTAGAAATTATTATTAAACTTAAAGTGCATTTTCCAAACATAAATTATACTCCAGATGCCAGCAAGTTGAAATCCTGCATGCATAACAGAGGCAATGAAAATGCCATAAGAAGTATATAGTTCAGCTCAAAATTTGAATGGCAAACTACTTAAACAGAAAAAGGAATAAAAAAAACCCCACCTACCATATTTATTTATTTTTTGAAGTTCAAAGTTTGAGATTGCAGTCTTGCAGGACAGGTTAAAAGCTGTTAACTCCTATCTCTTCAGGTTTCTGGATACCTGGCACTAGTTATATCTTAAGATCATTATTAGAATAAAGGATCTAATTCTGCAGTTAGATACAAGGGTAATTGGTACATTGAAGAAATATGAAGAAAGTCTTTCTTCTCCTTGATCTCTGAATAAAAAACCTGGAGTCCTATAAAATAATACTATTCCACAAAATTTATGTGGTTTTTTTTATTCCATTATGCTAAAAAAAAAAAAAGACTATGTCTTCTTTCAGCTGTTGTTCATGGCAGATGAAGTATCCAGGTAAATAAATCTTTAATGATAATAAGGTGAGAGTGGTCACAAAGACGTTAAGGTCTTGTCAGTGGTCCATTGGTTGGTTTGGTTTTTGTCCTGATTCTAAAGGGACTAAAAACAGAAAACTATAAGCACAGAAGAAACATATTGACACCTCTTAAAACATAAAACATTGTTTCATATGCCTAAAACCCCCCAAATCCAAACATTTTCTCAAAATATATAATAATCACCATATGTAGATACGGTCAGGTTTTTAAACTTTCTAACAGTGCTTTTCTTTTGCTTTCCTCAAGTAAATGTGTTTTCAGAGAATCCAATAATTTCTGATATGCTTTGGGTTAATTGGAATATGGTTCTACTGAAGGCAGCTCTAGAAGGAGAGCCATTGCAATAGCTCCATGCTACGGATGAAGAGATGACACTGGAGAAGTGACTTGTCCCCAGTCTCCTCACAAGGCAATGGCTGAGCTGAGAACAGAGCTGTGAGTCTCTAAGATCTCATCCTGTGTCAGTCGCTCATTTTTCTGCAGTCCAAACCTTCTTCACTACTGTGAATACTTCACTGCAACTCTAGTCATCGTTCGAGTGCATTATCTAACCTTCAGTTCTTCTGCCAGTCAGTTTCTTCACAGTGTTGAAACAGTTGAAGTGATATATCGGTCATGCCATTTCATTACCTTTCAAACTCAGATTTATGATGCTCTTATCTACATGACTTTAGTAACCAGCTTTTGATGCAGTGCACTGTTTTTATAGCTCTGCGCACAATCTGGTGTGTATCTCCACAGTATGAAAATAGTACTGAACAGTTGATCTATATTTTCACTAGTTCGCTGAAAAATTCCTTACAGGTTAGAGAGTAGCATTTCCATTGTGTGAAACTAGGGACCTTCTTAAAAAATCTGATTTTTATTGTATCATGATGCCACTGTGTGACTTGTGTTCTCCTCTATTACTTCCGTGTTAAAGGTTGCTCTGCCTCTGCAAAGAGTCCTAAAAGTTTGAAGTAAATTGCTGAATTATGACATAGCTTCAGAATCATACTGAAAACAAAAAAGAGAGAAAAGCTGAAATAACAACCATAACAAACATTGCCATTTTCCTTGTAACCAGACTCACATTTGTCATGACTACATATAATAGATAGCAAGTTGCTGACCATTCACTATTCAATGTGGAGGATTGGGGATGAGGCTGGTGCAAAAAAGATAACAAAAAAGAGTTCATGTTAGAGCATGAGATTATCTGGTTCATCTATTCCCATACTTGCAATTGCATACAGTGTGGAATTTGTCCTCAGCAATGATCTCAGGCACTGTCAAAACCTGATTATCTCAGAGTATAGGGTTCATGACAGCTTTTGATTTTTTGCCAGAGAATTTTCAGGAAAAATATCAGTTTATAATTAGAGTCACACAAAGGGGGGAAAAAAATGTCTGTCAAGAAATAAACATAGGGAAAGCAAGAAAAGCAGATCATCATAAGAGAAGGGAGTAAGAAACGAGCACACAATATGCATGTGTTAGTGTATAAATGTATATGAATATGTAGATCTATTTATCAATATCTTCAGTTGTACAAGTGTGTAGCTTATACTGCTTCACATGCACACCGAAGTTTGCAACAAACTTGAGAGAATTAAACCAGTGACATCAGACACTTTATTGTTCTTCTAAGGATGAACTGGTGTTCTGCAGAACACCAGTTTTCTGTCTTTATCTGAGCTGCAGTAATTACTGTTTCTGGCTCCTTGTAATAATAATTTTGATACAAACATATTTCGCTTGCAATTTAGATCAATAACAGACATCTTCAATAGCTCTCAAACTGCAAACGATTTTCATGGGGAACCATCTGTGCATATTACTATTCTAATTGTAAAAGTCTCTGAAAACATTTTTCTCCCTGAGCCCTTTACTTGTTTTTAATATTGTAATAAAAGTAGCTTAGCGACGTTGAAAAAATGCTTAATCTGCATGTTTTAAAAGGACAAAGATTACTGTTACACACAGGTCCAACATTATCTGCCCAACCAGAAGTGAAACTGGTCAGACAGTTATCAAAATACCACTAACATTCTCCAAATAGTCTTTATTCTTCGTTTTATGGCAACTTCTGGCACTGAATGAATTATGATTTTGAACCATCTCCATGTTTCACACAACAGAAGTGGCTGGATTTTGTTTCTGGAAGAGAGGCAACTTATTTATGATGAGAGCAGTAGTTCCAAAAGCAAACCTGCTTTTGGTTATTGTATCTATTTAGTAAGTACTAAGAAAAAAGTGTGTATGTTTAAATGTATAATGTGCTCTGAGTAATCTGAAGCCCTCTAATCCAAAACAACTTTCTCCCTACTCTTAGGGGTTCGTCACTTCCCCAACATTAAAGTTTCAGTTGTGATGGTAATCATCACTCTTAACTCTTGTAACAGCTCTGAATTGCTTCAAAAAATGCTCTGCATATCACCACTCTTCATTTAAAAGGAATTCAGTACCTCATTTCCTCTACTTATGTAGTCTCTGCTAAAATGTTGAGCTAACACAGTAGACCTCAGTTACTCAACACTCGCAAAGAACAAATCCAAAATACCCAAACTTTCATCTTCCAGAAGAACAAAATGAAAAACCAGCAATTAGTTATTCACTGAGTTGCACAATTTCCACCTATCTGTAAACTCTTTGAGGAGATTTTGAGACTGAAGTATTCCCAAAGGCCTGACTAGGACAAGAAGATTAAGAAAATTTATTGGGCAATTAGAGTGGATATTAGGAAAAAGCTCTTCACTGAGAGGATACACTGGAATAAGCTCTGCAGGGAAGTGGTCATAGCCCCAATCCTGCTGGTGTTCAGGAAACTTCTGGACAATATCTTAGATATATGGTTTAAATTTATGTTGCCCTGTGTGGAGTCAGGAGCTGGACTTGATGATCCTCGTGCGTCCTTTCCGACTCAGGATATTCTATGATTCTATGACTAATGAAATGTATTTTTACAGCATTCCAATGAAGACATCTGTTTCCAAAGTTCAATACAGTGTAACCCTGCTCAGATTATGCATTTTTTGTAGACTGATGTTTCTGCTTAGAAAACTTCTTCATCCCTGCTCCAATCTTCAATGTCCTCAACGGCATGTTTTAGAAAAGCTTTCTGACGTCTGCAGAGGAAGATGTTCATGGATACTAAATTAAAACAAAGTTTGCAGTGAAATGCAAGCCCAAAACACGCTTGGGAAAGACTTTTACTCATGTATGCAGTAATAGATATGTCTTAGTGAAGGGAATATGAACTACTTGATTGAATATCTGGACTAAAATTTTGTAGCTACAAGGTCAGAATCATAGTGTAACTTAGATTGGAAAGGACATCTACATATCAGCAAGTTTAATCTCTGCCCAAACCCTAACTTCAAATTTAGATAAGGTCACTTAGGGCCTCACCCAATCAATTTCTGAAAATTTATGCAGGTGGCGATTCAACCACTTTTCCAGGTAATCTGGCCCCAACATTAACAACTTTTTTCAGATTTTTTTTCCTTATACCCAGTCAGGATCTCCCTTGCTGCACCTTTTTGTTGCACACCTCTGGGAACAGATTCCCACTTCTCTCAAATTCACTGTAGATAAAGGATGATAGCAATTACAGCTTTTCCTTAGCCTTCCATTCTCTTCTCCAAGCTGAGAAAAAACATCATACTTGGCTTCCCCTTATATGTCATGTACTAGAGTTCCCTAAATATCTTAGCAGACCTCCACTGGAGTCAGTCCTGTGCTGGAAAGTCTAAAACATGACTCCAAAGTCCAGGTACACCCTCAGAAGTGATTTGCATTAGACTGATGATCATTCATAAGCAAATTGTTATTCTGCTTCATGTGGAATTTAGAAGAGGAAAGCTGTTTTATTGCACTAAACACTATTGATGTCTATACATATTCTGATGTTCCTGGAAAGACATGAACTGCCAGCTGGCTAACATTTATTTAAATGCTCTGTCGAAGTCATAAAACTAACTATGATACATTATTATTCTTCTCAAGCAAAAATTATTCTTTCTAGTGAAAAAACGAATCCTGTCTCCTAAACCGGAATAAATAAGGTGTTCTATCATCAACATTTTTTGAAAAAAACCACTATGAAAATGCTCCACAGATTTTAAAAGTAATTTTTGCCATCATGTTTCTAAGGTCAAGAGTAATTTCTCTGTAAATAAGCATGTTGTTTCCTCCACGGATAGCAGTCAGTTCAAATTATAGCTAGCAACAAAGATTATGAATATGGTCTCTGTGAAATTTGGTGCCTTATTTACTATTGATTGACTAGCAATCGTGTAAGTTATTGCTATTTAACTAAATAAACATTTGCTTAAAAGGAGATCTCTTACAAAGAACTCTTTCAAAGCAGAAGATCACCAACAGCATTAGATTGAGAGGGTAATTCTGGGCTTAATTACAAAATATCACTGAAAATTTTTGTTCTAAACCACAGTGTCAACCTCAAAGAGATAATTATATACAAAAATGCATACATACATAATTCCATATTTAATGTAATTGTTTATATATGTGCCATAGCACACTTTATGGGGGTCATTTAACTGTTAATTCCAAATTAACTCATCTGCATTGTTCTGTAAACATAAATTTTTCAGATGTGATAATTTCTTTTAGTTTTTCAGGTTTTACAATAGAACTTAATTTGCATTGTCTTTTTGGATAATTCACTTTTTCTGAGTTACAGACTACTAACATAGCCTTTTCATTGCAGTTTATCATGTTTAATTTCACATATTATTTTGGTTTTGTGGGCTCCTGATATTGCTTTCACCTTAAATAAACTTCATATTTTGAAGGTATTAATACTAGGAACAAGAGGAAAGAAGAATCACCTTATAATAGGAGAAAGTTGACTAAAGGAACCAACATCAACTTCTATCTCTCATCTCTACTCTGTCTACTGAATTAAATGCAGTAGGACATGCTATTACTGTGACTATACCTAGTGTTTCAGGGAACAATTGTGCGTACATGAAATGCCTACATTTTAAAGGACAGCTTAATAACCACAGAAGGAGAACGATCTGTGATCTAAAGATTACCTTCACCTTACTGGAATTTGCTTTCCTTTCTTCTGAATATGATGAAGCCAAAAAAAAAAAAAAAGATTTTTTTTCCAGTTAAAAACAGCCACAGAAAATCTAAAGCTTTGGACATTTGTTAGCTGAGATCCAACTATTGCTGTTCAGAAACCGCCCAGCTAAACTAAAGGAGTTGCAGTGAAGGTACTTCATAAATCAACCTCCTCTAAACAACACTCCCACTGAACTAGCTATCCCAAAGTTCACACAGTCTCACCACTGAGTTCCTGGAAATGATTTATCATGACAACTGGAGGTCTATAATGCGTGATAACAAAAGTCAGCCTGATGGTCCTTGGCTACAGAAGTAAAAGTTCACATTTCAGGCTCCCTCCAAGTCCTGTGGGATACCAGAGAGAAATTTGAGGACCAGAATACTCTAGTTTTCACTGTGATTAAGGCAATAAATTTCCAGTCCTATATTTTAAAAATATGAGATGTACAAATACTTGAAAACCTCATTTTTATACACAGTGTTCAAAACACAATTTTGACTAAAAATTGATGAACCTGTCTAGCATTAAAAAAACCCAAATAACTAACCTCCAATTAAACAAAAGCTCAATCTCCACACATTATTATGCTGTGTAGGACCTCATTTTGATTCAGGAAGAATATATGGAAGACTCAAAGTAAGCTGGAGTTTCATTCATCCATTATTTCTGAAAATCACATCCTAGACATATATCAGAAAACAGTAATTAACCAGAGCAAAACCTTGTATCCTCAGCTCCCATTCTCAGCATCTGTGTAGATTTGACAAGCATCTGAAAATAAGAAAATAGCCATAACCCCATCCACACATCCTAATATTCAGTGCTGAAGTGAAATGTAGTTTCATTTAAAAACTTTGAAAGGGCTGCATTTTTACAAAAATTTTCCATGTATTTTTGAGTCCCTGCAAATACCCATAAGAAGCAGCAGCAGGAAGTTCCACAGCTTTACATACAAGTAGAACAAAGATAGTAATATCCCTCGTCCTGTCTGACCTTCCCACCTCTAACTTTTATTTGATGACCTTGTTGTTGTTTCAGAGAAGTCAATGAAGAATAGTTGTCTATTTCCTTTTTCCGGGCCTATCATGGTACCTCTGTCGTATGTCATGTTGTTGTTTTTGCTTACATCGTCCATGTATAATAACTTTGCCACTTCTCATGTCCTTTCTGCAGCTGAAAAGTTCTGACCTGTCAAGGTGAACTTCACGTCAGAAAAGAAGTATTGAAGAAGTATTACAGAACTGCATCTGTCCCATATTAAAAACCTTTCTTTCTAGAAGATATACTCCAGAAAGAGCATTCTGATAGTCTCAATGAACATACACTTACAAAATCTAATCATCTCTTGTGTTTACAACCTGATGTTAATCTTTGATGTCCATAGTCTCTGTTGTGATCAGAAATTTCTCATTAGACCAAAAGTTGCTCTTCTATGAAGAGTGTGAGATTACTCATATGATGTTTCAAGAGAGCAGCACTTCAGACTAAGGTGTCTGTCCCTGCTTGTGCAGACTGAGTATATTATTCTATCTGAGAGTCGAGCTGGAATAAGTAATGGGGGACCAGTGCAGTAATTCCAAAGTCACCTTAAGGCAGCATGAAGCAACTGTATCAATGAAAAAAATTCTTACTTTCCGAAAAACTCAC
>Ga0065711_1030956_pt1 | contig 30969 bp, 15 predicted proteins | sample Hoacrofraction12_FD_59098 | JGI IMG/M metagenome (GOLD analysis project Ga0065711, IMG submission 59098) | Hoatzin crop microbial communities from Cojedes, Venezuela - Epithelial fraction 12 v2 (version 2) | ecosystem: Host-associated > Birds > Digestive system > Esophagus > Crop | place... | reverse complement strand
GGGTGCGGGGACCGGGCGCGGCCGGGGAAAGCCGGCGGGTCCGGAGCAGCAGCGGGCCGACTGACCGGCTCCCGCGCACTGGCGTTGGGGCGGCTTTGCGCACCGGCCGGCCGTCCTGCGGGAGTCACTGCGAATGCCCAGCTGCGGGTGCCGGGGTCAGAGTCTCAGTGATTCGCAATGCTGGCAGCAGGAGCACAAAGTCTGTTTTATTATTTACATTATTTTTATTATTTATATATATTTTATTTATTATTATAGATTAGATTTAAAAAGAATCTCCCCGTCTCCAGTTTACAAATGGTATATTTTTTGCATATAGAATAAACTAAAGGGAAAACTTGCTGTTTCATAAAGACAGTTCTCACCATCATTAAACATTTGTTTCCTTCCTCTGGCTGGTCATTATTTTTCTGTGTATGAAAATCACACCTCCCTTGAGATCCTTGTAGTTCAACTAGGAGAGATAAAAGGGAGTGCGCAGTAGACTCAGAACAAGAGAAAATGCAGGCTTCTGAGAACTTTACTCCAGAAACTACTAGTCAAACTACGTAGGGATTGACCCAGATGGGCCCAGTCCAAAAACTTCAAGGCCACATCTGTGCTTTCAAATCGATACGTTTCAAGCGCAGGGAGGAAGGAGTCAGACTTGGGAGCTCATCTGAAAAAAAGTTTCAAAGCATATGTAGTAACACTTCTGCAGGGAATTGGGACGCGGAGAGAAGGGTCAGGCTTGGAGCTCATTTTTAGCAGGAATTCCAAAGCACATGGATGTGGTGAAGGTCTGGTATGAAACGACTGCACAGCACAGCCAGTGGAAAGCCATGAAATGAACCATTTAAAGCCAAATTGTTCTTTGGATGACTGCAAAGTCATTTCTCACATTATTTTGACTATTTATCTGTCTAGCAAAGAAAACACTTGCGTTGTGAAATGCAGCCATTGCAACAGCATCAATAGCTTGTCAAATAGCTAATAACATGCATCTTTTTTGAATCTTTTGTATGTATTTTAATAATTTATTTGGCCCGTTTTTTATGTTGTTTATTTAAAGTGACATATTTGTTCCTTTGAAGATTGCCTCTTGTTTTGGGGAGGAGAAAGAGGGGAAGAAAGTGATTTAGATGAAGCAGACTCCTTGGGGCATAAGCCTCACCTAGACTGTGAAAACTTGTAAAAACTTTCTGATGATATTAACAAATTTGAAATTGTAGCACTAATTTTATTTTCTCCTCAGCTTCACGTATACTCGAGTACTCTTTAACTTCATCAGCAATTGTTTTTGGGGGGGATATTGCTTATCTTCAGTATTTCCTAGAAATAGAGAACACCTTCGTGGAAGTGTTCCCTAAATGGTATGGATTTATTCACTTGTTTTGTGGAAAGGTGCCCCCATCATTCAGCTCTTGGGAACAAAACGAGGCCTTAGAAACGTCATGAGTTCAGCAGGTCTGATGGAGCAACTGAGGGAAGAAGCCCTCGCTTTCAGAGCGGATGACAGAGCTCCACTTGTGTCCCAGTTACGGGGACGAAGGGACTCGCATTCGTAACACAGTCACTGTTGTGCAGTACTGCTTTCACATAGGCAACATTTGTTAGAGTTTAAAGCAAGCCCTTATGTAATGACAGTCGATGACGTACCCTGCAATCCAAGGTTTGTACAGGGGAGCAAATCTGACAAAAGAATCCCAAATGTCAGTGGGTGACTGCATAGAATGGGATTCATGACTGCAATGCTTGGGCACAGGAGTAACGCAAATACAAGCTAGTTCTGCTACATGGCGTAGGAATCACAGCTGCAACTCTTTCTTCCTCTGCCTGGGAGAAAGAAAGTTTTAGCTACTCTTACAGGGCCAAATCTTGAGATTCTTAGCATGGTTTTGCTCAGACAAATTCCAGTTGATTTCAGGAGGTTTTAGCATGATATAACCACTAAACAGGGACCTCAGGATTTGACTCAGTAGAATTACAATGATCCTCAAAACTGCAAGGACTTCAAGGCACACAAAGCCTTTTCTTTTTCCTTCCATGAAGCCATAAGTGTGTTAAGTAGTGACGTCTAGTAAAATATCAGAGTAAAGTAGACCATTCATAAAACTGTACTAATGATTAAAGGGTCTCTAATTCAACCCAGTGACCCCAGTGGAATTTTTAAAGTTTGAAAGCCATGACGTGGAGTATTATTCATTGCCCTTTCATTAGTGCTGACTCCACTCTACTTTTTCAGAGGATAGAAAACCCTTTTGAACCTTGACATAATATAAACGAGTTGATGATAGGAAATAAATGTATCTTAGACAAGGAACAAATGAATAAGATCACTCCGGGAATTAATTTTCAATATTCAACAGCATATTGAAATTAATGACAATACTTGCAATAGCAAGAGTTATCAGTTAGATTGAGAAGAACCCTGTGCATAGCACTGAAGGTTGTTCTGATGTCCTGACAAAGAGCAGAGCACTTCCATGCGATGATACCAGCCAAAACAACACGTCTAGTTTGATTCTATATTTGCATATTAGGTAGAGAACAGCAGGCAAAAATAAATGCTAGACTAGTGTATGGTAAAGTAAAGCAGCATGGAAAAGGTTCAGATTCAACACATGCCTAAACATAAATAAACATGGTAAAAGGCTGCATAAAAGCAAGCCTCCTAAGAACAGTTGTTTAGAGGCCAGGGTAGAAATACTACACTACATCCTAATGGTGTAGCCGGCTTTAGACTGGTAAATTTAGTCAGAGATCACATAAGACACGGACCTACAGACGTAGCGTATCATAGCAAACGTAAATGGCTGACGGGACCCACCTATCCACTATGCAGGCTCCGCTGACACTCCAACAGTCCATATGGCCTGTGGAGAGGGCACAGCCCTGCACAGCAGCCAAGCCACGTGCCAGACCCCCTGACACCCACCGCAGAGTGGGGCTCTGCTCGGTGCCAGACCCCCTGATGCCCACCGCAGAGTGGGGCTCTGCTCGGTGCCCGAGGCAGGACGGCAGCGATGCACCCCCTCCGCCAGGCTGCTCTTTCCTACACGTAGGAGCAGAGGGAAGAAGGCAAATACACAATAGATGAAAGAATCACACTGATTTTCCTGGCTGGGTAATGGGGAAGGATTCTGCTTTCCAGTTCTTCAGCTTTATCTCCTTCCTTTTCTTCCCCTCTCCTGCCATGGTCCCAATCCAGCTGAAGATGAAAGAAGTCTGGCATTGGCCTCCCAAGGTCTCAGATGGGTGCTATTCTCTTCCAGCTGGAAGTGGCACGCAGGTCATGCTAGACCACCTCCAGCAGAAGAGAGGGTTGAACTGTGCTTTTTAAAGTGGAAAACTCCATGTAATTCTCAAAAAATCGTGCACACAGAGGCAGAATAGTGCAAACTGTGCTGCTCCTCTTCTGCATTAAATAATCTGTCTATATTTTACAAAAGTGTCTAAAGAAAAGGCTGCTCAGTTGTGAAAGGAAATATATATATATATAATTTCATGTTTCTATAGATGCTTCTGGTGCTCTCAGCACCACTGTCAGGGACAATTTGAAATATATCTAAGCTCTGAAGATTTCTGGGATCCAGCTGATACAAAATTGTGAACCCTGTCCCTCTCAAAATCACAGATGGGCACAAACCACACTCAACCTCCATTTCAACCACCTTCCAATCAATTCCCTTTTACTCCATCGACAAAGAATTGCCCACAGCAATGATATCTCTTCACCAATTGCTTCAATTACTGTCTTGCTGACTCATTTGGGGGTCACAATCCTGGTCTTGCAGGTATGACTGATCCTTTTAATAACATTTAAATTTTGTTTTGGTGACCATATGAGTGATTTGATCGCTCATTCCCAACACACACAGATGGGATGCCTGTTACAAGACACTGTTTCAGCTTTTGGGTCTTTGTCTTCGGTACCTATGCTCTTGGCAGTTTTTTCAGCACTTCTGCCTCAGGCATTTTTGCAGTCTGGCATGTCAGCACCTACTAGCATTAGCAACTTTGCAGCCTTGGTTTATTGCCTCAAAGCTTTGGCATGAGTCTGCACTGTGGCATCCTTTCAACTCCAAACCTACTTGCTTCACAGGTTTTCTTTGTTTTTTTTAGGATGTCAGCAACTGCCCTGACCCTAGGGGGGGAAGAAAGACTGATCAGCAAGTTCAAACAGTTTCTGTGGAGCAGAAAGACGTCTATCACAAATGAGCACATTCATTACATCACTTGCCCTTCTGTGTAAGCATGCCAGATACTGCACATGTTCAGGTACCATGAGAAATTTTTCCAGGCCTTCTTCAAGATTATCCCTATACTTCTTCCAAGAGCCTGTGATGATCGGCTGGAGAAAACCCTGGCAAACATCATAGTCTTCGACTGTTAAAACACTCTGTCTCCATACTCCAGTGGATATAGTTTCCACCATCAAAGTATTTCCTCTTTCACCTCTCTTCAGAGCCAAGAAAACCCATCACATGGAGATAGCAGTTGGGTTGAAGAATTGGCAGTTCAGGGTGACAAGTGCTGATTCAGCAGAGGAGCTGCTCCCCACAACGACCACCAGGAGACAGCTGGGTGTCCTTTGCACTGCCGCCATTCAAATACACCTTTTCAGGTAGTAGCACATCTTCTTTGCATATTATTCAGGGAAATGAATGTAACAAGTCTTAAAATGGAATAATCCGCAATGATGAGGATATAGGCTCATGCCAGGATAATCTTTGTTCTCATCATCTGTTACTCTGAAAGTCCACATCAGCAGCTGCCTTCACTGAAGGCCTCGGTTTTGGTGCAGCTGGAAGCCTTCTCTGTTAGAAATTCTTTGTTGTTGTGAACTACTAATTGTCACCTGGTTTGTCCTACAACTTTTCTCTCCAAGGATTTTGCATAGCCAACTCAATAATCCAGACTTCAGCTTTTCAGGAAAGTGGAAAAGTGAAAAAAATCCCAACAGATGATGCCGAAAACCAAGTGAAAGACTCTTGCTACCACGTATCTCTCTATAGCAAAGGAAGCTGGACCAGGACTTTCCCAGTAATTTAGAAGCAACTGGCATTTTCAGTAGATTTTAATGGGTGTTGGAGCTAGAATCTGTTTGCTTGGAATCTGACTGCAGATCCACCAGAAAGAATTCAAAGATCATATAGAATTACCAGGAATTTTTCTCTCAAAGTTTCCCCAAGGAAAATACAGTCCCTTCCCAAATAAAATGAACTTGCGGTTTATTTACAAATCTGAAACACTGTGGATGTCCTTCATAAAAAAGGCAATCCTTGAGATATTTTAAAGTCTGATTTTTCTGAGTGTTTTTTTCCAGTTTGCTGAGATGAAATTTGCTAACAACTATAACAATATTCAGAGAAAGAGGAAAAATAACTTTTGCTGACATCACGTACAGTATGCTACACGTAAAAAGAAGCAAAGTAAAAAGTAGTGCCATGACTTCAATAATCAGAACCTTTCCTTTAGCATCTAAGAAATGACAAGTAAGAAAGTTTTAACATAGGAGAGGATTTTTATTTGCATTTCTTAACAATAAGGATGGTTTATACTCCACCTGGTGTCTTTTCTCACATCATCTTTTATGGGCTTCTCTCACTGACAAGTACCTTTGTACAAAGGTTTCCTCCCCCCTTCTCCCCCTTCCCTGGTTTTAACTCTCTAGCAGGCTTCAGCATACAAACACAATGGGAGCATTGAAAGGAAGACAGTGGGACACCTCCTTTGATCTTGTGTTCTAATAACTTGTGTATGTTTGTGTCCAAAAACAATGTTCCAAGGCTGTGAGGACTGCTGCTGCCGAAAAGAATACTCATCACGGGGGTGGTGGAATAGTTAAACTGTGTTCAGGAGAGTAAAGTACTGGCCAGTAATGTGAACAGCAGACTGTAAACTCTGATAAATGCTTTGATGACTGGAGAGAGCTGACAACGTAGACAACATAGGTCTGTTCAAAGAATAGCACCGAGGGTCACCATCAAATCATACAATTCCCTGTTACTTTTCATATCCATTCTAGAGGATACTTACTGCACATGGACAAAAGAAACGTGTGTTGTATTAAAGCAACTGGCTAGTGTCAGATAAGCCAGCTGAGCTCCTCCACTCTCCTGCTGATTGCTCAATGGTGTTGGAGTTTTTTAAACTACAAGAAGCTGGATTTGTGTTTTCCTTTTTCGTTTTGTAAATTGCTGTTGCTGTTCTTCCTAAGAAAAGGGTCTGGAAAAATAACTGGCACAAGAACAGAGTAAGACAGTCAGACCTTACACACAGAGCACACTGCTTGCGTAAAGCCACATCTGATGAAGTGGTAACTCACAGCGAGGAGTGGAGGAAGGAGAAAGAAAGTTGCTTGATCACCATCCTGTTATTTACAGCTATGTACTGGTAGAGTCTGATACACTTAGTTATACTGTCACATGTTGACAAAGCTGTGAACTTTGGAAAGAGAATGTAAGAATCAGGATCTGCACCTATATTTTTTATTTAGGTTCCATCTCTGGAACAAGCAGATTTGAAACTACAGAGTCTGACAAACACCCAGATCTGATTTTAAATACGATAGCCTTTGCAAAGCTCTCATGAAACATGAAAGGCTTGAATTCAATGTGTGTTGGTTCAGCACAGCACTTCTATGTTAGTTTTGCCTTTTTTTTTTTAAGTAAGCATAAAGTTTGTTGAAGTTCTGTTGCTATAGCAAGCAGGGTTGGTGCTGTGCTTACAAATAAGTAAGTGTAAAAAGTGTTAATAGATATATGAAAAGGATAAAAAATGTTAGCAAAACTATCTTTTAAGCTCTGTGTGAATTATAACAATTCCAAAGTGTTTTGGCAAGCTCACTCATAACCATATCACATGGGGAAAGAAAACTTTACTCTAAAAAATATTCCTGGGCCACCATGTCATGTGTACAAATCTGGCACCAGTAACTGGCCACAAGTATTTTGTCATTCTGAAATAAACTTGGCTATAAAAGAATTCCTTCTTCTGAACATTAAGATACGGGAAAATAAACCTTCAGGTCTATTTTTAAGTTGCTTACACATGGAATCTTCGGTTACTACTGATTTTCCCCACAGACACTCTGTGTACGCTGAGGAATGGTGTTGATGCAGCAGGCATACAGCGACTGGTAGGCGTGAGGAGTGGTGGCAAAGACAACAGCCATTCTCCATTTCAGTATGCGTGTTTCTGCTCTGCTGGCCACGGAGCAGACCCTGCCTGCCTGGAGCCTACAGCCAGTCTTGGTGATGAATTACACAAGGCTTAAACAGAAAAGATCCAAACTGTTCAAGCTACAGGTTGTCTGTAACTTCACCCAAGGGGCACAGAAAGCACAGTCCCAGCTCAATGCTCAGCATTTGTGCAGCTTGCCAAAGCTGTTGAATCAGCAATAGGCTTGTTTCAGATACGGACCTGGGGAGGTGGAGGCACGCCACAGAAGTAAAAAGCGTGTGAACACTGCCCAGCACCACACACACACGCACACCAGGTGATGAGACACAGGCCGAGCCCTGTGTGCACTGAGTTCCTTGCCAGGTAAACAGAAATCACTAACGCAGTTAAACTGTATTGGTGCAGCCAGCGCAGCACAAACAGCACCGTCTAAATGGCCTTTGTTATTTACCTATATTCTCTCAACTTTGCTGTCAAAAGCACCTTTTTTTTTTTTAAATTCACCTATCTTTTTCTTACAAGATGCATGCACTGAAACCACAAGATGGTCTCACACAGATAAGACACTATGTTAAACGAGCTTAAACCCAAAGTATTCTTCAATCCTACAGGGAAACTTCTGCAGTCCTGACAGATGGACAGATAAGAGATGACCAAGTAAACTCTTTGAACATTTAATTTCTGCTTCTCTGATTTTCTTTTACCATTAACTGTCAGTGTTACAAGACTTTGCATCTATCCAGCATGTTGTGCAGTGATCTAATTTGTGTGCTGTGTAATTGGCCTTTCCACTGTACCTCTGCAGCATTTTCTTATGGCATTAATGACATAATTATTGCATTCAGATAGGCTGCACTAGTTTGAAGGAAGATAACCCATGGAGATCCACTTTGCTGCGCTGCTCCACACTCTGTGTCCTTTCGCATTGTGTATTTTCAAACACATGACAGAAGCTACAGGAATTCTGGGGTTTGCATAAAACTAACAAGCCCCCAATTCTTCTCCTGGCATTCAGTAATTTTGCCACAGTGGTTTTGAACTAGTGCCAGACCACATCTAACCAAGGCAGCATTTCTGCCAGCACCCTGCAAAGGCAGGGTGCCTTATAGCAGGCTTTCCCTTTGCCTCTGTTCTGTCAGCAGAAGGGCAGACAAGTGAAAGACCTCTGGTGCAATAACCATACACCCTGTACTTCCTCACAGCATTATCTGCTGCCCTCACTTGTGGGAGTTTCCTGCAATGTCTTAAGGGAACCTTTCCCTATCAGACTCCTTCAGTATTTTGAGGCAGTTGTAGGACTGCAGGATCAGTGAGGCTAACACTGTCTTCATGCAATGACAGCCCAGTCTCTTATTTATTCAGCCAAATTTAGATTTTAAAAAACACAAATTCCTGAAAACATAATAAGTAGAATTCATATACCTCTACAGTCAATGGAGAGAAATAGGTGGTTCACATGATCTATTTTATATGTCTATATTACGTTGAGATGAATCATTTTCTAAAAGTACCTATCAGGACATGATTTGTCTCATCTTAATATAGACATATAAAATGGGTCAGATGAAATGGCTATTCCCTTCCCTTGGCTCTAAGGGGAGACTGGGTGACTAGATCAAGTGAAGATACTGTAGGCAGCTAAAGTTGCATGAGATGCGTTCCACTCTCTGTATGTGGTGTAAGACTTAAGGTTCCTTTTCCCTCTGGTCTTGAAGGGAGAGATGAGTTTTTCTAAACACAAAAATAATACTCCTACATGCTACACGCTGCAAAACATCTACAAGTTCAGAGGGAACAAATTGTTACTAAGCTGAACAAGGCTCAAGTGAGCATATATAGAATCCTAGGAGATCACATCTTTGTCATTATACAGAAGACAGTCAATGCGTAAGTTATGTATGTGTTAAGCCAATTCCTGTATGTCTACTTGTGGCTGTTGTGGAAAGTTTTAAGGCGTATTTTCCATTTATGCATGGAGTAAGAATGTCACCACGCAAAGTTTCAATAGCATAAAAACCACTGTATCAATAAAAGCTTTTCTAACTGCTCTGATCTTAGGGTCCACTCTAATCAGCCCTCTCTCTTGTGCAGACTGGAATGGCACTGTCCAGTGACCAGACCAACCACTCCCATCAACCTCTAGCTGACAAAATACATGACAGAATAGCTATGTCATCTTCAGTCCTCTGATATTCCTAACCAATAAAATGGTGGGAGTACCCTCGCTTACATAGGCTCAGGGAAAGACTGGGCAAACCAACACAAGGGAAATCCACTGACAGCTTCTAAAATACATAGAAGCCACCTCAAACTCAAGAATTCCCTGAATAACAACTTGTTAGAGACCGAGAGATGGTATAGTAGAAGTATCATGATATGTTAACCCTACTATTATATTCTTTCCCAGGCATCTGCTTTTGGTCATCATAAGAGACCAGCATCCTGTACAACAGCTCTTTAACTACGTACCACAAAAAAAAAAGTGGATCATGAGCACTTGAGACCAATTGAAGAAGTTCATTTAGTACTGTCCCCATGGAGGAAAGAAAATTCCTGCACCGAGTTCAACTAAGCCACTGAGCTGGTCTGGAGACTCCATACTGATTTCAAGAGACCCATGAGGTGTAATTCATTCTCTTTATGTCTGAGTAGCTGTACAATAATATCCACATTATTAAAATAAAATCTTGTTTCGTAAGACAGTTTCCTCGTATGTTGTGAGTATTTCCTACTGAAAGTGGGAAGGCATTAATAAAACTGGATTTAAAATTCTACACTCAGCATAAATCTCTATGGAAAAAGAATATACTTCAGCTCTTCCCTGCTGTTGGATTATTGTTGAATACCCTATGGTGTTCCACAAATTCTTTTCTGTAGCACAAACCAATGAGATGGGTAATGTAACTTTTGTTTATAAATTCTATATTCTCTTTACTATAAAGTCTTATATTGTAATAGCTAATCTTTCACACAATTGAAATGTCTACTCGGAATTATGGCACCCTGGTGAATAAGTAAGGAGTTTAAATATATCGATTTTAAATCAGGCCAAACAGGACTAGCAACCTAAAAGTTAACATAGCTTCATCCTGGTCATTAATGAAGATGGTAAATAGTATTTGGCTCCTGTATTGGTTCCTTGGGTACACCACAGGTGACTAGCCTCCAGCTGGACGTCATACTGCTGATCACAAGACTCTGAGCCCAGCAGTTCAGCCAGTTTTTAGTCCACCTCTCTGTCCACTCACGTAGACCATACCTCATCAGTTTGTCAGTAAGGTTGTTACGTGAGACAGGATCAAAAGTCTTGAAGTCAGGATAAACCATATCCACTGCAACATCCACCTTTCATTACAGAAGGCTACAAGGTTTGTCAGGGATTATTTTTCCCCTTCAGAAATCAATACTGACCACTCCCAGTCACCTTCTGTGCTTAGCATGTTTGACAACGGTTTCCAGGATTATTTGCTCCATCATTATTTGGGATCAAGGTGAAGATAACTGGCCTGTAATTTCTCAGATCCTCCTTTGTCTCTCCTTGAAGACATCAGTCACATTTGCTTTATTTCAGTCCTCAGGAACCTCCCCCAATAGCCATGACCTTTCAGAGATAATTGAGAGTGGCCTCACAGTGATATCAGCCAGCTCCCTTGTGAGTGCATGCTGTCAGCTCCCATGGTCTTGTGTAGATCCAGATGCTTTAAGCGTTACCTAACCTGACGCTCTTCCAGTGAGGGTGAGTCTTCATTACTTCAGACTTTCTCACTGGACTCAGGAATCTGGGACTGCTGAAGGCTGGCTATACCAGTAGAGACCAAGCCAGAGGACACTGAGTACTATGGCCTTCTGTGTGTCCTCTGTCACCAGGCCCACCACTTCATTTAGCCGCAGACTCACATTTTCCCTGCTGATACACTTGCAGAAGCCGTTCTTGTTGCCCTTCACATCCCTTACCAGATTCAACTCCAGGTGGGCTTTGGCTTTCCCAGCCCCTCCCCAGACTGATACAGGTTGCTAGAGGCTACACTGTGGAACACGCCTGGAGTTTGTGCCTAGAATCAACTACGAATGTAATGTACCAATCTCAGAAGTAAACCTGGAATGGCCTTTTGTGTACAAACTGGCAAGAGAGACTGGTTTTTGCAAGGACCACAAAATATCCCAGCCATCCTAATTTTCACTTTAGCAATGAAAAGAATCCAGGTGTGATTCCCTGCATTCATTTTAAGTAAATATTACAAGGAAGTGTAAAAGCTTAAAACCACTACAATGGTCCAAGCCTTTGTCAAGCTTATACTTGGGATGAGAGCTGTGCAGAAAGTAGATTTTCTGCTTTGTAGGAAATTCCACAAATACTTTTTTAATCATTCTGAAAGAGGAAAAAGCTCTTGAAATTTTCATAAATATTTTAATGTTCTTTTGGGGTTGAAATAGATCATTCTGATTTTTAGGCATTCTATATTACAAAGCAGTTTGCTGCCTTAATTTTAAACAACAGGCTAAAAAGCTACTTTGCAAGGTCAAAATGTTCTATTCCAAAAATATAAAAAACTCCCATTTCAAGTCTATTCAAATAACCTGCTCCAATATTTTTCACACATAGAAAATTGTCAAAAGTGAAACATTTCTATGGATTGCCATTTTGCAATGAAAAGCTGTTCCACAATAAATTTTCTGACCAGTTCTAATTTGAAAAATGAGATAACACAGGATTATATTTACAAGTGGTTTTGTATCTTCAATGGTATTACTCATCCCTTTCATCTCCTAAGGGCAAAGATGACTCAGAAAATCATGATTGAAAGTCCAGGCCCTAGATATAACAAATTTAATAATTATATTTATTATTTTAAAGATTTAAGATATAATCTGAAAAAAAATACTTTCCAATTCTGATTAATCTGACTCTTTATTTACCTAAGTTCATCTTCCTAGAGGTTTTAAGTGAGGAAGGCACACTTTTATTTCAGAAGCTTTTCAGTCTCTCTGTTCCAGTTTTACTATAAAGGAAGAAAGAACATCTTATTTTTGCCAGTTTCCACCCATACTGCAGGGTACCTTCAATTATGCTAAACATTTTGGCTAGCTAAAGCCAGTTGGCTTTATTTTATGTGTTTTTATACTGAAGATGTTTACAGTCACTTTGTTACAACACCAGGACTTTTTCCCCACATGAGATGCAAAAGTTAGTAATACTTTGTTTGCTAACACTGAGTTAACAGACACAATGTACAGCATCCAGGCTAACTCCAAGCCAGAATTCTGTCCCCATCAGATACTGCAAATAATACAGACATAATCCTATTAAAAAGAGAAAAAAATAGGAGAAAACAAAACAAAAGCAATCTTAAGTATGTGTATTCCTCTCCTGGTTTTACAACTGTACAGTCCCTGCAAAGCCATCACATTTCATTACAGTGGTGCTTTCTGGTCCAACCTCACTTATAGAAAAGGTGCCTGCATATCCTTGAGTTCTTTCCTATCTGTATTCGTCATAGATTCCGAGTATAGGATGAGCATCTGACCTTCAAAAAAAATCTTAAATTCACAGAATATATAAAACTGGCTGCTTAGCCATTCTTCTTATTTCTAAAGGAGATTAAATGCAGTTGAAGAAACTACACTGCATTCAGAAACTGGACCCTTTGGAAGAAAGAGTGACATTTTCTCAAAAAGTCCACAGACTAGGACTTTTCAACTGTTTCAGTATAAAAGAGCCAAATATAAAGAGCAGGAAACCATTCTGTACTTTCAGAATAATGTGAAAAAGACAACCCAAGAGAGCTCTAATACCTGAAATGCTCTTAAATCCTGAAGAAAGACTTTTTGTAATACTATATCAAAAGGGGAAAGGGAAATAGCCCGACACAGTGCTTTCCTTTTTTTCAGCATGATATGGATGTGGAAAGTATGTTAATTCCTGTATTCTCAGAGGAAAACAAATAGCATAAACAGACAGACAGGAGAGGAAGAGAGCAGTATGTTTAAAATAATAGAGAAACCCACCACCCATTTAAGCTGTTAGCTCTGGGAAGGCTCAGGCTGTGTGTCCAATCCCAGGACCTACAGTTTATGCCAAGGCTTGTTTCAGATGCATTCTGCACCAACTCCACCAAACGCAAACACAATTAGAGCATTCAGCATCAGACAGTAGGAGATCCCCTTTGATGTTGGGATAAAATGAGGATATGCACGGTTTTGTCCAAAATGACAACCATCCCAGGTTTACTAATGGGTATCTAATAGAAAAAGAGAACTTTATGATGCTCATTAATTACCAAACTGTCATGTGCTTCTGGCAGAAAGAAAGTAATCCTCTTCTCCAGATTAGACAGCCACCACAAAGGACTTCAAAGAACTTTCAGTCCCCTCCCCTGAGAGCTGCCTTGCATAAACCTCACAGCACTAACCGTGCAAATTAAAAGAAGCGAGCAGTTGACAAACCCTTCCTGATACACGCGCAGTCTATTGCTGTTGGCAGTTCAGACACGAGCCCTTATTCTGCTGGCAGATGTGCACATTCTCTATACATAAAACGTGCTCTAAAATTCACATAAAACTTTACAAATTATCGGTAAACAATGCTTTCCATTCTTGCTTTCAAGCCTGGAGATATTTGTGCTGAAGATTCTTCGGTGGCAATAAAAATTCTTTTTAAAGAACATGAAAATTTAGAAGAAATACAACTGAAAGTCTGGTTCTCAGAAATATTCCTTAGATGTTTTTCTTAATGAGGAGCAGCTAAAGTATGCTTTTTTCTGGCAGTTCGCCACAATGGGTACAAAGGGCTACAGAGATCATCTAATATGAGAATGGATGTGTGAGGGAATACGAAGTACTTGCAGTGATTCCCCTATTTTAAAATGGACAGACATTTACAGAACTGGGGATTTCGCTTTCAGCACAAATTCCTTCCCTTGCTCCTACGTTTCTAGAAACTCTTCATATGTTACTTTTTTTTCCCAGGGACTGAACTCTACAGACTTCAAAGTATGCAATACATTTCACATATTTATGATTGCCACCCAAATGTATGTATTTATGGGTGTTTTCACAAAGGTCTGAAATAGTGATAAAGTCTGAATTGTCTCTCAGGAGGAGTGGGGGGGATTGGTTCTTCTGACGTTTGGATGTCACGCAAATTCTAGATGACAGGATTGTGTGCTTGCACATATTTACCTTGTGGTTTTCTATTTACTCGTGTAGATTCAAATCACTTTACTGACAAGGTGAAAGACAATGAGCCCCACTATGATCTGGAATCTGAATATTCTCATTCAAAGGCCTTCCCAAGCAGCATTTGGTTAAAGTGATGTGCCTTAGTCTTACTGGCAGACCAGGATTTTAATAGGTGTCTCACAAATTTTAAATTTAAATAAGGGTATTCTCCAACCAATTCAACACAATTTTTAGTATACAATGATTACCAGAAGCATACTGCTATCCAGAATAGGACTGATTTTATGTTTACCAAGAACATAAGAGTCCAGGGGAAGTAGTGCTGAGTGACAAATGGTGCTAAGAGTTCAGGGGAAAAATAAAACACAGGGACCATCGAAAACTGTTCCTTTGCTCATAGCACTTTTCAGACAGCACTTCTCTGGTACGCCATGGTGAACTTATTCAAAACCCTGAAGTGTCTGAAAGATTCCCTCCTTCCCAAGTAATGTGCGTGCTGCTTCTCAGCTTGATTTTTAGTACAAAATACCTGGGAGAAAAAAGATTTCATTTTCATTTTTTATGAGTAATTTAACATCCTTGAAAACTCAAGGGTTGCATCAGAAACGTCATGTATGCTGACCACGTGACCATCCTAGGTCACAGCTACGTATGTAAAATGCTAAATGAGGCTGGCTGAAATCTGTTATTCAACTTTATTAGTATTAGTGAAAAACTGCCTTTTTGGGGGTAAAACAATCAAACATTTTAATGGAAAATTTCTGTTCATAGTACAGAAATATCAAGAACTTACAAAATAACAGCAGCACAAAACTGGAAAATATGGGATTTTGCCTGAAAATTCTTTATCTTTTCAGCTTCCATTGATTTTATTTGAGGATCAAAAATATATTTCCTGATCATCTCTACAGTTAAGCCCTTCATCGTCTCTTTTAGTTGCTTGTAGTGAGCAACTAAAAGCAGCTCTTTTAGTTGATCAACTAAACATGTTCCTTTTCAGAGTATTCTTTTTTAAAATCAATAATTACTAAGAGCCTCAACACTTCCAAATTGTCATGAGTAGGGCTCTGGCCTTCCTATCAGCTCTCCAGGAAGACAGCATTTATAATAGACCCAGTTATAACTGTTGCAATAAAAATTTAATATGTGAACGTGAGATAGTCTATGTTTGGTCAGTCACAAGGAAATTACCTGATAGCTGCCAGCTCCAGCTCTAGACCATGGGAATTAAGCAAGTGCTCGACACTGAGGGAAAGACAAGCACTGCTCACACTGAGAAGTCAAATGAAATATGATCATAACCACTAAAATAATAGAGTTGTATTGTGCTATAGAAACTTTCCTGATTGTATCTCTACAGATTTTTTCATCACCAGCAGAACCTTTACAAATACCTCTTCATATACTACCATGTGCTCTTGATGACACTTCTGTGTAATCTGCTATTTTGTCTGGGATGAAACCATCACAAATTATCTTAAATTATTATTAAAGACAGATAGAGTACAGACCAAGTATCTTGATTAGTTTGTAAGCTTGCTAGAAATTACCAGAACTTGTAGGCTGAACAGTCACAGAACTTTCTTTGCCACCCCTTTTTAGAGGTTATCCACTACATCTGAAAATCCAATGCCCATCCTCACTTTGTACTTGCAATTCAGCCGATGCAAAAAAGTAGGACACATCTTTGACACAACATCCTCTGTTAAGAACATCCTCCTCCACCTTCTTCCCAAAACACTAAAAGATAGCAAAGAAACATACAGCCGAGAGTAAGTCACTCCTAACTCCGTTTCACAGACATGCATCTCTGAGGTAAGTCCCTTCTGGGGCAGATGAACAGAAGTGATGCACCATTCCACCAAACTGAAGTGATGCAGTCACTCTGCTTCCACCTCCTAAATTTGTCTATAACTTTTGTCACAATAAGACCAAAATCACAGTTAATTCCTAAATGGGTAATTTCCTGCAAACACACATTGACTTCCAAGATATGCCCACAGAAATGTGACTCCATTTGTTGGCTGCTTGCTCTAGTGAATGTCAATGGAGTGATCTAGTGAATATCAATTGTGCTCTAGCGAACATCAATTCTTGTTTCAATATACTCTGGTTGGCACCTGACAAACAAGTCATTCTACTGAATGTGAGAAAATTTTCATTAGTTTTCCTTCTGTTACGTGCCAGCTGAAAGAAAAGAAGCCCTGGAAAAACTTGGGAATGGGCTGATCCTTGCAGGCAGAAATTGAATTGGGGTTCAACTAAAAAACGCAATGACAGAGGGTTTTGTACTGAATTTTTGTGCTGCACCTCTGAGCACGTGAAAGAACAAACGAAGACAGTAAAAAGAAACCCAAAGCAAACAGAGGCGACATGATCTGAGAAGAGTTAAGAAAAAGAGTTTTAGAGTAGGGGGCTGGCTGGATGAAGGCCTGGATCTCTGAGTCCTGTTGTTAATTCCAGCTGTGCTCAGGCAAACAGGCCCCAGTGCATATTCTTTGTAACTAAACAGATTTGTCCCAGAGAAATACTTCACTCCATAGTCAACTTCTCCTCCCAACAGAAACAAGCTAAAATTGGCGAGCCCCTTAGGTCAAAAAGGGATTAGTGGTGTTAGCAATGAGATCTGAAGTATAAGCACAGAAATTTCAAGTTGCTATTCCTGCTAAGCCAAAGTGCAAGCTCTGGCATTTTTTCAGCTCAATGTCAAACTCAAATGAATGGTTCACAAGATGGTCAGAAAGGGCAGGAGTCATTTTAGCAGTCAGCTCGTCTGATCTAGCACCAACGATGTTGCAAAATTTTTTTCCCCTCCAAAAAACTGAATCGTTCCAATCCAGGACCATCCCTTGGTATCTGCTTGAACCAGCCAGCACAGGGCATAGCTGGCCACAGCACAACTAAGAGGTAGAAGTCAGGAGGGAAGGAAGAGACCCCACTTGAACTGGCAAAGCACTTGAGGAAACTTGTGTTTTTGGCATATTCAAGTACTTGCAAGGTCTTCCAAGATAAACAGGCAATGAACTAGTTTATATACACTCAGATGCATCTGGACTTGCAGAACAAGATCAGGGGAGAAAAAAGAAGCAGAAGTCATTCCAAGAGGCTGTGGATTTGCCCATAGAACTTGAATCTTTCCCTTTCAGCAGCCCACCAAACAGGAAGGCAACTGGAGCTGAAAAAGATGCCAACTGATTGCTGTGAGCTGAGGCAGCACAACTCAAAATCCGATCTGCTTTTTGGGAAAGAGGAAGTCTGAGGTATTTTGAGATATTTTTGTGCAATTAGCAAAAGCAATCAATTCAGTTGTAGAAAAAAGAGTAAATGGGAACAACTGAAACATTAAGTCATTAAGCCTGGTAGCGTGAAGAAATTGCCCCTAAAAAGAACTGGCCAAGTCCCCTAATGATCATAGATACATAGAGCTTTGAAGCGTTTAGGAGTCTTATTTGTGAGTTTGCCAGGATGCAAAAACTTCAGCGTAGATTGGATGAGAAAGAAAAACCCTTTCAGCGGTCAGCAAATTGTGATTTGGCAGTTTTAGGAGTGCATTCATCCCTTCCATACACATCTACATGCAAACGCACACAGACACACACAGACTGCTCCTTTTCTAGCCTACCCATCAGTCAAAGTTTTTACAGATTGAACCCAGAGTCTAGTGCTGGAGAGTGAGCAAGCAACAGAACTAAGAGTGGTGCTTTAGTAGAGGTAATATTTATGTTCCATAGTACGGTACCTTCTGGCAACAGATTTTAGATCAGTAGGGCATTTCTACTTGAATTTTCAGGAAAGCAAATTTACAATCTGGACAAACCACACATTGCTGCCATAGCTTTATAGATTTCAACCACAAACAGGCTCACATATAAGAATGGCAATAATGCTTTGTTCATTATCACTAGGTTGGAAAGTTAACAGCAAATGCTATCCCAACCAGAGCAATTACTAGGTAAAGTCACCCAAATAAAACTATGTAAGACAAAAACCAGATGGCTCCTTGTGCCTCTGTTAACTCCTGTGAATACCTAGGGTAAATGTACCTGAAAGAACTGGCTCATTAAAAAGCATGAGTACACCCAGAATTTACAGAACTGAAAATGTTCCCACTTCATTGACTGGAACAATGGATTTGTTCTTTCAAGAATAGCCTATAGAGTGTTAAAATACTAACCTAAGAGGGATGCTGTATCAGAACAGCATGCCAAAGTGAAATCATCTGGTAAATGAAGCACTCCACTCCAATATGCAGTGTGTTCAGACAATCATGGTTAATGCTCTTCCCATCACAGAAGGAAATCCCAGTATTTCAAATTGAAATAAAGGTGCAGAATATGGAACTACATATGAGATACTACTGGGCCTTTTACGAGACTGAAATACTCTGGTTAAAGCTGTTGCTGTTAAGAGTCCGCTGAAGCTGTCAAGCTGACAAGCATGTATATTGTGTGTTTGTTTAGCTGAGTTCTTCTTCTTTCATGACCAACAATGAATATTTCATCATAACTCTTATGAAGCTGTTTGCTCATCCTGTTAGGTGATTACTAAACAAAGATAGACCTGCAGCAAACATAAGGTATGGTCTTCTTTCACAAAGGAGAAGGAAAAACAGATCTAAATTCTGAACTTTCAACTTCCAAAACAGAGTAGAACGGAAGCGCCCCTGATTTGCTAGTCCCAGATCTAGAACAAACACTTCTAGGGCACTTGAACACTTTTGTGTCTTTGAGACACGCATTCATACAGCTCAGACATCAAAAAGTTGCTATAAAATAGGGCTTTTATCAAGGGACCTATGGGCTAACTACTCCCAATATCTGCTTTCCAGTCAAGTCACCTCCATTTCCTTCTTATTTTCAAAGCCTTCCCAAAAGTTTTAGCCAACAGTGATTCAGAGATCCCAAGTTTTGTAGGTCCTCTTTTCATCACAGGAAGAACTCCACACGCTAAGCATAATTAGGGCCCGAAACACCCTTTTAACACAGTTCACATTATCCATGCCAAATTCATTTTCCTGACACAATATCATCTTGCCCTGCCTACGTTTACTATATTCCTGAAGTACATTAACATCTATGAATCATAACAAAGCCTAGATATTATTCCAAATAGACTCAGCTAACAAAATATGAAGCACGAGCTCATCTTGCCACAGAGCATGATGGAAAGAAAAGGAAAGCCAGTTGGAGGTAAATGGCAAGGAATTGTACTGAAGGACTGTCTTGTGAGATAATCTCAATTGACTGTGTTACAGTCTTATTCAGGAAGAATGTCTAAACAAATGTTTAAGTTACATGGAAGAGATTGTTAAAGTTACCTAAGCCAGTTAAGAGCCTAGAATGCATTAGGATGAAGATACTATAGTGGGTTCAGTTATAACATTCATGGGGTGAAACACAGTAGCAGTGTCACAGCAGTGAAGCGCACTGGAATCCAGATCTATCAGTAGAGTCACGTGTAAAAGTAGGGCTATTGAACAAATGGAAAATATTAACTCATAGCAGATGCTTCTCGTAACAGATATAGATCTATTGTTTATAAGAGGATTGATTCCTCAAGTAGGTCACTAAATGGGTGCTTGGAAATAATTAAGTCACACTTAACTGAAGTATTAACCATATAGATATTTTGATAAAACCAAAAATTATCCATTTATCGTTGCCAGACACTTACCAAGCTTGAAAACAGTCCAGCAAGTATGCAAAACCTTGATGCCCACAAAGCATTAATACTCCAGATGATTCTCTAGTGTACCCAGCCAAGGCTGCCCATGAATATGCAGGGGATAACAACTAATGTTGAGAGGATGATCAGAGCAGATAAACTCATAGCCAGATTATATTTGATGATATAAAGATAACGAAATGGGAAAAGAGCTCTATTCACTCTGAAGGCTCTTCTGAGGGTGTTTGTATCTTGAAAATAATCCCAATGTTAATGCAGAATTGCGAGTACATTTTCTATTAAAAAATAATCAGTATAATAGCTGTTAAGAAGATCTATCTGATGATCCTGTTGAGGGTCAGAACAGCTTATCTGTTCTTAGAACTGCAAAGATAATATTAAACATGCAAAGAAGCAGCTATGGATCTAGACAAAGCCACTCAGTAAATCAAAAGGCTCCCCTGCTATGTTACACAGCACACAAACAGCTGTAGCTCCTGGTCTGCATACAACAACAGATAATTACAGGAATTTTAACACTAGGACACAATGTTAAATGAGATTTTCAGAGCACTATTTTTTCATTCTGATGTCGCCTACTCTCTGGCAGCCTGCTCTGGGTTACCAACTTCTACACCTTAGAGAGGCAAAGCAGGCAGAAATGCTAGTACATTCTGGCAATGAGGTCAGAACAGTGAAAACTGGAGTTTGCACCTTGGGCTGTGCAGGAGCTCAGAACTTCACTGGCACAAGAAAGGCCCATCACATGGTGAGTGAGTAGAGCATAAAGCCCAATGCCATCTATAAAATAAGTCTCCAATTTAACCTTCCTCTGAGTATTTAAGATGAATCTCACAAAGAAATAATTAGACACGGAGAACGTACACTTCAAATCAAAAGCTCTCCCTGTGCATCTAAAACAGTAATATCAGGTTTCAGCTCTCTGAATGTGAACTGATAACACAGCTAACGAATGATACAAGCAGCATTTCAGCAGCTGCTCAACTCCATGTCATTTTCTGACCAGCTTCTCTCTTCCTACTCTAGAATAAACATAGCTGACAAGGCCAAATATGTAGAACACTAACACAAAAAAACCCAAACCACAAATAAAAACAAAAAAATAGTGGCTCCATACCCACAGGGGAGAGGTTCTCTTGCAGCCAAACTTGGTTATGAAACAAATTCCTGTGAAGGCAAATTGCTGTGAGAGAGAAGTGCTGCATGCAACAGGCAGGGAGCTGCTATGGCTGGGCTGCTGGGAGGGTGGACATCATTAGGGTCACTTCCCTCCACTGGGGAAATGACAGACTAGACAAAGGGATCAATTGCTCATCTGGAAGAGCATTAAATCAACCAGAAATCAGCAAGAGGATCGGGCAGATGTAAAAAGTTAAGACTGATGATATTGTTCTTGTGACTTGAAGTACAGATCACAAGATCTAAGACTTTCAGAATAAAAGCTTTATGAACTAAAGTACTATGAATAGTTTTCTGTATTTTGTGAACTGCTATAAGGTAATGAGCCAGGTAAAAGAAAAACATTTCTAACATTTAGATTGTATTTAAATTAAACATTCCTTTCAAGTGAACACCTCTATAATACATCTACATTGCATACACTGGAATAATGACAATTTTAAAAGATGATTTTTTTTTAAGTCAAATATTGCAGAGATGAACAATACAAAGGGAACTAACGAGCATAAGTTATTCTTTAAAAGTATGGTGAAATACCAAAAATGCATGAAATATATATGACACTCACATAACATTTTGGGTTCTGCAAACCATAGTGCAGGTTTAAGACTAAGAATGAAAAAATTGCTGTTTTCCTGATGTTTTCTTCCCCATGGAGAAACATGTGTTTTGATGTTTGCACTTTTGTAGAGCCTTGAGTAGCTTAGGGCTTCTCTATCAGCAGAGGAGAGCAGAGTTCATCCAGCTGTCTAATGAGGTAAGAGTGAGTGCTGTGACATGGGATTTGCAGGCAGGACAGGATCCTCAGTTTGGTAGTCTGGGAACAGAAGGCATAATGAATGGAAATCTAGATTCAATATTTATGAAGAGACAAAGCAAGGAAACTAAGGAAAAGGCCCTAATCTCTTTCTAGTAAGCTTACTGAAATATAATTTTGGCAATTAGATGCAGTTAGAAATCTCGCAGTTGACACACTGTTATAAACTGTTCTTACTCTTCATTTACTGGAGGGAAGAGAGAGGTCTCCTCAGTCAGGGAATCCCCAGCTGTGTGGGTCAAAGGACACTAGCTCTAGATGGTGGTACCTGGTCCTCAGTCCTATATGAAGAGGAAAACAATAAGATGTAACAGCTATTTAAATGACAAAGACTGGACCTAACCCTGAAGAGGAAAAGGGCAGTGCACAGAAGCTGAAGCTGGAAAGCTCCCTATACGTGTTTTTTTCCCCACTATTCTTCCAACTATTGTGAAGAGGGAATAGGATCAATTTGTGAAAGAGACTGAAGAGACAGAAAGGGGATCTCTCCTGCAATAGCAGTGATTTCAACATACTGCCAAATTCGTTCCAATTTGGTAGTCACAGAATTATTTAATAATCTGGATTGGAAGGGACTCCGGAGGTCATCTAGTCCAAACTCCGGTAAATTTTTTTAGCCTTATACCTGTTTAGAATTTCCCTTGGTGCAACCTGTGACTGCTGCTTCTCCACCCATTCCACTGTGCATCTCAGGGAAGAGCCTCATGCGTATTAAACGTGTAGGATGGGCAACACTTTGTCAAACTAATGATTTGATATCATGTTTCTAAGCACTACAAGCTGTAAAGGGAAGAACAAGGGATGCACAGGTCTAACTCCATCGCCCTTCCTGATTCCAACAAGTGGAAATTTAGGAGCAATTTGAGTTAGAGTCTGCAACCCAGCAGTGGTGCTTAATTAGACATAGGTTTAATCCTTTCTTGAATCTATTTGGTTTCCACAAAATTCTGTGGTGGTAAGTGCTGTAGTTAGTTGAATTATAAATTATGAAACAGTGCTTTCTTCCCTTGAATTGAAACAAACCGAGCTCTCCCAGTTTTAGCAATATTGTGTTGGAAGCAAGTGAGACTAAGGCAGATGACTGCTAGCTGATTTATGCAACATCAGTGGCAACGGATCTCAAGGAAGTTTTCAGACTTTCCAGTGCAGGGAAACTGTTGAGATAGCAAACGTTAGCATCCTTTGAGAATTTATCCATATAATATACCATCAGAACTATCCCAGTGAAGTTTTTCCACTAGACTTGTAGTGGTATAATTTCTAATGTGAAGACACCCCAAAACAGGCCAGTTCACCCAGGATGTACAGCAATATAGCTATCATAATATATTATAGATTGGCTGGTAAATCTGTACATGTACATAAGAACTGACTGCAAAAATGCAAAGAAAGAAATTTGGAAATAGAGATTTTTTTTTCCCTGAAAGACAACTCCTTGCCCACTTTTAACATCAAAGGCAAATTGCCAAGATGTTATCAAAAGAAACATAACCATGTCAATCCAAAATTAAAAATTAAATACTTTGGTGTTACCACTAGTCACTTCAAAAATCTGTATGTTTTCTTCTATATTCCTACCCAAATCACTGCTGGCCAGAACACTGAATGTTAAAACTGAAAATCACTCTTTTTAAAATTATGCTTTTACTTATGCTGACTTCAACTACCATGGCTGCTCTCCATTCAATCTGATGCCACCATCCCTCCATCTGTTTCGGAGAATTTAAGTGTAGTCATAACAGTCAGTGAAAGAATAATCATTGGATTTTAGTCAAAATACTAGGTGTCTTACCAGCTTAGTATGTTCCAGAAAAATGAGTCTCTACTGACTGTTCATACCTGTGCTGAACTGACTTTTATTCTCCTTTTCACTTTCTCCTCTTTCTATAGACTTTCCAATAAATGTCTTCAATGCTCACTGCTGTGATCCCTACCTCCACTTTTGTTTCAGTGTTGAGTCATTCTATTTATTTGACTCCCTTTGCAGTAGCAAACTGCCCTTTGTATAAACTGAACCTGGTTAAGAATTTCCTTTTGCTGTGAATCTGAATGAACTTCTTGGCAGTACATGATGCCATACACTGTGCCAGGGTGTTTGCTCCCGTATCCCACTCAAAGTCATGGGTCTTTGTTCTGATTTACACACTTCAAATAAGATCAGAATCAGGCCAACAGTTCCTGCTGAAAGAGCATGCAAACTGAAAGGCAGAGAAGATAAAACAGACTCACTCCAAGAGATTCAGAGAATGGAAGTAGCATAAAGCTTTTTAACCTTTTCTGGTTTTGCAGGGAGTGATGCTAGCCTGTGAGAAGCATCCATAGGCCCTGTGGAACCAGGGGGATTTCCAGAGGTATTAGCTAGGAGAGTAGAAAGACGAATGAACTGGTGAAAAAAATAGAATTGAAACTTTAAAATATGTCACCCTGCTTCAAAGAAAGTAGCTTTGGTCATATTTCATGGTGCAGTCATGCTCATATTTTTAGAGGCCTCAGGACTACTCTTTTTGTACATAAAAGTTAAGAGTCTGGAGAACAGTTGACCAAATAACGACTCCCTAGATTTAGTTGTCATTACTGTTGCATCTGTCCTTCTGACATATATTTTCCCCTTGCTAATTGACCATACAGGAACTAAAGCAAGAAGCATTCAAAATTTGCAGTGCAATCTGGTTCCAAACACAGCTGCGAGGTGACTGGAGGCAGTTTCCCTCCCAGCTTGCTCTTGTAGGGATGGGAAACAATGTTTTGCAGACAGCAAGTTGGGCTCTTGCCTAGCCCTGTAGTACCTTGAAGTCAGCAGCTCCCACCCGGAAGAATTCCCCCCCAACAGCTTTTTTGCCCTTACCCTTCATATGTTTTGTCCCAGCGTATGGCCACAATGTCAGCTTTGCTGACCTTTTCATATTCATTTTCAGGGCTTGGTCTGCCCCCAGTTGATAGTGAAAACCTCATGCCCATGCTAAGATTCTGTCTCAGCCCAGACTCTGTATTTTTGGGAGGCACAAGAAAAAGTGATGTCTGTGCAGGTTACACAGGAATAGTAAATCAGTTGTAAGATCGTAAGCTTTGTTTGATAGTAAAAGAAAGACAAATAAAAGGCAGGTATCAGAGCAGGAAACAGTGCCTACAGTTGCTGAAGCATACCTGGTATTTTAGCATGGGCCCAAGTTATTGTTCATAAATCTGGATGGACCAGACACCAGCAAACCGTACATGCTACAAAACAGTCTGCCAAGAGATAACACAAGCCAACTCTTCCCAAATATGTGAATGCTCTAAGTCAAAACTGCAGCTGGGCTAATAGTCATTGGGAAAGCAAGCATGAGTCATAGGGTTCAGTAGGCTTTAATAACTCTTCATGTCACAGTGTAGACATAATCCCATAATCTCACTGTGCAGTTCCTGGACAGCTGGAGAAAGACTTTGGAGAGAAATATGATATGCTTTCTTTCCAAAAGCCAAGGCCCTACTCCTTTGACACATCTCTCCAGGCAATGGAAAGAATCACAACCTGATCTTGGTTCGCATAGTCAGAGCTATTGTAAATAAACTGCGTCTCCACTGCAGGACAAGTGCACTCTACAGAGGGACCAGTACACATATCTGCCAAGGATGTACTCTGGCTCCAGATGAAGATACAACACAGATGCACACCATCCTATGGAACTGCAGGGCCTGACTGAGACGCTCGTACCCCCAGCACTGAGGGGTACAGAACGGAATTCTCGTGCTCCACAGCATGGCACAGATTTAGTAGAATAACTAAAAAATTACATCTCTTTTTGGTTCATGGGATCTCACTTCTTACTCTGTCTGAAAACTGTGTTCCGCTGCCTTTGCTTTCACCAAGAAACAAAAGTTGAATCGGTCTCAAAGTGACTCGATTTACTCCATGGCAGAATGATGGAGAATGTATAGACATTACTTTTTGCTATACCCCCACATGGCTTTTTCCAGATGCAAAGCATATATTGTTTTCAAAGCAACATGTATTGTATGACATAAAGCATGCCAAGTTTCATGAAAACCTAAGCATGTTTATAAAATAACAGTTGGATGATACTCATATATTAAAAGCTGATCATTAAAGTTAATATCTGTTTATTTCTGGTGATTATGTTAATCCTGAAGTGGTTTTGTGGTATTCATTGAAATTGATTGCAATGAAATGTTTACTAAACTACAGTATATCTTTCTGCATGAGCTTATTGCAGTTAGCTTTTCTACTTTTCACAAAAATTAGTAAAATTTTATATATAATCTCATAGTCTATTGTTTAATTTCAAAGCAACTCTGAATAACACCAGTCATCAATCAATCGATCACCTTACAGTGGAAGAAGACACTGTCATCTCATGTTGTCCATATGTGGATACTGCCAGATAATTTTAACTGCTTTTTAGATTATATATTGGCCTGCAAACTTTTGGTTTATTTTGGTTTGGTTTTCAAACACAGGCAGCGTTCTACTGCTAGTGAGCAAAGCCCTGGATATTTTGCCTTCAGAATGTCCTCCATCAGTTAAGATTTTGATAATCCTACTTTGCAGGGTCTAAAATGTTGGATTTTTCCAAACATGCCTGCTATAAATAAGCCAAATATTTTGGAGAGGAATCCAGAAGTATTTAATCAGGCAAAACTTCCATTGATTTCCATGGGAGTCTTGTCGGAGTAAGAACTGAGTCAAGACTTCAAGACTTGGCACATTATCAATCCCAGCAAATGACGGGCGAGAGCTGATGCCTAACGCATGTTCTAGGGAGGAAACAACTTGGCTCAGAGACCATATTTAAAACATCACATACTGTAGTTTAAGCTCTGTAAGGAGTGAGAAGAACAAAGCTTAAGATAATCTCTAAACACTCAAGTCAGAGTTCAAATATAGTGCAAATATTCTTTACATCTCTCAGCATGTCTAGTGGCACGCTTACTGTAAAAGGCAAGAACAATGGATAAAAAGTAGGGAGGCCTTACTGTGAAATGTGTGCCTAGAGGAAGCATCACAATGCACATTTTTTTCCAAGCTATTGACGACTAGACAGCACATGACTGTAGTACAACAACATTAGTCAAAAAAACACTAATAAAATAAGGAAAACAGTAATTCATATAGCTTTTTTAGCTCTTCTTTCTTCCTGAGTTTCCCCAAAAGACAGTCTCTTCTTTATCCTGCCTGGCTTTGTAGGGGATCCTGAAATTTCACATCCTCACAACCAAAGATACAAGCCTAAGAGAGATGAAGGGCTTTACTATACAGACTTTTCTAAATGCTAGCAAACATACCGGAATGTGAATTTGTCCAGCAGACTGTGTTTACACTGTACCAGCTTGCATTATAAAGGCAAATTTTTCAAAAGATTTCAACTAAAAAATGTAAGTCTAACAAACGGAGTAAGCTGTTCACGAATGGGATTTCTAGATTAGTCACCTTGTCTGTCCATTGTCAGTGGCACTTTTTTAACGTGCCTGATGTTGCGGATTAGATCAATGCCTGGTAGTTAACTGGGTGTCTGGCTGAGCGGCAGTGGATTAAAAAACTGCAAAAAGTCCCTGTTCAGAAGACGTATTACACCCTCCTTCTCAAAATCCTTCATACAGCATACTGTTCCACTGGAGAAGAAAACTATAGGCCATGCAAGCTCAGTTGTTTTGAAATATACAGTCCTGGAGACTTAAAAATTCCACCTCTTCTATAAGGAATGTGTTACCTTTCAGGGTGAATTCCACACAGGCATTATATCATATACTTTCATGTAGTATTAAAGCATGACAATTGTGTGCATTAATACAAAGCAATGTTGGGCTAACACACAGGCCTGTATTCAGAATACTATGAAATATATTCAGGGCAACACAGAGAGAGAGACAGAGGTAGAAACAGCTTTCAAAGTCTTGCTGACCAGGTGCTGGCAAACGAAAACCAGGTGTTGTCTAGAGTTGTTTCTAGGCAAACATCAAAATCTGAGTTGCACTCAAAACAGGAAAGATGTTTCTACTTTATTTCTGGTTGATTTGACTGACTTTTTTAGTAAGCATACTGCTCTTTTACAAAAAAAAAAAAACCCTTTCCGCCTGCACAAGCACTTGCTTTTTAATCAAAACACCACCCTTCACTCCAAAGACTAAATGGTGACCTTAGTAAAAGACTAAAATTATACACAAATCCTTTATACAAATTCTTTTTGAGAAGGAAGTTGACACTGTAATGAATTTCACAGTGTATGGACTGGACAAACACTTCCAACACATACTAAGACACATCTTGACCATCAAATCATACTCTAAGGGAGGGGCTGACTCAGGGACAAACCAAGTGCACACACCAGTTTAGCTTAGTCAGAACTCCTAATGGCACACAGACTCCACACGTATTGTCTGGATATAACAGAGTCTTAAAATTCTTACATTTTAAACAGTTGATTTTCTTTTCCTTTCAGTAACTAGGTAACAGTCTATGGGAGAGGAGAGTTCATTAGATAATCATAGAGAAGAAAATACTTTCTGAGCACGTCCAGTGTATATCCACTGAGGTCTAAAGAAACTGCAAAGCTTAAACAGCTTTCACCATTTTGATTCCAGTTTCATGACCTAAACTGATGCTTAAAAATTTCTTCATATATACAGATAGAAATCTGAATACATTGCAACTTCTTTTCCACTTACAAAGGATATGGTCGTCTCTCATTTTTCCCTCTACAGATTTGAGACAAAAATTCCTCAGTTACAAATAGTCTTCACTTGCACATGAAAAATATTCTGCCTCTAATAAAGACACAGTTTTCACCATATCTTTCACAACTTGAAGCTCGCCTGCTTTCATTCCGTATGGCTCCATGCTTCCACCTTGTAAGTTACAGTTTGCCCTGCCTCCTGTCACAGTCTGAAACTTTTTAGGAAAAGAAAAGAGGGGAAGAGAATTAGCTAGAAGTACATAGGCGTGAAAGATGAGTAGGCAACAATGAGGAAAGATGCCTAGGGTAGTGAAAGGCCTCATAAGACAGAAGAGTTAGAGACCGTAACATCTACATTGCATTGGAGACTCAAATTCTGTGAGTACACAGCAACCACAGTGAACTTTCTAGCTGAAATCACCCTACCTAGAGGCATCCTGGTGGCGATATTTAGTCAATTTAGTGACTTCCTTTATAGTTAAAAAACTCAGAAGACAGAGGAAAAGTAATAGTCAAATCTGATGATTCGTACAATCGCTCCGTGCTTTTCCTGGAGCTTGCGGTTTCAGAGCTCCTGCTATCAGGCAGCTGGGAAGCACACACAGCAGCATCTCGGCACTCATAGGCACTCAGCGCTGTGGCTGGCAGCTAGTATGAAGAAGTCATGGTTGTGCTCTAGCGTGCACCATAGCGTGTCAGCACTAATCTTGGGGAAAAAAATGAAGACGATAACTGTGATTTCTGCACTGTTAGGATTGCTACCTTGTTGCTACATCTAATCAGTATTCATTTATATACAGAAAATGTTGACCTTGAGATCAAGATTATTCGTTTGTAATGAATGAAGTGTTTAATGTTCCTTGATTTCAGTTGGACTTTCCAGGCTTATCTACTGAGACCTACTGATTGTTTTTCTGAGCCACGCATTATAGCCATCACAATTCAGAGGACAGTACAGATTTAAGCAGCACTGCAGAAAAATATCTCCATTCAAAGAAGGCCTTGGCTAAGTGGTAGCTCTCCATTCTTTCAACCCCCGAGCCCCAGTCTCATTAAGCTTGCAAGAATGTAGCCTCATCCTGCAGAGGGTTATTCACATACACAGTCCTCATGTTCCAGGGAACAAACAATCTCAAGACTGTGCTCCTAGCTGGGAGTGTTATATGCCAACGTTGTCATAAAATAGACTTGTAATTCTCCTGTAACTAGACAATTGCATGGCTCTGCCTCTTGACGTGAAGCAAATTGCAAAGAATGAAACAAGAGTAGCCCTGTCTAAAAATAAATAAATACAAGTACAAACATTAAAGTTTCTACAGGCATTACTAACTCATCCTCCCTGTATATAACGTGATATGTAATTTTGGAACATGGAAACAGATGCACAAAGAGAAATCTGGCAACTGGTGAGGGCAATGGTGCTAAATGCACTATCAGAATTTATTGTTCACAGGGAAAGGAACTGCTCTGAAATTTAAATGCATCTTTAAGATATGTACACTTTCATAACAGCTACATTATGGGATGTTACCAGCCTCCTGCTGCTGCCACCACCTTTTAGTTCCAACAAGCTTGTTACTGACAGATCTTATTCAAACTTTGCTATTAATGGTAGAGGTGGAACATGATGGAGCGGTACCTCAGCTTCCCTTTGTTGAATGTATTTTGCAAGAGAACTCAAACCAAACCTGGCCAATACTAAAATTTCTGGTATCTGGTTTCTACCAATTACGTTAATTTGAGCACATAGGGTAATGAAGTACAAACCTAGAAAAAAGACACATGCATTCAGCATACAACTGTGTTCCTGAAGACAAATACGTCCTTAAGAGCAATACACGTGTAGTACTACAATAATTTGGGTATTATCATCCATTTTATCATTCGTCAGTTAGTTTTACAGCACTACAAAACAGAGTCACACCCCACGTGTTTCCCCAAGGACACTGGGCATTTTGTAGAATAGGAATGTAACACGTTCTGTGCAATAATAATTTTATTAACATTTTTATGTGAGACGCTACAGCCACACATCTTCAGTTTCTCTGAGTGCGGCAGCCATGCTCGCAGATATGAGCACACCTGCTGAAATAATGGATCTCAGTTGCTGATTATGAGAAGCCAGGGGAGCCGCACAGAACGCTGCGCTCTATCCATATGCCAGCTATCAGATGTTGAGCACTAAAACCAGATGACTGCATCTGCGCAGCAAGAAAAGCATCAGATCCCATGCCTGCAGGCTGAATCTTTTTTTTTTTTTTTTTTTTTTTT
>Ga0065711_1002896_pt1 | contig 30969 bp, 13 predicted proteins | sample Hoacrofraction12_FD_59098 | JGI IMG/M metagenome (GOLD analysis project Ga0065711, IMG submission 59098) | Hoatzin crop microbial communities from Cojedes, Venezuela - Epithelial fraction 12 v2 (version 2) | ecosystem: Host-associated > Birds > Digestive system > Esophagus > Crop | place... | reverse complement strand
TTCTTGTAGCAGTGAGTTTTTGGCAGCTCGTTAAGAGTGATTTTTTTACTGTAAAGATATCAAGAGGTGTTGTACGCTGGTTTAGATATGAAATCTATACAGGCTTCAAAAACCATGTGCCGTCTTCTAGAACTGATCAAGATTTTTTTTTTTCTTTTTTTTTTTACTTTTGGGGTGTTTTTTGGATCACAGCTGAAATAACTCACTGAAAATACTTGGTTTCAATGAAGATTTTGTCTTAAATATTTTTGGACAGATTTTTTAAAATGTCAAACTATCAAATCCCATTTTGATGTTTTGTAACCAAATTGCAGGTTTTTTCAATTCAAACAAAATGCAACTTTCAGAGCACTTCAAAAACCAAATAATTCCTTTGCCCAATTTGCTTTGTTTCAAGTTTTTTAATGAAAATACTAGAATTCTCAACCCTTCATCCCGCTTGGATATAGGGAACCTTTTTTAATCCCTTCTCCACACATTTTCTTGGACAGAAGTACCCTGCTCAGTTATACTCATCTTTTCTTTTCTCTTGTTCTCTGTGTTGTCCCAAGCAGTGGGAAAGTGGAAAATGAGGTCAAAGCCAGTGTTGGAGTGGAGGCTAATGGGAAATACCTCAAGGTCAGGTTGGACGGGGCTCTGAGCAACCTGATCTAGTTAAAGATGTCCCCGCTCACTGCAGGGGGGATGGGCTAGATGACCTCTAAAGGTCCCTTCCAACCCAAAGCTTTCTACGATTCTATGAAATACAGAGGAACTCAGCCTTGGGAGGAAGACTGATGAGCTCCATAAGGAGACTTAAATGAGAAGGTGGAGCAGGGAGAGGTTTTGGACCCAGAAGATAAAGGAGAAACTGCAACTGAACAAGGACCTGGGTGTGTGTGGGAGCATGTGGAAGAGGGATGGGGTCAATGGGGTTGAGAGCAGCAGAGCAGGGAGGCAACAATGCTGGAGGGGATGGAGAAACTCCTGAGGGCCAGGGACTGGAGCAGTGGCTGTGGGTGGCTGGAGAGCAGAGGTGGGGTGCTTGGGGAGAGATACGAAGAGGGAGCCGTGCAGATGGGAAGAGTGCATAGAGTTGGAACAACTAGAGATTTAGGGCAGGGAAAAGAGATAGGAGGCACTCGTAAGAATGAATTGAGCTTGTTGTTTGTGGAGATGGGGACTAGCATGGGAAGCATAGTAGCAGAAGATTTGGACTGGAAACATAGCGAGGGAAGTGGGAAGGGAATGAGAGAATGAGTATAAGATAAGAACATAAAGAAATGATGCTGAAAGTGTGGTCAGAAAAATCTCTCCTCCTAGAGCTTTGCTGTCTCTGCTGCCAGCAGGGATCAGTGAAAATCACTGACAGAGTATCTGTCTTCTCTCTTCCTGACGGTGACCCACGGCAGACTGCCTTTGCTTTGTTATTCTGATCAGCTGGGCAAACTCAAGTTGTCTGCACTGAATCTAAAGATTCCAGCTCTTCTGCTCCAAGCAGGTGTCTGTATCAGTTACCTGGTAGAATTTTAATGAACTATTATTTATTTATGAGTTTCTGCTCTGAAAAACAGTATTCAAATACTACTAAGCTTCAAAACCAAGAACTCAAAAGATGGGGGATGCCAGAACTTAAGATTTTCTGGGCAACTGGTGAAATGCCTAACTAAAAATTTCTTTATTTCTTCCTGTCATCCCTTCAATCCTTCTGAAAAACAAGGGTGACACGTCTTTCATGCAGAGAGGTAATTTGAGCTCCCCTCCACGCAGTGCTTTGGGATCACTGGATGGAAGGTGCAATGAAGGTAATAGTGACTGATCATGTTTGGAGAGGGGTGAAAGTTTGAGATTTCTGATCTGTTTTCTTGAATATGGGAAATTTTTCTGCCATTTCTTTTAGGAGAGACTGCTTTTCTGCCGTAAGTCCTACTTATACCACAGTGCTGCTACTTTAAACTGCTCTTGATCTTGACGTGTATTTCTTTTTAACACAAGTTAATAATTGCAGCCTCTCACGGGCTCAGGAATGGAAAGAGGAATGGCTCTGGTCTATCATATCCTCTAAAGATTGTAGAGGAAGATTCCAGGAACTGTATTTTTTCAAGTGCAGTGAGCACATTTGTGTATTACTACTCACAACTAGAGGAAGAATAATGCTGTTAGTTTTACTAAAAATGCTTTTGTTTTACAGACAGTGAGACTAGAGGGAGTTCAATATGTTAAAAAACAGAGGTGCTGGATGGATTCTACTGATGCTGTGATGAAAATAGGTACAGTGAGAACATTTCTTCTTGTCTTATTCAATTGTGTTTATATGCCCTCTGCTATGTTTTGTATGTGGTGATGAAGATACCATAAGCATTTTTCAAAATGCCATGATTCTTTATGAGGGTTTTTAGCTGTCTGAAAAGCATTAGCAAACTGTCCCTAATTTACTTATACATTGTCCTGATGCTGTCCTTGCACAAGAAGGTATCTGCAATGACTTGAACAGAGTCCTTCCACAGAGAAATTTCTTCTTGGTTTACTTGTGCATGAATACTCCTTCATGGTTGTGTGCCAGAGAAGATTACATTCCCCTTATGCTGTCTTTGTCCTTTCCCTGATGCTGTCCAGGATGCACCAGAGCTTACTTAGGAGGCAGCCATTGTAACTTATCATTCAAAAGAAATTATTCAGCAATGAACTGCTAGAAAGGCATGACAAAGGGTAAGAGCAGTGAAGTATCTGGTGGGGAGTTTAGTCATATTCCGCTGGTGCACGGGGGCTGCTACCTACGAGTGCTGTGTCAAGCCTGATAGAGAACTGACGAGGGTTATCTTGCAAAAAATGAAGTTTCATATGCTGACTTAATTTTTATGCTGAAATCATGTGTAAACGTCAAACTGCCTATGGCAGACCAGGCAAAATAACATTTAAAATATATGCCAGCACGGATGAATTGCACTTCAGACTTAAGAGGAATTTATGAATAATGCAAAAGACCTCAGATGGCATGAAACATACATTTTACTTTCTGCAGAGGGTGAAAGCTGGTGGCTAAACAGACACAGAATATGAGAATAGCCATAGATCAGCAATGTCTGTCACAGAAAAAAAAAACACCCAAAAAAAAGTGGGCCTGTTTGCTCAGCAGTTGTTCTTAGATGAGCAGGAAAGTAAATGTGTCAGAGTTCCCTGCTTGATGTGTTTTCTCCTGTATGCTTAAAATAAAGCCACCATGTGCATTGTATGTGCAAACGTGTCTTTCTCAGCACTTTTTATTGTCAGCGTAACAGGTTGGTTTGGGCTGCTTGTCCTCCTGATAATACTTAAGTGTAACAAAACTCATTTTGAAACTCTTAACCACCTCCACATATTTTTTTTTTCTGCTGCTGCAAGTGAAGTGGCTTGTGGGAGAAAAATGCCATGGGAAGACTAAAATGGATTTTGCAGTCCAAAAGCCGTCTGTAGTGAGAAAATTCAAAGATATCTTTGGCAGGCGCTAAGCACGGAGATGAGACCTCAGTTCAGGCCTACGAATGTGGCATTGCTTTTGGAAGGACGTGAGCCTCTCATTTCCTCGTGCTTCAGTTTGCCTGCCTTCCACCATCTCATAGAGACTAATGTTTATGGAGTGCCCTGAAGTGTAGCCTGCTAACTGCTATTGCTTACAGGGAGAGAAAAACAGCCGGAGAGAATTGAAAGGCCAGCTGCAAAGGACTTTTTTGTAGGGTTTGAATGCATGCATTATGTAAAGACCAAAAATTTTAGAAGCTTCCTTTGTGGATGAATTAAAAAAATTTTTATTGTCAAAATAAGAATGGTATTATCATGAAGGCTTAATATACTTGAGACCTCTTTTTGGGCTAAAACTGGGAAAACTATGCCCTCAGCCTGTGAGGATTTTTGCTTCCAGATCCAGAAAGGAGCGGCTAGGAACTTCCTGTGAAAATGAAGAGGGAGGCAAGCATCTTTTCTGAACTTCAGCAGATAATCTGGTTAAGTGCTGGTAAAAATTCCAGGACTCTAATTGTTTTTTTTGTCCTCTGCTTTTCCTGTTGTCTGCTTATTGCAGATTTCATGCCCTCACCTGTTATGGGGAGCCACTTCACAGTGCAGTGATAAGCCAGAGAGTCAATCAGTGGCTGCGAACCTTCCACTGCTGTGAGAAAGCTACATGTAGCAATTAGATGTGATTTAGCATGCATACTTCCTCTGCCAAATTCACTGGGTTTTAATTAGGAACAGGACCCCTTACATCCTTGCAACTGATGTAGCTCAGCATACAATTCAAGCTTGTTAGCGTGCTTTTTTGCAGCAAAAGAGTAAACACAGCTCTTAGCTTTAACATGGGAAAGAAGAGGGCCTAAGCAGCTGGAGGCATTGCTTGTAACTTGGAGTGCTAATATATCAAATTACTAAACAATCAAGTTAAGAAAAATCTGACACAGATTTCATGAGGACAAATCATGACAAACAAGTTAATTTCTCTCTTTGTCAAGGTAATTTTGTATGTCAGATAAATAAGAACAAGTGGCTGTGACTTACAGATCTTTATAAAAATGCAGTCAAAGAGAAGTTTTCAGTGTCTCATTCTCAAACACATTTTTGGAGAGAAGGATGTCTCAGTACTCTGTCTCAGTTGAGTAGTAAGAGCTTGGCTGCAGGAGTAAAATGTATAAAATTTATGTATGACACCACCCTGGGAAGGGTTGCAAGACTTGGGGATAAAACTGCCTTTGAGAATTATCTCAGTGCCCTGGAGAAATGGTCTGAAATCAAAAAGGTGAAATACAATAAAGATAAAAGCGAAGTACTGCACTTAAAAAGGAGAAATAAAATTGTCAAATATGCCTAAGGGAGAGTAACTAAGTAATATGGGGAAAAAAATATCTGGGAATTTACAGTATGTCAAAACCAGTATTGATGTTCTGGGCTCTGCTTTCAGTCTGTCATACTAAAGAGGGGAACTGTAATTAGGATGTAAGATAATGATTTGCTCCAGTTAACGCTTGCAGTGCCTCTGTTACAGCAATGCTCCTAGGTGTTGATATACTGGAGAAGAGAGAAAACTGAGAAAATTATGAAGATTTTGGAAAGGCAGGACAGGCTTAAACTGGCTCAAGTTTAGAAAAGAAAATATGAGTGACAGTGTTCTGTTATGTAAAATAGAGGACAGAGATTATTTTCCATGCCTGTGGCAGGCAGGGAAAGTAATGTGCTGAATTTCACATTGAAGTAGATTTAGATTTAGTAATAGAAAATCTTCCAAACTGTAAGGGTAGAAGTAATACTGGACCAGCCCATGAGGCAACTTGTGCGACTTTCTGCAAGGGCATCCTGAACAGCTAGACTCACACTTGTCAAAGGTGAGATAGGTGAAGGATCTCTACAGCCTTCATGTGGGGGGGGCTGTGCCTTAGCCTCAGGCATCCCGTGGGCCACACCAGCAGCCCCTGTCTGTTGCTAGACTGTGTCCAGGTCTTGGAAGGAATTATCTGTCAAGCTGCTTTGAGTAGAGACAGTCTTGGGTGCTGTGTCAGGGTCTGCCCGCTAGTCTGGAGAAAAAGCTATGGCCGTAATAGTGACATCTGAGCTCCCGTCTGATCTGGTATTTAATCAAAAATGCTGTGTGAGGAGATAGAATAAACTATTTCAGTTTGGAAGGGACGTACAACGATCATCTAGTCCAGCTGCCTGACACTTCAGGGCTGACCACAAGTTAAAGCAAATTATTAAGGGCATTGTCCAAATGCCTCCTAAACACTGACAGGCATGGGGCTCTGGAGAGCAATAAGGTCGCCCCTCAGCCTCCTTTTCTCCAAACTAGACAAGCCCAAAGCCCTCAGCCACTCATCACAGGACATTCCTTCCAACCCTTTCACCAGCTTTGTTGCCCTCCTCTAGATGCATTCAAGGACCTTCACATCCTTTTTAAATTGTGGGGCCTAGAAATGCATGCAGCATTCAAGGTGAGGCTACCCCGACGCTGAACACAGCAGGATGATCGCCTTTCGTGACCGGGTGGTTGTGTTCTGGGCTGCCAAGGCACGCTGCTGGCTCCTGTTGAGCCTTCTGGTGACCAAATGGCAAGGCTGGGGGAGGGTACAAGTTGAAGTTTATATGTCTCTCCCATACGCTTTAAGTTGGTTAGGAATGTGTAACCATCCTCAGAGCCTTAAGCAGTAGAAAATCTAGAATCTACAAGAAGTATCGCTGATAACTCAGGTAAGTGTCATTCTTCTCAGTGAACCAGTACTGAAGTGATTTTCTTTGCTGGTTAGGATGCTCTTTGCTGCTAGTTGCCATCTGCCTTGAAATCCAAGCTTTCACACTTCAGAGCTTCTGTCAGTAGCTGAATTAGCTGAGATTTTCTGGCCAAACTTCAGGGCATGTTCATTGCTTTTTGCATATCCGGACAAACATCTGCTTCTAAACCCAGCTATACCAACAGCTGTTGGGTTTCACCTCAGAAGCAATCATGTTTCAATAATCAGTAGAGTAATTTGTTTGTATAGAAATTCTTCAGTTGTGGACTGGAATATGTTTCGGTATCCTTCAGGATTGAAGGCACATATTGTGAGTATGTCCATCATAGAAAAAAAAAAAAGAAATGTGCGGTTTACGTAGATATTAGGAATATTAGATGAATGACTCTGTCTTTATCTGCTAAGCCTTTTTTTTTTCTGTTTTGGTACCATTGTGCCTTGAGCCTCTATCACATGCAAGGTGAAATCCTCACTTGCTCAGCAGAGGAGAAACAGCAGATCTACCCATCCACATACATCCCCAGAGGATGTCTTTAGTGTTTCCTAGCTGCAGGGGTGCCCTTCAGAGGAGTAATTCTTCACATGGTGAAGGTTAGGAATGTAATGAGATGCTTGGAAAGAAGTAATCCCAGTGAAATGGATTGAGCTGTGTGGTTTGTTCTGGATTTGTTTGTAGGATCTCCTTATCAACTCTGCTGTGCAGGAGAGGAAAAAAAAATCTCCCCCTGTTCATTCTACTTCTTAACTGTGATTGGTATTTTGCAGATACGGAGCTGCATCCTTCACAAGTCCCCTGCCAAAACAAGGCGAGGGACTGCAAGAGATTTCCTGAGCCACCAGAATGAACTGTGACTGAGCCACAAGAACCTGAGTCACTCTGCCAGAGGTGTTTCCTGGCTGTTACAACCACTGTTGATAACCAGAGGCCAGTCGGACGCTGTGCCAGGGTTATGTATTTGTGTATGGTTACTGTACTGAGAAGTAGTGTACTTTGATTTGCACATACCAGCTCCTGCTGCTAGTCATTTTCATGTAAATTGTTGTCTTTACCCTGTGCAATTCCAATGAGATAACACAGTTGTCAAGCAGAGCAGGATTTGGCACACCATGTTGACCAAGCTTTATTTTAAGCTTTCTCTGTGTGCCATCTTAATGTTGTGTCTTCACATCATGAATATGGTTGTCTTTAGCCCAATGTGATTGTTCAATGCACAAACATATGTGAATGCAGTACCTCAATAAAATATGGCATTTGTTTTTGTTGTATCTTACTTAATTTATCGTTTTCCCCCACCTTTGTTTCCTTAGAAGATTCTCACATACCTTAATGTTATTTTGATGAGAGAATTTTCCAATAAAGTGAAGTTAGTAAAAAGTGAATTTTTGTAGGGAAGGATTGATTTCAATAGCTCTTTTCGTAGGAAACAGCAAATGCTGAAATGAATTGAAATAAACATCCACAAATGTTTTGTAGATTCTACATCAAAATATATTGGAATATTTATTTTGAAGCAAACTTCAAAAATTTTCCAGTAGTATTCCAGTTTGGAGCACTCATTTGTGAAGCGTTGAACTTCCTTCAGGTAATAAAAGAGCTCTGATCATACATTTTATTTCCCCAGAAGTCTTAGGAACAGCCAACATAGTCTTAACTGTCATATTTGAGCTTTCAAGTATTTCGAGCTTTCAGCCTCCAAATTGTGAACATTAATGATAATGATTTCTTTTTATCTTGTGAGGGTTATTTAAGATCAGCGATCAAAAGAATTGCTAAAATATTTAACTGTGCTGTTTATGTTAAGGCAGTAGACAGATTGCATCTTCCATTTGCAGATGAAACCTAAAATATTTACCTACCATGTCAGTTTTGTCTCTGGTTATACTTCAACTTTTGAAGACCAGGTCCTTGTCTGCTTTTTGGGAGTGACATCTTCGTGTGCAATAGAGCTTGAAATTTAAAATTATCTACAGCTATCTGGTATTATGCATCCAAAAATCCCAAATGTTTCCAGTCTAAGCTACTCTTAAGTCACATTACTTGTGTGAAATAAGACACCCGTGCCTCTAAGAGAAATAGAGTGTAATATATGTTCTTTCTAGAACTGTTTGCATCTGCTGAACTGGCATTTGCTACTGTGGACTTCTAGAAGATTAAAACCACATTGGATGTCCAAAGAAAATATTTTTTGTAGCAATAGAACATAAACCTGATCTTCCAGCCTCGTAACTTTTTTGATTGGGACTGTCAAAGAGCAGAATAGAAAAAGATTTCTCATTTTTGCCATCTGGTTTCCTTTGAGGATCCCAGCCCTGAGATAGACATTCTGGAAGTGCATGCTTCATTTTAAACCACTAATAAAAGACTTACAGAACATGAAAAAGAGAGACTTTAAGTTATTTCAACTTCATACAAGATTGAACCAGCACTTCTGTCATTTTTAAATTTAAAAGTAATAAAAGATATTTTGAACGTTGCAGATCAAAATACCTTTGATTTTTGTCTCCTCAAGAATTTCTAAGTGTTTTTGATTCCTCAAGTGACAAGGTTATTTTCCCCTCAGACAATGGGCTTTTTATTAATTTTCAGTACCTTAAGATATACCGAAGTAACAGAAGAAAAGTAAAACTAGAATGCAAGAAAATGCTTCCAGTTGTTTGCCTACATCCAGTGCCTGTTTATGTTTTCTGGTACTGTGTTAGGAAAATCCATTTCTTTGACCTTTTAGCTAGTTATTTCATAATTGAGGGTTTGTAAATGTCACAAAAAAGTACCTCCCACACTGGTTTAATTGGGGCATTTGGTATGCTGCCCATAACAGCTTTCAAACATAATGTGCAGTTGCAACAAGGGTGGCTCCCTGTGCTTAATAGACATAATAAGGCTTAATGTTCTTGTTAGGCGTAGCCCTAATTTTTGCCCTGCGAAAATTTGAAGCTGAAGTTATTTAAATGACCATAGTAAACTCAGGGCTCTTCTGCCACCATCAGCCATACAGAAGCTAATAAAACTCACAGGAGCTGCTACAAGCATTTTTTATTGTTTTTCAAAGTTGAGGATTTTTTCTCATCATAAGGGAAAAATAAAAATGGGAGAAGAATTGTGTAACAGTGTGCAATAGGCCTCGTGGACTGTGGGGTATAGAAAGTGTGCTTTGTCTCTGTATGTTTATAGATAGCAGCAGAGCAGCCCCGGGTTGATTTTAGTGGGACCAGGCTGGCTGGGTCCCGCTGGCAGTGCTGGGACTGGCTGCATCTGTCTTTGGACTCACACTGGCAGAAGTGGCAGCTCACTCCAGAATGATCTACCTTTCTCATCCCTGCTGTTCTCTAGATATTTGAATATTAATAACTGCCTATTCACTTACAATCTTTAATCTGACTTTGGGTCTAAGTAGAAAATGCCTAATCAATGGTCCCACAGTATCAATTAAGTACTTAATGACTTTCATAATTAATCACCTTATGTAAGTATAATTCCTGAAAGCTTTGGCCTTTGAAATTCCTAAATTGTGGAAGAAAGACCAAAGAAAAGTCACAGTTTTACTGAATGAAAATAATACCTGTTTTAATTGTTTTCCTAACGTGACAAATGCTAGAGATTCTCAAGATTGTTCCATCCTTCAAGTTTTGGAAAATGTGAGGCAGGAAAAGCATAAAGATTCAGCTGCTTCCTAGGAATACAAATGAGAAACTTTTAAGTTTTCATCTGTTAGGCTGAAGCTCACAGAAATCTTGTTTCTTAATTTGAGGTAAGGAATTTAAATTTTTGTCAGATAGAGGTGATTATAGCTGTAAGGTCAGAAGACTGGTCAGTTAGTAGGTGTCTGTCGAAGATCTACTTTTCTTAGCCATTTGTTTAGAAGTTTAGGAAGTTAAGAAAACAATATAGACTTCAGATTTTAACAGATATTGAATAGTTGGATAAAGAAAGATCCATGAATATATTGCATTAAAAGCAGAGGATGAGAGAACTCTTTAATGGGCAAGTTTTTGGAGAGTCAGTTCCTAGCTGTATGAAGCTATTTCTGGTTCAAAAAAGAGATCTCTGCTACACTGAGAAACTGAGCGAATTGAAAACCACCAACACTGGGATCTGTCCGAGTTCCCAGCCACTGTTCATTGCTGGCGTACATCTTTGGAAACAGGGTGCTGGTTTCTGGTGGTCAACAGGATTATTGCACTTAGCTTGCCTTTTCCATTGTTCTGTTGTTCCTTAATGACTGTGACAGCGTTGTCCACAGCTAGAGATAATTCGTATATATACGTATGTGTGTGTCTATATAGCACATTTGTATAAAATGCCTTTGTATGGGAAGAATCTATCCATGTATCTCTTGAGTCCGTAAGTCTGACCAATATACTAAAATTTACGTTTTAGTTATATTATACACTTGCTACTTAAAAGCATCTTTGTAATATTTTCCGTTATTCTTATGCTTTTTCCAATCACCGTCCTTCAGAAAGACTGTTGAAGAGCCCTGTTTTGTATGTACAGAAGAGTACATTTTGATGGCAACAGCAACACAAAGTGTTGAAATTGATTAGTGGAAACAGTGTAAGTACAAAGAGCTGCATATAAGCACCTTTTTTGTAGCTGATTTTTCAGGATACTCTGGCTGAAGAGTATCTTACGAAACCACAGCTTCCCTTTCCCCCTTGCTAAAAAGAAGCTGGTGAAAACAGAGTGTGTGTGTGTGGTGATTTTTAATGTTAAGGACCATGATATTTTTCTCTGCTGCATCAACTGTGCTGAACGTTACACCAGCTGGGCCAAGCAGTGTTACCTAGAAGTTTTGGGAGAAAATGGGTGGTTCAAACTTTTGTTGGCTGTGAACGGACTTCTGCATGGAGGTATTGGTGGGTCAGGATCCTGAGCCTCCTGGGCCCTCATCCAGGCAAAACCTGTATCAATTCCAAAAGGGTGTGCAGAAGAAAGACTCAAGGTTTTCCCCCAGAATTAGAGGGGAACAGCAGGGGAGAGCAGACAGCTGGCTGATGATTATTATATATTGTCAATTCTCATGTTTACTATGACAACATAGAGAAGGACCTTGCAATGACATGGTCCTTTGCCATTACCTCTGCGTCTGCATTCTCTCTCTTCTTTCACACAGTGTGTGGCAAATGGAAACTGCAGATGTTCATGTAGGGTCGAGAGAGTACCAAAATGGCTATGCAGATAGCTTTCAAATAGCCATGGGACTGGACTCCATCTGGGAAACCAGAAAAACCTTGTGGAAACCAGGCCTCGGGTCAGAACTGTCCCTGCCCAAAGTTGTGACTTACCCCAGGAGGGACAGTGAGATGTTCCTCTTGTTCTTGATGAATGACTACTGGTTTCTGCAAACAAATGTAGGATAAGTACATTTCCCTTAATGAATGTACTGCAAAATGGAACCAGTATTTTTTTCCTAAATGCATCAACCACAGAAATTTCAGTAAATGGAATCTGCTCTTTTTACAATGCTGAATCAAAATGTCAAGCCAGCCCAACTCAATTATAGGAGGCGAAATAAAGCAACATGCTGAATACCAGCAAGTTATTTATTAAATACTTCAAATTGCCAATGCCATAACTACAGACAAGAGCATAGATTCAGCTGTGGGAAAACTGACTCAGAGCAACTTGTTTCCAAAGTTTTGAAATTCAATTTTTCACCCCATCAGAGCTTTATAGACTGGTTGCACCCTTCAGTCTGTTACTGGTTTTGCTAAAGAGATTTTTTAGGTGCAAAGAATTGAGGGGAGCGAAAGCAAGATTCAGAATTCATGCATTTGGATTTTAAAAGCGGTAAAGAACTTACTGTGTTTTCAATGCAATATTGTTTTGCATTTTGCTATTCTTAATAAAGATCAGTCACCCCAAAATCCTTTCTACAGAGAAGACAATATTGCAGCTGAATAATTTTTCTTTGCATTTTTAAGCGGAGACAAGTACCTTATTACTTATTTTAATGATGCTGAGAGAGAAGGTACAGTGACATTAATGTCATGTGAGATTGTGTGTGAGTGCTTCATATTGAATGAAAAGCCAGATGTTTCCAGTGAAATAAATAGCTTTACGACGAAGGCAACAAATTCAGAATCTCTCCACAATTAATGGGAGACATTAAGTAACTCCAAGAAACACATTTTGTATTCATGAAATACATTGTTCTTTAAAAGTAATAAGGACAGTTTGAGCCATAGTTAGGAACACAGTGACTAAAATTATTTGCTCTAGTGATTGCATGTACAGATCACCTCTGAGTAATATGATTCGTCTAAAGAGTAAGTTATTAGATCCTGTAATTTGTGAGTTTGTCCTGATTTTTATTTTCTCCATTGCCATGGGAAGGGAGGAGCTGGGAAGGCAAAGGTCATGAGATCTGGTTAAATCTTCTGAAGAGCTGGGTAAAGTAGTACATGTGTCATACGGATGCTTACCTCTGCAGCTGAGGAAGAACGTACTGAGCCTGAGGACAAGCTGGTGGTAGAACCGGTACAACAATACTATGGTAGGACTGTGATTTTAAAGATATATATGCTATCATGGCGTATCCATATTTTGATACTAATCTCGTGCTCCATTTGGGGTGGTTGATGTGGCCTGCCTTGGTCTTGCTGTGCCTTGGCTTTTATTCTTTTGTCTTCTCTCCCCAGGGCTGTACTGGTGCCCCATATGGCACCTCCACTCCAGCAGGAAAACGGCTGGAGGCAAACAACACTTTCCTTCCCTCCCCCGATACATCCCTCTCTCTTCCCAGCAAAGCAGCAGAGCAGAATTGGCTGCCTCATCTGCAGTTGTTGCGTCCCAGGAGAGATGTGTGCTCAAAAAAGAGATCCTGTATGCTGAAAAGAAACTGCAACATGGAGAAGCTCCCAGCAAGTGCAGTGTCTCCCTGTGATAAGCTTTGGGGTTTATCAGGGATGATCCCAGTCCTCTAGTGGGATTGGTGAGGAAGAAAGAAGTGAAGGAGGAAAGAAACCTACAGTCCCCTGCATTTCTACTGACCTATTCTTCAAAAGCTGTAATAGTACTGCAGAATGTGGGAGCAGTGTGACACTGGTTTGATATCAGCATAAAGAAAAATTCAGCCCAGTCCATCTGTCCACTATTCTATATCTCAGTCTGATGACCGCACACCATGGCTGTGTTGATGACAACAGTGTAAGTGAGTCTGTGGGGGGCATAGATGGAAAGGACATGCCTGGTTTTGTGCTAGAACTGAGGGAATAGATGTAACCACTGTTGGGAGTACCCAGTCCTTATCCCACAAGAGCCAAGCTGTGAATTCAGCCCCTGGCAGGGTAAGACCCACCCAAACTCCATTCCGGCAGCTCTTGAGTTTCAGTCATGTCCTGGCAACATTCTCTCATTTTGGTTATACAGAGGAAAAATGCCAGAATTCACTCAGGGTGATTTTATAGCGAACAGAGTTTGTAAGATATGATCTCTTAATGTGTTAAGTGACTTCACTTCTCATTGACTAGATGGAGACTTGAGAGCACTCAGCCTCTTTCAGGATGGACACCACCTAAAGAGCAGTCAGCAAGAAGCAGCGTGCTACCTCCTGCATAGCATTGCCTGTAGCTAAGGTGCATTCACTGTAAATGCAGTCCTCACTCAATCGTCCACCTGTGAGGAGTTAAACTGTCACTGCAGATACAGAAGCCTATCCCTCTCAGATGTGAGGATGAATCCCGAACCTGCAGCACAGCCTCACCCCCAATGTTAAGGCAATAAGTAGAAAGGATGAGACTATGAGGAAATTAAGTTGCTATAAATCTTCAAGTGACCAGGGGTCTGAGTGGTGTGGCCTGTTTGGCCAGCTCAGATACACACGCCACCTTTGCACACCCCGGAGCTTGGAAGAAGGCAGATGTTTGGAACTGCATCCAGCCAGGAAGGGCTTATAGAGAGGGAAAATTCTGGTTGCATCTGCTGTATATGGCAGATGATCATGGACTATTTTCAGAGGTATTAACTGCATTTTTTGAAGATGGAGTGATCAGATCACTTGGGAGGGGGAGGGAGTCTATGTCACTCATGGGAAAGTAGTGTGAAAGTTTGTGTTAATCACAGCAATTTGGCCTGGGCGAGGGGAGGGAGGTGAAAGGGAGGTAGAAGAGGCTGGGGTTGGCATTCTGGCACTGCAGGGAAATCTCTAATTCTTACACCCTCTTCCCCTCTGACTCCACATTCCATGCATGAGTGGTGATTCACGACTGTCTCTTCCTATTCTTTCTTCTGTGTAGGAATTTAAAGCACCTGGTCAGTATGGAAAATGCCTCTTACATAAATGTCATCTGCTCTGTGGAGAAAAACAAAAAAGATCATAAAGTTTCAGCAAATCAATGCCAGCCTTACTAGTGAGTAACATGCAAGTGATTTCCTCCAAGTTTTGATGAGTTCTGGGGTTTGAGGCTTTGGGTCTGACTCTTCACTTTGCTGCTGATTAGCATGTTAATGAGTGGCAGTTGTAGTAAAGGTCCCTCCAATATGAAGTAAAGATCCCTCCAATACATCACAACTAGAGAGCTGCAGGAAAATAACATTCCTTGCAGGTTATCAACAGGTGATGTTTCATATTTACCAGCTTGGCACAGTAAGTGATATGAGGAGCTGAAGAGTCCCCAGTGGTAGCAGTAACATTTCAATAAAGTTATTTTCTGACTTATTCAGAAGACCACAGTATCTTAAATAATAATAAAAAAAAGAAGTGGTAAAGTGGTTGCACTGAGCAGTTGCTCTGTAGTGTTAGACAGGGGATGTGGAATGATACTTTAACTCAGTAGGTAACTGTTAATTATGAGCCAGCCAAAAATAAAACCATCACAAAACATGATGCTTTGTGCAGCTGCTTGCATGTCTTTTTGGAATAGCATGAGGAAGCATAAAATGTCCCAGGACAGAGAATAATAAAAGTGCAGAACTCTGTTTCAGTGACATAATGGGACTAAATTAAATCTGGAAGTTACACTTGGGGAGTTCAAACACCCATAGAGGGAATTCACTGGCAGATCTTTGGGCTGTATCTGAATGATGCTCAGCATCAGCTAATCCCTTACAGTCACACACAAGAAAAGGGAAATAAAGGAGCAGCAAGAATGCACAGTAGGAAAGGATGGAGATAGAAAGGACTCCTCCTATAGCACGTATCAGATAACAGAAAGCCTGTCGAAGGCACTGGTCTGTCTGGTCATTTACACCAGAGATAAAATCTGTAAAATTATGTTGATGTATCCTGTCAAGGACACTGGGCAATAGGCAGTCAGAGCCAGCTCTGTCACAATCTGCAAAAAATTCTGTGGTTCAGGCTTGTTTGGGACAAAGTTGTGAGGCGCAATGCCAGGGGTACACCATCTGTTTTCTTGTGCTATTTGAAAAGCGCATAAAGAAAGAGGAAAAGGACCAGGTCAGACAAAAAGATTCTCCACCCAGGGCTTACTGATCCAGAGGGGATGCAGGTGTGCTGCTGTAGCAAAAGAATCTGGTGCAGGTTGCTTTCATGTTGTTCTTCTGCAACTGCCAAAGCTCACACCATCGTTTTCGGCAGTGCTTGCATTACAGGCACCCTTGTGACTTGCTTTTAATGGCAGATCACACGACAGCATGACACATTGTCAAGTGTTCACCTCCAAACGTTCACACACTTCTGTATTTTTTCTAGTGTGTAACGTGGCAACAGAAATGCGAGAGAGATTTTTGGGAAAGTTATTTTCAGCCTTACAGATTTCAAATTCTTCCCTTTTTCTGCCTCAGGAAGGGACAGTGTTTGTGCAGATTTCAAAGCTCGCAGCATAAGATGATTCAGGGAAAAGGAGTTTTGGCTTCTGGCTCATACCTCCCCTAACATTTACACTTTTCCAACTTGTTGTTCTCTTTCAGGAACACTGTGTTCAGTTCAGTACCTAAAACTCTGGAGTTTGAGTGGAAAATGTTACTCTAATCCCTGCTAACTTTCGGAATCTAAGCTCTTCTGAGTTTTTTTTAAGGTACATCTTGAAATCGAATATGAATATTTTAACAAGTGTTTGGGAAAAACATAGGCTTTCCAGTCTAATGACTAGGAAGAATATGATCCCACAGTACCAAAGACACGTAACAGCCTTTTATAGCACAAGTTTTTAGGAGATAGGAATGCTGCGCATGCTTAAGAGAGGAACTGGAAGGAAACACCCAGGAGCACGCATTTCTCTGGCAGTTAAGGAACAGACTTAACATATTGTTAAGCATAAATTGAGCCTGAGAATTAGATCAGTGCTTATCCATTATTTTGTGCTAATGAGGAGCATAAGTTTAAAAAGAATAATATATCTTAATAAAGCAAAAATATCATTATAATAATTGTTTCTTATTTTAGCATAAGGAAATATAGTAGTTTCATGTGGCAGTTACATTATTAGAAGCAATTTAAATGTCCTCTTATTTCTCTATAGAACATAATTAATACATGTCTAATATACCAAGAATGATGTTGGATCTTGTACTAATTTCAGGTTCAAAACACAAGAACTTCAGCCAAAGAAACCTTGAAACCCTAAGTAGCCACTAGCTCTCAGTGTTAGCAGTTTTACAGAATACTACTTGTTTACATGGTAGTGATAACTTCTCACCTCACTGTTTCTGCTGTGACTGCAGTTCTCAGGAGCTCTGAGCATGATATTCTAAAGCCTAAGAGTGCCATTAGACAGGACTGTAAGTATTTGCTAGACTTCTGCTGTCTGTATTGATTCTGTGCCCTTTCCTGCACTTCAAAATCCTTTGCTCCATAAGGAGACACTGAGCTTCACGGCCGGTGGAAGTGCAGGAGAAGGATCCCCAGCAGCACAGGGCAGCTTGGCACAACAGCTGTGGATGGGTAGTAAAGAAGAAAAATACACACAAGATGCACATAGCTGGTATGTAACCAGGAACTTGACTGGACAGCGGGTTAGAGATGGTGCAATGAGGGATTCAGGTAAATACAGACTTTTGTGATATTGCTATCGCAATGGAAGGAATCTTTTGCTGTGGATTTCTTCTGCTTACTTCTTTGAGCTGCTTTGAGGGGAGGCAATTGCTCTCCAGCTGCCAAGGGCCCATAGCTGCAGGTTCCAGTTTGTACCTGTTGAATCCCTTTCTGCTGCATACCTGCATCCCTGGAAGATGATGTTTGTAGAGCTGGACCTCCCGGGAGTGATCCATAAGCAGGTCACTGGTGCCAGAGATTAGGCAGGGTGGCATAGCAAGGGAGAGCTGCTCTTCCCCAGAGAGCAGCAGCACCCTCCAGCCAGTCACAGCTTTGCTGTGCGACAAGCTGAGAATTGGACCCTCACGGAATGTATGCAGATGTTTTTTCTTTTCTGTGTACTGGGGCTGAACAAAATACTTAAGGGCTACCAGGGAGTATTGCATGCTCCAGCCAAATTGATTTCCTCTGTTTTCCATTGTATTTTTCAGCAGCAAAAAGTAATGAGAAATACTTGGCTGCTGGTATTTTCAGCCACATCTATTCAGTCTTCCAGAACTGAAGAGTTTAGCTGGATGCTAGAATATCAGAGCAAAAGCCTCCTCACCCGTTAGTGCTCTGAGACCAGCTACACTGGGCTTCTGCTTCCATTGGGAGCTCCTGTGATATCTGTCAAACATTTTTTAAGTCTATGTCTAAACTCCTAGGAAAATACTCGACTCATTCTTGGATGATGCTGGGTGGTGCTGAGCCTCCAGCTCTGCACCTATGATTCAAGAGTGCTTTTGTCAGGTCACAGCTGTAAGCAGAAGGGGCCTGATGCTGCCCTCACATCCACCAGTGTAAGTTGGCCTTTGTTCTTTCAGGTCCCCTGGTATGAAGGGCTCTAAAGAACATCATAATTATGCCTTGACTCTTAGCTATGTATTGTGATCCTCCTAAATTTGTCATTTTTTTGTCTTCTGTGCTTTATTTTCTCAAATAACTCTTAGCACATATTTAATTATTTGCAGTGTGGGTATGCATCAAGGTCTGGGCCGAAATGTCCACTCTGTTGTGCTTGGTGCTGCATAGTCCCTTTCCCCATACTCTTTTCCGCAGCCCTTCCAGCATGTTACAAGAGTAGACAGAAAATGAACTGTGGTGTTTTTATAAATCTGCTGAGTTAGGATTTTTTGGGGAGAGGGAAAAAGGAGTTACTTGAAGTACTTTTGTAAAAGGAGTAATATTTTTGTCACCAGTGTTTGATGCATCTACCACTTTTGAAGTACTGAAGTCCCGTAATTTACATGAAGTGTAGAATTACAGTAATAGTCTTTTCATTCAGAACTTCCTATTCATCCAAGCACATCCTAAATACCTACTTGAAACTCAGAAGCACCTGAGTGATACATGTGAACATGCAGAAGGAGAGGTCCACTGGGACACCCACGGTATGTAGGTGTTTCACTGCAGTTGACTTTGGTGCCATTAGCACCTCAATGCCCTGAGACACGCTTAGGTGCTTACCTGTGCCCTTCCTGCTTCAAATATTTCTTCAAAAACTCGTCTGTATGGATGATGGGATGGTGAGAAATCAGGAGAAGGTAAAGGACCTCTAGTAGCTTCAAAAATGGGATGTGAACACTTTTTAAAGGTACTTTGATTGTTTCTCTGTGTCCCAGTCTCTCCATTTCTAAACAGAAGTGGGTGATCATAGAGGTAATGTGGAGGTAATGTTTAGTAGTCAAGCACTGTCTGTTCCAAAGTGCTTTGCTCCTGAACTCAGTCATGGTTGCTAAGTGACAACAACCTAATTGTCTCTCATAAATTTGACTAAGCCAAGTATTTAAAAGCAAGAAAGTGCAGTGGTAAGGACAATGCAGCTCTCCTGCTGTCCATATAAAAAAACAGGTTTGGTACTAATCTGTTTTCTAGAGCAGACAAAGGTATTTGTTTGCTCTTCTTCTTCAGTAACTTTATTATTCCCAAGAGTATTATAGAGAATTACATTAATTACTATGGTAATCATAACAGGAATTACTTTCAGCAGATAACAATTACTTCACCTTAACAAATTTGTTTGTGACCACACCTGGCCTTAATCCCAGATTTATAACAAACATTTTTCTGGAAACTGAAAAAGAACAGATATTGCTTGCTCTTTGGTGGAGATGGCTTACAAATCTGCATGCTAGGGTCTTTTCCCCTGCCAAACCCCAAGGATGTAAACAGTTACTTAAAGATCTCATGATTTTTGTAAACATCTAATCGTATTGTCAGGGGTGGCTTAGGACTGCTTTTTATTTGTGATTAGTAGCTTAGTGTAGACAAAAATGCAAAATACCGAGACCCGGGAAAGAGCTTGAATCCCCATGAACACTGGGACCGGCTTGGTTTCACCTGAGGTAATCCACTATGTTGCTGTTTCCTTTCCTGTCAAAGGACTTTAAAGAAGGTACCTATGTGAATACCGATTTAGGAGAAAAACTTAGGAGAAAACGTTACAGGGCAAAACTGTTTGCTCTGTTAAATTAGGATTGTTACTATGCAAACTGATCAAATACTATGGCATTAAGAGTACTAAAATGTTATAGAATGCCTCACAGAGACATGAAATGATGTCTAAAGTTTTAAGTTAATACCATGTATAATAGCTTTCCACTGTGTTCCTTTTGTTTTTTAAGGAAGACTTGTATTTACCCAGTACTGCTTGATAAACTGCTTTTTTTTAATCCGCTGTGCCTGACCTAGATTGAAAATTTTTGTTGATAAACAACAACAGCAGTGGTCAGATATTCACCGCAGTGTTCTTCAACATCACTAATATTCATTAAACCTGACAGAATGAGAAATCCCTGAACTACTAATTACCAAGGTGCTGTGCTGTTCACATAAGTAAACTGGGAAACGTTTTGCCCTCGTTTGTACTAGGAAAGATGGATGGCATTTTCTGCTCTGTTTGTGCTCTCCAGTGCAAGACCAGCACTGGGAAATACCCAGGGGTACTGCCAGCAAGGGATGCTTTCATCTAGCCAGGATGAAGGTGTGGGTGGAGGATCGATGGGAATCGATGCCCTGTTTCCCACTGAGCTTCCACATTCCGAAGTGTTCTTCGGGGACTCCAGAGAAGTACAATCCATAGCTGGAGGCTGGAGTCAGCACAGCAGGCTAAGAAAATGACAGGGAGCTTCTGCTAAGTTGGCTCACTAAAATTTCCATGTGTACTTGGTAGCCCAGGTTCTGTTTGCCGTGACGCAAGTACATCCCAAATCCATAAGCTGTGTTTCATTCCTGTAGCAGCTGTATATTTTCTGGAGAAAGAGCTCTACAGTGTTAAATAGTGTTGATGTTTTTCACTGCTACTTATTTCTAGTACAAGGACTTATGGTCCTGGGCCTGACAGCCAGACTAAGTAGGTTCCCTGTGGGTTTGCTGGCTGAGAACATTTGCCGAGCCCTGAACAGCACAACACATAAACAGAGTGTTAAGGCCAGATTTGCTTTTAATCTCTGCTTCACTCTATGTGCCAGCAATTTTGAGGAATAATTGATGTTACCTTGATAAGTAACCATCTACCTGCACATTTATATGAGCAGACATGATCTCACTCTGTGCTTGCTAGGAAAGCAACATCTCCAAACAAAGGGCTAGCAAAGCCCTGACTCTGTGCTGATATCTGCATTTGCTCAGCTTCGGGACTGTGCTGTCGTAGCCGTATGGCTCACAGCCAGCCTGAAACGCAGGCTAGGAGAGCTGGGGAGGCAGCTGGAGAAGAGAAAAGAAAGATGGGCTCCTCTTAAGGAAGCTGAAGTAAGGTTTATAAAACAGACTGTAGCCTGCTTCTCCACCACACCATGTGAATTAAGCACTTTGCTGCCTCTCCAGGTACCTTAATGTAACTAAAAATCTTGCCTAATGTGAATTAATGTGATTGGAGTCCGAATTCATCTTGCTAGGTTCTTTCTTTAAATGAAGTATAACCTAATTATATATACCAATTAGCAGAGAAACTGTATCATAACTCCCTCAGCACAATGCCGGAATATGGTACTAATGATTTGGTGTTTTGGACAGTACAACGCAGCAAGTTTGGGCACCATGTGATTTTTAAGTGAGATACAGAAAAAGTATATGAACTGCCATTGTACGCATATTGTCTTCCAATACCCATTTTTCAAAAAGCAGTTCAGTTTTCCAGTTTTGTTTATGTGGCTCGGAAGCATAAAGGACTGAAATAAACCAGCTTTTCCAACAAAGCCATGTAATTAAAACCTAACGCTTAGCCTCTAGAGAATTCCCTAGTGGCCAAATGAAAATGAAAATGGAAGAGTGTTGAGGGATATTAGTGACGTGCTAAGTCAAATCTGGTGCCCAAATTTCAAAAAATCAGAATTAGTTGAGAAAAAAATTTGCTTTATTCAAATCAAATATTAAAAGGTAGTGAATTATTAGGGTGAGGTAAATTCACAGGGAATGTGAAGGACAGCTGGGAATGTGAATTAATTAGCAATATGGATAAGTAGATCATGAAAACCAAGTTGCTCAACAGAATTGAAGCGATGTTGGGTTTTTTCCTCTTCCTAGACAGTTAAAAAATCAGATCATCTCTCCATTTTACTACTGCTGAAAAAGCTGAGAAAGTCCCATTCTGATGTGCCAAAGGACTGCAAGAGAAGGCATCCAATTGTAAAGCCTGGGTACTGCCATTGCCTCATGCACACTTACCACTGACGACTGCTGTCCCGCTACCTCCCTGAATACACCAGGCCGCTGGCTCTTGGTACATAAATTCTCAAGGTTCGCTGGGATTTCTGATCACCATTGTGGACTTCATCACCAAAAGGAAATTAAGAACTCGAAGCACAAGTGATGGGGAAGATACTGTACCTGGTACTGCGGGGCTAGTCAGGGAGTAGGGTACTTTTTATTCCTGAGTTTATAAAATTAGCTCTAATTATCAAGATTTTAATGCATCTGCCAGATTATGTAAAGGACCGTGTGCAGTCCTCCTATGGGACTGAACCAGCACCCTCCAAAGATAAAGACTGAGCTGTTGCAAGTTATGCTAAAAAAGTGACAATCTTTAACATCGGCATAAAATTGTTATCCTCCTGGGGGAAGGCACAAGAAAGCTTGTAATACTGGGTGACTAGTAAGTTACATGCACAGGAACTAACATCTGACTACAATCCTTTCAGATTACCCAGAATCTTCGCGGAAGGAGAAGAAAGCATATCATTTCAACAGCCAAACAGTATAAATAATAGTGAATAATTTATCTTTTGAACAAGCTACTGATCCTCGATGTGTATATGTACATTTTGGGAATATGGGAATTTCAAAAACTCTAGCTAAGTGTATATCAAGACTCCACATACATGGTTTCATCTTTATTTTATGCAATGCAAATGTAATTCACTTTTGCTATTCAGATTCCCTGTTCAAGTGCATAAAAAAATATCTTAGACTTTTAATAATGATAGCGTTAGTATGAAGAACAATAGGCATCTTTCTTTTGGCACCATGGGAAAGGTGCTATAACCGTTTCTCTAAAGAAAAGACACAAATGCCATTAATCTAAATTACCAGGGAGCAGATGAGGATGCTAGCTAACAAATCATTTATTGTTATAAAATAAAAGCATCCTTTTATGCATATGAGCATCAATGGTACTGGGATAGTTAAGAACACATTAAGAAGCTTAAGAACCAAGTTCACTATTCTAGTTTCTTCAGGACTAGCTCCATGACGTTGAATTCCTTCACCTTGTCCGTGTTGTAACCTTATTATGCAATCCTGCTCCTAGTCTCTTCTGGGGATCCTCCTCTTACCACCTGCTTGCTTTTGATGCTAGGTTTGCACCAGTCACCGTAGTTCGGCAGTGTGTCCTCCCTCCCTTCCACCACAGCCCATTGGTTTCTAGCACCCCTTACCTGCTGTGCTCCTCTCTGGTCTAAAGCACTTTTAGCTGCTTTTCACGTTAGTAACGAGGTTGGGTAATATGATTATTAAATGCTTTGCCATGGTTTGTCTCCCAGGAGCTTGCACAAATACAGGAGGAGACTTCTCTCAACAAGAGCTACACTGACAGTCACCTGCCCAACCATGCTTGCCTATAGACTTGTTAATTCCGTTTTTTGTAAGCATTTCCACAAGCCGGCCTGCTGGAGCTGTCAGCCTCAGTGGTCTTTTAATTCCCTGTGGTTCCTCTTGGAATACTTTTTGAATCACACTGTTCACCAGAGAGCAAGTAAAATGTTTGAGCAGTTTTGACTGTGACTTCTCTCCAGCAGCGCACAGGCCTGGCATGCACAGGTGCCATCCCCCTCCCTGTATGCTCCCCTCTCCCTTCACCTGCCTTCGGCCAGAAAGAAGTAAATGCAAGTGAGAAAATTATATGGAATCATAAAACGTTCTAGGTTAAAAAAAAAAAAAATGAACTAGGCTCATTTTAAGTTTACATTAGCAAAAAACCCCCACCCAAACCACTCCCCTCAACACAAGCCCTGCTGTACAAGCAAAATAGTTACAACACAGCAAATATGTGTAAAAAGCAATGTCTCTCCCAGCATCAGGTGTGGACTATAACATACGACTTTCCACTATGGATTCCTCTGAGAGTCCTGCAAATTAATTGCCATTAACAACTACTGCTAGCATTAGTGTCTTGTTTTTAAAAGACAAGGGTTTTTCTCCTTCATTGCATAATTGGTAGCAATGATGTTAATTGATAGGGCCTCCTTTCAGTTTGCAGTTCTAGTTAAGGACTGCTACGGATTGTCACATAAATAGAGCACTGGACAGGAGTAGAGTTTTGCAGATGTTTCTCTTGTTAAAAGCAACAGCCAGTAAAGAGAAAAACAGCGCAACACAAGTTTTACACTGGCTCCCTGCAGTGTAGACTGATAGAACAGAAGAAGTTCTTTCAAACTAGTAATTGAGGCAGGGCAAGGAACAGACAACTGTAAACTTTTCAGCAGTGTCCTGTGCATGATGCAGTATTCATTTCAAACAGGAGAATTGCGGAATTCAGAATTCCTGAATTTCCATCCTGAACCCGTGGGAAGGTTCATTTCAATCCAGCAGCTACCTCAGAGTGCCCACTGCCAGGTGCTCTGCAGGAAGGAGGTTAAAAAAAACAGTAGTAGATGGCTAGGGAAGAATAACAGTGTGTCAGTGGGGGAAGGAAGTTTGTTCTTTAATCCTTCTGGCTTTGTCCTGAAAGCAAGAATCTTACTTATGTTTTGTAAAACCAAGCAGATCTTTTAAAAGCAAAGCAAAACAGATACAGCTGCAAAGGGTAGGTGTGTCTCACCTTGTTTTAACTATCAAACAATTATCTGGTTTCACCTGTTTGTCTTACCTTATTTTAACTATCTATAAATCAACTAGTTTCAGCTAATTGTCCACACTTCTGTAGCCAATGGGAATAACTGACAGTAACCAGCCCTTGGCAATTCCTGCTGGCCCAGGAGAGATGTTTCACCCTGTAGCAACAAGCGTTCCTGCTGTTTGCTGTCAGAAGGGACCCAGATGGCTTTCTTAGAGCAGAGGCCTGTCTTTCAGGTATTTATGGGCAGGTAAGAGGAATCCCCACCAGCAAGACTGAGATGTGCTTGCCATTAACAATAGGTAAACACTGAAAAGCGGAGAGATGCATAAAGATTTTGTCTGTTTCTCACAGTTCCTGCAAATATTTACGGAAGATACTAAATGCAGATCAACTCACACTTTGACAAATACACTGTATTCATACTACATGGCTGAAATCAGCAGAAAAACAAACAAGCAAACATCCTTTTGTACTCATACTAGCAAACAAGGATCCAAAACCATCCATCATGAAAGCTGCTGGTAACTTTGCCTTGCGATGCTCTCCTTGCCCCTGCTGCTCCCCAACAAAGCCACCAAACATTTGCACAGTGCCAGGAGGGAGGTGGCTGTGGTACATGGGTGCCCCTCTAGCTGAGAGTAGCAGGGGGGAGGCATTTAACATTTAAACCCCAAACAGTGTGTAACATCCCAGCAGAGCTGTGGGATGGTGTCACTGCATGTTAGAGTATAATGAAAATCTGTTTTATAAGGTGCCTCAGGCTCAGAAAGGTTGAAATGTTCATACTAACTGTAGATGGCTATTTTAGTGGAATATGATCCAGACATTGCATTTATTAAAGATTTTTTTTGTCTAGTCTGAATTGAAGAAATCCACTAAACCGTTTATTCACTACTGAAACACCCATTAAAAAAAAATAAAATTGCTGTTATCCTTTATCTGCAAAGTGTCTCTCTGCTTGTCTGGAAATGTTTAAATCCCTGAAGTTTAGGCTGCTTTAAGGAGTGGTTCTGAAATACAAACAGTGTGTAAAAAGCAATATAATGATCTGAAGAAAGAACATTTTGTCTTCTGACAATCACATTCTGACCACGTTGATCAAAGCAATACCTTTGAGCAAAACTGGCCTATTTCACTGAGTTTCTCTTACTAGCTCTTGTCCATGGCAAATGGACATTTTATTTTATGGATGTACATTAGACTTATTCTTACATCCCATCTGCAGTTCTCACTGCTTCTCATTGGTGATTATTCCTCTTGAAAGGAAAAGATCAGGCAAATTAATGGGCAGAGTTTGCCGTGAATCCTTCCTGCTTTTCCTTTAGGACATTCCTGAAGCGCAAATGATGAGAACATGAAATGGTTCAATACTCTCTATGACAGCTGCCTGTGTCAGGGTTAATTAAACTCCACCAGGTAGCCAGATATTCCTGGAGAGAAAATGTGTGTTATTAATAAACACATCTGGCTTGGATTTTGTAGCAGTCTGACAATATGACAGAATAAAAGACTGGTAGCTGATATGGGCTTTCTTCCCAGCCAGATTTGACTCTTGCATTTAAAACACATGAAGTGGGTTTGTCTTTACGGAAGGCTGAATTCTGACTTGAAGCACAACCTGTGGGCCAGATTCCCTTAGGTCAGAGACTGGATTTGAATGAGAAGGGGCAGATCAGCATCCACTGCATAAATACAGTTTATGGACTCTTACTTAAACTATCAGTTGCATGCAAATTATTTTCTAAAGCCCCAGAATGAAAATGGGTCATGGGTTTAACATAAAGCCTAATCTAAAACAGGCGGCACTTCACGAACAAGGGTAATCACATTGCGATGAAATCTGAGCTAATGGAACAGGTTATCCCTGTAAAACCTTATTGCACTGAAGGGCATGTCCGCTTCTGCCTTGCAGCCCAGCGTCTCCTCCTCCCAGATGACGCAATTCCACCGTAATCCTAAATCCTGGTGTTGTGTAGCAGGACAATTGCATGCCAGAGGAAGAAGCAGGGGTGTCAATTTGAGGCAGAGAGCAGTTAATGTGACTCTGCCCAAGGGACTCGAGCAAGAGCAGAAAGGCGCCTTGGCAGTTCCCAGCACTTCTCAACCTTCTCTTCTCCCCTGTGAGAGAATAAGGTACATTTTCCACATAGAACAGGAGATAAAACAGAGAATCATGCAAGACATCTGTAGCAGATGTGGGAAAGAAAACCAAATTTCCTGACTGTCAGGCTTCTGCAAACATGAAAAGCGCATATTTCCCTCAGTTCACTTTAATACAATTTACACTCTGAAGGGTGTTTTTCTTCCTTGAGAATTCCAGTGACTTGCACCTTGCCTGTTAGGACTGCTTACCCACCAGTGCTGACTCGGAGCAGGCAGGTTTTCAGCAGCTCGACCGCTCACAGCTGCCATCTGGCAGCTCCACAGAGCCTTCGGAGGAGAGACAAAGCCAAACTCCTCCAAACTTAATCTCATTACAGAGATTTGCATAGTTGTGAAAAAGCACTGAATTACTACGCCGTGGTGCTGTAGCAGAGAGCTTGCCGTTGTTTCTTCACAGCAGGGACACAGGAGTTGCTGTGCTCTCTCAGATCGGTACTTCACAGTCTCCAGAGGTCTGGCTCTGCAAGCCGGTGGGATTAGCTCCATCTAACAGCACTGCCACATGGAAGACAGTCCTGGGAGACTCAGAGGAAGTAACTACCTTTTGGGAACAGACTTGTGCCAGGAAGCATTCTTTTGCATCCTTTTCACATTTCTCTTCCCTGAGATAATGACCATTATTATCTATGACAATGGGCAAAAGGGACTTCTGGTTAGAGAATGCTGTGCATGAGAAACGGTGTTATTTACAGCCCGCCTGGAGAGCTGGTGTATGCACATCCAGGCACATTGCGTTTCAGGCATTCTCTTACTGACACGTCCTTCCTTAGCATTAACCATGATGCACGAGCTGTCCCATCTCGGCATGCCCAAAGGACAAAAGTTTTATGCGGGACAAGCTCTTCGCTGAGTCTGTGCAGTACCCGGTACCACAGGTTCAAAATGAATGAGATGCAGTCTTAGGCTTTGCTACAGTAATAATTAAAATACTGTAACTCAGTAAAACAGGGCCTCAGTTTGGCCAGCTAGAAGACCAAACCCCTAAATTCCAGATGCTGTGAGAAGTTGGTTTTCTTCCTCAATCTTTATTCCTTCCCTTTGAAGGCTTTTAATTGATTTGTCTGGGAGATGCTCCTTGGTGAACAAATGCCACAGAACTGTCACATCTTCACGTCCTTCAGTGACAAGGTTTGCTGTTTTGCCAGTCGTCCACCACGGAGTCACCATGGAAGGATGCAGCTTTTGCTGGAGGTTGGAAGAGCAGGACAGGAGGCTGTTGTGATGTAGAGGGATGCAGAGAAGGGCTGCTTGTGCAGAGGTCTCAGCCACTCCAGCCTGCAGTTATGGGCAGGTTAGTCCCTTGAGTAAACCCGCTCTTAAATGGCTGCGGGGTTTCCATGGAGGGTGCTTCAACTCCCCACTGCATAAGCAGGAATAAAAGTCACCTCCCCTCAACAGAAGGCCATATCCAGCAGAATGCTATTCTGGAGTTGTTATTTCTGGAAAAGAAAAGCAAATCAGGTTTCATATCCTGATTTTAGTCNCGTATGTGTGGTTTTTTGTTTTTCCCAAACTAGGGATTTCGATTGCTAGAACCTCTGCATGAAGTTCTCTTTTTTCCCTGGGCACCTTTGCTGACATAGCCAGCTGGGCACTGCTGCACGGTTGAGCGGGCAGCGGCTATGATTATGGCCCTGCAACATTTTGATAAGAGAAGTGTGGCAATTTTCTATGTCTGACTGTGATGCAGTATAAAAAGCCTATTTCTCTTAGACTATTTCAGCTTAAGTACTTGTGCACCATTCATGCCAGCCTCAGCTAGAAAACTACACCATGCTGCATCATGAAAAATATCTAAGCGAAGGCAAACTGTTCCAAAAGCAAAAGCCAACTTATTCTGGACAGATGTAAAAATGCAGCCACCAGCTGTGCTTTCAGATGGACCAAGTGAAAAGGCTTTGAGATGGACAAATGATAAGTCGCAATGACAGTGCGACTAATCTAAATTTCTACATCAAAAAAACTGCAGAAACAGGGATTAATCGCTAGAATATTTGCAAGGATGGAGCCAGCTGCAAACCGCCGTGCTGTGCTGAACCTGCCACTGCTGCAACATGCTCCGGTTTAGCTCGAGCAGGGTGCATGGCTCTCCCTCAGCCGTTGCAGGGAGCAGGGGCTCCTGCTTGCAAATTGGGCTCAGAGTGTGGCAGCCCAGGACAGAACTCCTCCAAGACAGAGCATGTCTTTAAGCTGAGGGAGGTACTTTGCACTGCATCACCTTTGTGTGCTCCAGTGTAAAACATTGCCACATCAGGATGCTGCAGATCCATGGTGAAGATGTAAATGATCACATGGTGGGTAGAGCTTGGGGCAATGAAGGGTTGTTTCTGTTGGTAATGAAAAAAAAGGCGAGGGGAGTCAGCATTTAAGTGAAAGTGGGATAGAAAGAGCAGAGGGCGGCTTTTCCAGTGCAGGGAGCTCCAGGACCTCCCCCTTTTGCCGTGAGCCGTGGGGCAAGAGGAGCCCTGCGCCGCGGGTGCTGCACCCTTGGCTCTGTGCTGGCGTGGGCCTGGGAGCTGGAGGGCTCACCTGACCGAACAGGGTGTGCCGCTGCCTGCCTCCGCTCTTCCAGCCACAGCCACGATGCAATCCACTGGCCTTCTTTTCTGGAATCTGTCTTTATTCTGATTTTAATTTTTCTTTCTCTTTTTCCTCTTCCAGCACAGGGTGTTTCCCAGTGCAGAGCTCTAGAGCAGAGCTGTCCCTTTGGTCTTCCATGGCTGTCCCCTCCCACGGCACCTGCTTCTTGAACAGGAATCCAACTGGAGCAGCAAGTAGGTTTTGCACTCTACTATCTGGAAACCTCCTCAATGATTCTTTGCAGATCTCATTTGTTTCTTGTGCGTATTACTATATGTGTAGTTTCCAAAGCACAACTTGCATGGAAACATGAAGCATATTTAATATAGACATATTCTCAAAACCTCTTTGCTGCAGACAGAACTGGCTCAAATGAGTAAATATATTTCATTCTGCAAAACTTACTGGGTTGGCAAACATTTTAGATCAGTGGCTCTCTAGCAGTCATGTTAACTTTCTCACTTGCCTTACATTGAGGACAGTTAATTTCTGTGTTTATCTGATTTACTTGGGATGAATATGGCATGCTAATGAAGAGGGAGAGAACAATAATGATGCTTAGCACTTATACAGCACTTATTCCATTTTGCTGCATAAATATTAACTGATGAATCTTCACAAGAGCCCTAAGGAATAGATTAATACTATTATCTTTCTGTTTAGGGAAATGGAAGCAGAGAGGTGGAAGATGATATGAAAAGGAAACAGAACTGCACAGGTGTACTTTTCTAAGCTTTTTTATGGCAGATCAAAGAGGCCTGTAGATGTTGTTCATAATTCTGCTTACAGTTTAAATTTAGCTGTAACAGAAACGTTAAATCTGGCCTTCCTCTGGCTTTACTGGGAACTGGACAAATGAGAAGCAGAAACATCCTTAGAATTTAACTGGAAGGTGAAAAAGTGAAACTATCAGGGAGGATTTTTCTTCCAAATTTTTTATTTCAACAGGCATTAAAGATAGTAAAGACTTGGAAACAGAATGAATAAAAATCACCTCTCTCAGAGAGGCACTGCTTCCTCGCCATTCTACTTTCTTCAGCAGTAACCATCCTGCTCCTCCGTCCACAGCCCTGCTTCAGTACCCTCTGGGCTGCTTTTGTGTCAGGTGCGGGTCCCAACACCGCAGTCCCTGGACCTGTGTTTTAGTACCCAAACTGAGCAAGAAAAAAGGGACTTGGTTTTGGACAGATGATAAGCACTGACTGTGCTATCATACTCCCTTTGAAAAACTCTCCAGTAGTTCTTTAGTGACATTGAATATACATAGTTCCAAAGAGCAGAAATGAATCCCTTCAACAATTAAGATACTTCATTCTCTGATGGCATTACTGTCCCTGAAGAAACACAATACATAAATGAATTTTATAGCTCATATTCCTTGAAAGATGCGTTTTTCATTTCAAAACAGAGACATTATGTTCTTCAATACAATTTTTAATTGAAAAGCCTCCCACTGCCTACACACAGGTGTGGATGTTTTCTGATTACTGCTAATCAAACTTCAGGGCCGATGCATTTCCTATTCAAGGAAGAGCAAGATAAACTCATGTTAATGAAAGACAGGAAGCAACATTAGTCTCAGGGGTTAAAACGGATGGGCTTATCTTGACTTCCATTAGGTTTGCAGAGAGTGAGTAAAAATTTATTTTAAATAGAACATAGAATCACAGAATAGTAGGGGTTGGAAGGGACCTCTGTGGGTCATCTAGTCCAACCCTCCTGCCGAAGCAGGGTCACCTACAGCAGG
>Ga0065711_1002895_pt1 | contig 30970 bp, 19 predicted proteins | sample Hoacrofraction12_FD_59098 | JGI IMG/M metagenome (GOLD analysis project Ga0065711, IMG submission 59098) | Hoatzin crop microbial communities from Cojedes, Venezuela - Epithelial fraction 12 v2 (version 2) | ecosystem: Host-associated > Birds > Digestive system > Esophagus > Crop | place... | reverse complement strand
AAAAAAAAAAAAAAAAAAAAACAACACACAAAACAAGAATGTGTCCATCAGGCAGGTTTTTCTAAGCTTTGACAGCTCTAAATGCAGGCAGCTGCAATACAAGCTTGTCCTCAAATCCTTGACAATGACCTTAACCTCAGGGTGAAAGATAATGTAGTTGCTATGCTCGTTCTGTGCAGTGTGTCTACTGATCAGAGGCTTGTGGCAAAATATGTTTTTTTTTTCTTATGATATAGACTATTGTTCACTGGCAACTCAAGTGATACCACAACATTATCTCTGTGACAGGCTTTTTTAAATTTATTTTTAAATGTGTAGGAATGGCACAAATTCAGAGAGACTTCCACTTGAACAGCTAGACAAATGACTTTGTAACGCCTTCCAGATTAACCCTTCCATAGCCACATGGTTGAAGGTGAAAATTAAAATTAAGCAAGCAAACAATCTGATCCCAGGTGCTTTTACGGAGGGACTTCACACAGACACCTACAGCAGCGACAGGGAGCTCTCCCGTGTGGAGTGGTTCCTATTATGCTTAACACAGTTTTATTTAAAAGCAGTATCCTCCAGTGGTGAAAACTGTCACGTAATTGACTTCCTCGGAGTAATGACAATTTACATCCTAAGGATTTGCCTCACTCTGAGAACCTGCTTTTACTATTTAAAGGCAGATACATTTTGAACTAAGAGGAGAGACAGCCTTACAGGAACAGTATGATCCAAGGTGCCTACCTTACACTGCAATGACAAAGGAAAATTCCTGCAGTAAAACTTCAATATTAATGTTATTATTATTAACATTACATTACTGCTATTTAATAATTACTGAAATTTCCATAGGAAATTAAGTAAATTCAAGACGAGCTACGGGGATATGTTCTGCTGTAATCTGGGGGTAGAGCTGCGCCAGTGGCGCTGGGAGCTGCAGAAGGGGAGGATGCGTTCCGCTGCTCGGCGAGGGGGCAGCTGCACTGCCTGCTCTGCAGAGAGACTCGGCTGCACTCCGCAGCGACAGAACATATGGAAATTTTAGCTGCTAAATATCAAAGTCTTTGCCATTCAAGTGCGAACTGCAATTTCTGTCAGTGTATACCCTGGCTAGATTTTGTAGGATTTCACAATAAAAGGCATGTTATGACATAAAGGCTGTACCCTCACCAACCTCCAAGTCCCAGTTCTGAAGTCTGGGCATAGCAGACCAGTTCAATAAGAGCAGCATGATTTCAGTACTTGCAAATATTTCTCACAGGAGCACACAAAAATAGTAATTTCAAGTGACACGTGTTAAGCAGGGTATTTCTCACAAAGAGGAAAAATCTTTTTCCAAAGGCATTCTGAACAAAAATAGGAAGAGACGTGGAAGAACACAGAATGCACTCACACTACACAAACCTTTTGGTGGGTGTGCACTCTGTGAACATGTCTCTTCGTATTCAAAGGGCTCAGATTTTTTACATTATGTTGCTCAGCTAAGAAATTAAGGAAAAAAAAAAATTTCACGTGGGAGCCAAAACTAAATAATTTAATGCTTAAATGAAAACATGATAAGAAATTTCTTTTGGTTTTAACTAAATATTTTACTCCAGGAAGGTTTGATTTAGACATGAGATTCTATAAAATATTAAAATGAAAGCAAGTTAATTTCGCCTTGAGGAACTATGTAAGATTTTTTAAGAAACACTAAATAAATATTTTTTGTATATTTTTGTATATATGTGAAAATGGTCAAAATTACTTATTGATTTTGACCCAAATATATAGAGAGATTTAATTTCTTTGTTACAGCAGAATATTTTGGCCAAAATCAGCACAACCTGACTTTAGGACCCATGGGATTCTGATGATCAACCAAAGGTTACTTATTCCTTGAACTGATTTCACAAATTATTTTGGTTGTAAAATGTTTGATCAAACCCAACAACATGAGCTTGATTTTACATGTAACAGCTATTCAAGGTGGCTGCTTCTTTTCTTATGAGAAAACAGAGGCAGAGACACACTTAGTGCCTGCATTGGGAAATTTGCGTACAAGCATTCAGTTTTTTGAAAATTAGGTCCAATAACAAATTGTTCCCCATGAGTACAAGTGCTATCTATTCCCTTCTCTTGGTTATCAGTACCTTCCAAAAAAAAGACTGGCCTTCCCAATCTGAATGGAAAAAAATTTAGAGATACAGTCCTGGTCTTCCCTCATCTTCTGTCCGCACCTATTTCAGATGAACAATATCACACAGCTCAGTAATCCCTGTCTCTGGGATATGATCCCAAGAGTAAAATAATCCTGCAGAAATCTGTAGCTCCTCTTTTCTCAAATGGCTTGTGTTTTTGCATGCCACCTTTCTCCTTCAGGAATGTGTTTCCTCTTTTTCCAAGATGCTATTTGATCATGGTTGTTTTGTTCTTTTTTAATCATTTCTTGAGAACATGGTTCACTAGATCCTACCAAAATATTTTACTCCGCATACTCCATTAAATCCTCTATCAATCAATTAAAGATTTTACTTGTTAATTTTATCTTTTTTCCTATTAATTTTAAATGTCACATTAAAATCAGAGGAGAAATAGAACAAAAGCTGATACCAACTTATAACCAGAAACATATACTGAGAACGTGCTAGCGCGATATTGTCAGACATTTATAAACTTCTTCCAATGAACTTTGAATTACCCTGGTCCTTTCATATTTTCCAGTTAACATACATACATCTGCTCTGCCATGTAATCAACTGATTGTTACACAAGCATTTGCTAAAGCTATGACAAACTCAGATTTATGAGGTCAAAAAGTTCAAACTTAATCCATTCAATAGCTGCAATTTATCGTCCGATGATAATTGTATACACAAACATTGTAATGATTTAGATGACATAGTGTAAAGATGAAATCCGTTTATTTTAAAAGGGTTTCTAACCCCTAAAATACGTTGCCATGAACACCTTTCTAGGTCTGCTTTTAACAACATAGTTATTATTGTTTTATTGATCAGGATTTTATTACTGATTTGACACTTATATTTCATGCTAATCGAAAAAGGTGTAATTTCTCTACAGGAATAAGACCATAATTAATTATATCATTATTGTGTTTTCAATTCCTTCCATTTAAAGGGGTCTAGAAAAGAGTGCTTAATTTATCATACGTGTATTATAAGGAATATGTAAACCTCTTTAAACAGACAGAGAGCATGATCCTTTTGTAGATGATGGGATATGACATAGGCACTATATTTATAGATTCTTACCTCTATAGTGACCTGATTTTATAATGTCAGCTGTTGTGGAATGGGACAGTAAATAAGCAACTTTGAAAGCTTGGGTATCTTAACCTGTTACTATTCATTACTTTTATAATACTTATTAGTGACCGCTCTCTAATACTTTCAACAGATAAGAAAATAACCTGCAGACAGCAGAGAAAGGTATGGCAGAACAATAGTGTTACATATACTATATCATGTAATTTTGTATCTGTATTCACATACACACATACCCTCAGTTCACAAATCTAGGAAACAATTATTACAAATGGACAGCAGCTGTATTCATCTATTTCTTCTAAACATAAAACATGGTAGTGATTGTAAATTTCAGAGAGACTCTGAAACAAGTAGCTAAATGTGAAATTTAAATTGATCTTTGGTTTATTGCCATTGATTTTGTCAATTTTCTAAATGTAACAGTGTTCACCACTGGGAACAGAAACCTGTGCATATATCAGCAAAATTTATGCTTTCAACCAACATAAACTTCACAGGAGGAATGACTGTCCTTGCTGTATAAAATAAAATGCATGTGAAGTGAAAGATTTTCTTCGCTAATTAGATACTGTATATTTTTTAACATCACGTTAGTAAATTTACCACATAAATTTAAATGCTATTAGCAATATTGCTTGCCCATATTCTGTTCAGTTTTCTTAGGATAGATTTTCACAAGTACTTTGTGATAATGGTATTAACCCATATGCCTAATTCACACGTACAAAAAACATTATCAATAGTCATAGAAACATGCCTCTAAAGTGTTTTATAAAACTGTCAGCATAAGCACAACCTAAGCTGGCAGATACTTGTATAACTCTAATGCTAATTATTGTTTTCCCCCCAAATACAGTACATTTACATTTTCATACCGTAGTACCCACTCAGACCATGACTCTCCAAACACTATGCCTGTTTCCAACTTCCACTTGCGAGTGGGGGTTGCTAAAACTGATGCAAGAGAAAATATCCTGCATTTGCCAGGCTGCTTCTCTGAGTGACAAGTGTGGGATTTTGCTCACTGGTGTAGCCGCAGTGCTGTCTCAGTTAACGTTAGGAACCCACCCTCATCAAACCCAGCTCGATCAGTTAGGGAAAATAGCACAACTGTCGCAGAATGGCATCCTGACTGTATTTATTTTCTTAGGATTAGAGTCCAGCCACTTGCAAACTTGTTTCATGAAGATTAAATATGTTGGGGGAGAAGGAGAAAACATACAACTATTTCAAAACACTAAGTGAAATAAAATCAATGGCTGAGCTCATTTTGTGTTAACAGGCTTCAAATGCCTTCATTGTTTCACTGTTCTTAAGCAACACCCGAGACAGACACATGTATAAGTCTTTATATTGCCAACCTCAAAAAGGAACATTTTATTTTTTTGGTAGTATAACATCTGATAAAATAGTACACAGAAACATTTGCCTTAAAAGAGAACATCACTTTTCTTTGTATTGTAATTCACTGGGTGGTGAAAAGATACCCCTCATATTAACATCTCTGCTACAGATGCACGTTCAGTCGCTTCACAGGAACACGTTTGTTTCCTTGAAAAGAGATTTTTGAAGAGCATTATGAACCTTACCGCATTTTAAGAGCATTTTGAGGCAACCTGTGAAGTGACCACAAAAAGGGAGCAAAGAGCCAGTAACACTTTCTGTTGTTCAAACGCACAAGACAACGTAAAGAGCCTCCTAGGAGGGGGCAGCAGCCAGAGCCTGCTCATCCCTGCCACCCCCTCAAGCTGCTCCAGGGCCACAGACCAAGCACCTCCCTTGGGGTGCCAGCAGCACACCCACACACACACACCCCCGGACCTTCACTCGGAGGTACACCAGTCCTCCTGAGGATGGACCAGCATGTGGTTTTTCCCTAAATAAGTGAGATGAGGTGAAGAGATGCTGGTGTTGCCTCCCTGCGCTGGAGATGCCAGCCAAGAAGTACGTCCCAGCACTGACCAAGTGTGATCTGTCCCACTGTCCCACCTCTCTCAACACTCGCCACCGTGCCAAGGATCTGACAGGCTTCAGGGAAGAATGACTGGGGTGTAGTTCCCCAGGCGAAGGAGATGTTTCCTGGGTGTAGCTCGTTAGCAGAGAGGGGTTTTGCCAGTGCCAACTCCGAGCATGACTCACTGCCCTGCTCTCCTGCAGACTGAAGCACTGCCTCTATAAAACAATTCACAAACAAATGCTTACAGGTATGATAATAAATCAAACATATTTCCAAGCTATACCTAGCAAGGAGAGACTTTTCTAACTGTGCCTCTGACAGTGCCTGGCCCGCTGTCCCTATGACATTCACCCTAGGAGCACGCGTGGAAATGATGAAGACCATCAAGGCTAGGTCAGCCCTTGGCATGTGCAGGAGCAAAACTTGCTCTTCACAGCCACCAGCTTTCTATGCCTCTTGCATTAGGCAGAAGGTGAGGTTATAATGCTTTAAACTCCTGCTTCTGTTCCACAGAAGCACTCGAGTCCATTACCAGACGCAGCTCACAGATTACCCCAAATACAGAACTTTTCCCACATCTGGCCATGCATCAAAGGCAAACAGCACAGCTTCCTCCAACACAGCCTTTGGACGAGGGTTGCTTTTGTGAATATTGGTTTCAAAATGCTCAAAGTAGAAGCTGCCTTGTGATGCAACTAGGTACAAAACTGAGTGTCATAAAGGGGCAGAGAACAGAGTCTTCCAGCTAAAGACACTTGTGTTTGGAAGGACCAACAGACAAAACCACTATCTCAGATTCCTTCTGGGTGAGCCATTGCCGCCTCTCCTGCACTTCTTGATACACACATTCCCCTTAAACACAAACCCACCCACTCTCGTGTTTTACGCGGTGGATGCTAGCAGAGCCTGTCTTACTCGAGCTCTTTCGATCTGTGTATTTCAGAAGGGACAGTTACAATGCAATGAGAAGATAAACAAGCTATAATATCTCGGTTTTGCTACTGAACTCATGTTATCAGCAGTGACTTTGACATCTGGTTGGAGCTCTTGTTTTCGTACACTCTAGTTCTATTGTGCTTTTTCTGATAAGAAACCTCAGTAACAGAAGCGTACATCTGAGAATGACAAGCACAAACTCCTACTTTCTCAGCAGTCTGACTGTTCCCACTTCCACCAGTGCTACAGCAGCTTAGGAGTGTCTTCCAGTTGCATAAGAAACTGGGGCGATCAGGGTCAGTCTCCCAATGTCTAAATAAAGTCAGCTTGAAGAATTTGGCAGAAACTTCAGTGATAAAATTTTCTTTTTACTAGAGCAAAATGAACCTACCTCACTTATTTTCTAAAGAAAAATGCTGAATTTATCCGATTGGATAAAATCTCTTCTCACCTGCTCTGCAGAGCCTCTGGTGACCTTTGGCTTCAAAAGCACCATGCTAACCCAAACAGCAAATTGCTGCTCTGCCAATTTTAAATACAGATGACAAATCCCTCCTCTCTGAGTAAGCGTGAAGCTGTGGGATTATGGTCCTGATTTCTGCAGCCGTGGGACTGAGATGGAAATCAAACCTTCCGTGGGAAGAGCCTGCACCACTTCTCTTTTCTTCTCTCCCACCCTGCAGCTTTTTCATTAACTCGATTTCTAAAGATTTGCCAACAAACTACTGTCTTACTTCCTAGACCTCACATCATCAGGGGTATTTTCGAGACTCCTACTGGGGGCAGTGTCTTGGGGACTTGGGTAGAGCATCAAGCATCTGCCACCAAAGTAAACAAGGCACCCCAGACCCTTAGCAGCCTGCAGAACAGCAGTAAAGCAGTTTTCTTTCCACCAACTCCCTTTCTTGAGGTAGCAGGGAAAGCCTCATCCCCAGACGCAAGGTTTGTTCAGAAACCGGGTGCAACAAGGAGAGCCCAGCAAGGCACCGGGGGGGTGGGATCCAGCTCACTGAAATGCAGAGATATGGGCTGTTATTGGAGCTGCCAGGAATGTTTTGCCTGGTGGCACACAGGCAGGAGGTCTACGTGGCCCCTCTGCTGGAGTGTGGCCCGGCTGCTCTCACCTTGCAGGCCAGAACGGACGAAGGATTCAAGGTGGCAGCGGGGCTGAGGCATTCCCAATACGTGCAAGGGCAGGCAGGGTAGTGAGCTCTAATTTCTGCTGGTTCACAGGTACAAAGCACAGCTGCTTGGCCCCTTCTTTTTTCATCCTTTCCTCCCTGGAGGGTTGTGTGATGAGGTCAATTTGAGCTGTGCTTACCTGGAAGTTATGTTAGCAGAAGGGAAAATGCCAATTACTTGCATTTAAAAATAGACTGAGAGAGCATGCTTTTCTCTGGGTTGTTTTTTTTTTTTTTCCTTGCTGATTGCCTGGTGGTGCTTATGGCTGAGAGAAAAATCACAACACCATCACTGATTAGGCATTCAAGGCTTGTTTTTGTTTGGGTAGTAATCTAGAGGCGGAATGAGATGCTATCTGGTGACACAGTGAAAGTACATTCTGCCTCGCCCCAGGCACAAGGCATGCTGCTCCCTTCCAACAGCAAGAATTTTAAAAGCACCAGGTTGAGTTTAACGAATTTTACCGTTTTACTAGAAAGCTCCCATGTGCTCTAGCCAACAGATCTCCCCTGTGCCAGTGAAGACTGGTGCCCTTAGCGCAATAAATAAGAACGAAATAGAGCCCACAGTATCACAGCCGCCTGTTAGGCAGCTCTTCATGGTGAAGTCTCCTTCGCTCTTCTGAAGAGAGACCAAAATGCCTCAAAGCTACTTTACAAAACACAGAAGTCACCGTGTCGTTGGGTACAGGTGAGCAAACGAGAATTTAGAAATATCCAACAATTCATCTCAAAGCTTCACTTTGAAGGAGAAGCATCCTTCATTCATGCGCAGGATGTCACACCCGCCTGGGGAACAGGCGCTTGGACAACGCGGCTGAGCTGCTTGGTTCACATTCATCGGAAACCCTTTGGACTTCAAACACTTCAGCTATTAGAAGTGGGTGCCTCCAAGACAAATCTAGCTTCCTTTTCATTTTGCTTCAGCTTTTGAAGCACATTTGAATAGTTCAATTTTACAGGAGTCAGAGTGCTAGGACAGAGCCATGCTTGCTAAGTTATCTCCATGTCTTCAGATAGATTTTAGGGTAACGGCAATTTTAGGAAGGAATTCATAACTATACAAAAGACAGACAGACAGACTTATGGGCTTTGCAGGTGGTGCCTTAGGGTTATTACAGTATGCTTGGTTATCTTCACACATGGTAGAAGCTTTATGTATTATTCTTACGAAGATGATTCCTCATTTTAATCTGAAAAGCCCTAAAGTTAGATGACACTTTGATTGCTGCTTTGACTGGGTAAATACTAACAATATCTCTGGTTCTCAGGAAAATGAGTATTCTCATATTTTCCCCAGACCAACCATTGCAGACATGAAAGGCAGCAGAATTTCTCTTTGTTTTTTAAAACTTGTCCAGGGAGCAACCCTGAACTTGCCACTTGCTGTGCATATGCCAAACCAGAAGAGAACTACTATCCAAAGACAGTGAACGAAAATGTGCAGAAGACCCAGAAAATAAATCCCTTAACAAGTGAAGATACCTTGTAGAGATGTTTCTGCTGTTACCCAATCTGTTCAGGGTATGGAAGAACAGAAAGAGCGAATGGATGCATCCTTGCCCTTCCATCTCAGGAGACCTTTAAAAGCTCTATTGTTAAGGACTGAACTGGCATCTTGCAACATTTCTTGAGATTTAAGGAGTATCTGCAGTGCTCTTGATCCAGCAATGGAGGATGGAAATGCAAGTATATACCTTGGGCCACTTGTGTCAGTGCTTCACTTGTTGCAGCAGCACTAGCTCAGCTGTACAGAGGGAAAAAAGAGGTAGAAATAAGTGACCTCCCTTCTCAGGGATCACCAACGTGTCACACGTGGTGGGGTGGGGGTGGAAGTGGCATGTCCATCACTGCTGCCAGTGGCACACCTAGCCTCTGCAGGGCATGGAGACACACAAATCTCCTGGGTCAGAATCACAGCACATTCAGCCTCGAGCCCAACAGCCTTGTCTGATCGTACAGGATTTTAAAATATAAGGAAGATAGTTTGGGCTTTGCCCCCCGCCCCCCCCAGTCTTTTCTTCCTGAAAATTCACTAAGAACATCAGTACACATGTGCAGACACACAGACTAAGGGTTATTTTTCCAAGCTCTTTTAAGATTTTTGTGTGTCACAGTAGCTATTTGATGCTTGTATTGATTCTTTTGGAAATTCTGGCCATTGAGAAAGAAAAAAACCAAAAAAGATGTAAAGCTTTTGGGAGACGGAACTACAAGTATCATAGCATCCATAACAGATCCTGAAGAATTTAGTATGCCAAAAATCAGATATATGGCTTTGGACATATGTGTTTGATGGTGGGTTTTTAATGCACAGAAAACATGAACAAATGACTTTGTAATGCATAAAGGTATTAATTCAAAACTGTTTGCAAAGTGGTTGATCCGGGTGCTGTTTCATCAGTACTCATATAGGACATTAGTAAAGTCAAACTTTATTTTTCCAGACACTTGCAAAGCAAGTATAAGTTTAAACAATCAGATATTTTCAATACATTATGGAGTGCCCAACCACCAGGCAGAGCTGACAGATGCATTTGTGCATCGAATGATTTCAAGAGATAAAAGCACATGTTTGGGGTTTGGTTTGAGGCATACTTTCCACAGGATGAAGTCTCCAATACCCATTATTTGTGTTGCTCTTGCCAAGCTAGAGAAGTTTCAAGCATGATAATTGTTAGAATTTACTCTGTTAAAATGTTTACTTAACGTTAGCAATACAGAGTGCTACTTGCAGACTGTTTCTAACACAAAAGCCTATGATACCTCCTATAAGAATTATGTAAGTTTCATTTGGTTCTTTACACAAATATAATTAAGAAAGTTATTTAGCTGGTCACGTACACGTCAGTATCACTAATGCAGAACACTGTATTTAGGTCCAACATACACCAGAACCAGAGCTGGTCCTGAAACTGTTGAAGCCCCTTCAATACTTGATGAGCTTGGGTCTTGGTTGCACCATGCAGCTTTTCATTGCTAAACTGGTCACTGAAACCATACACATGCAGCGCAATATTCACTGACATTGACCTACTGGGTTCTGTGTTACTGTCTTTCCATTCATGACTTACATGGTGATCCACTGCGCAGCCTCAGCATACAGGGTAGGGGGGTTATGTGGGGATTTTTTGTTGCTTTGTGGGGTATTTTGGTGGGGGTTTTTTTCCAAGTTCTTATTCACTAGCTGCCTTTTACAAAAAAACTAATCTATGGATTTTATTAGGATATATTTATCCAAGTTGTTATGGCAATGGTACATTAGAAATCAAATGAAATATTTGTTGGCATGACAAAATTAATTGTTGCCTAGGGTCTGGAACAAACACAACAGTAGAGATAACATGCCACTAATATGGCTTGTTTGAAGTAACAATACTGTATTAATTAAATTGGGGCTAAGCTACACAGTCTTCCTAAGCTACTTAGCTGATGCTTGGGGACGTGAAACTTTACAGTCTATGTCAGGGGAAAATGGTTGGACTTGCTGTGCTAATGAGTAGCTGGAATTTACAGTTTTCTGTAATGCACAGTCACTTTCTGGTCCAGTGTTTTGTACTGTTGCATCCTTCTTGAACTGGGAACATGCATAGTATTTCTGTGCCTCCCATAGCAACAGCATTATGTGAGTCTACTTTTTTTTTCCAAGTACATTGTGGAGTAAATAAAGTTTTGACCAAACTTGAGATAAGCTTAAGTCACAGTGTTCCAACATCCAGGCATCAAACTTACAGGAAAGGCTGGAGCTACAGAGCTGCAGGCCATTGCCTAAAGCCCTCACTTTCAGATTCCTAATCCTGTCTCCAGTTTGGTACTGCTTATAATCAAGGATTTGTTGCAGGGTGATCTCCTGACTAAAGGATAAAGAAATACTGAAATTCAACTCTACAAAGAGAAAACAAAGGCCAGGACAGCCCTCTTTTGGAGGGACTTGGTGTATTAATCTTCATACAGATCTTTGGAGGGGAATTAGTTTCATCCCTACTATAGGACATAAATCTCTCCGTGAGGATCATCAGAAACACAACTCATTGATACTATGGAAGGTTTTAACCCTTGACGCTCAACATAGTCCATGGATAAACTACAGTCCCAAAACGTGTGAGGCAAATTGAGCCTCTCAGACAAAGCGTCCAGAAAGCTCATGGCACAAGGGAAGTCAGATCTCCCTGGTAGAGTTCCCAGCCCAGGTGTGTGACTATGGGATCTGAAAAAATAACAGCTAACAGATCTGTACACTGCCAGTCCTGTGTCTATCCAGGTAAAACTCTACTGCAATCTGCCCTAAAGCATACTTCCCAGGTAGCAATCAAGTGCAAACTACTCTGCGCTCATCAGCCCGGTCTACGCAGCAGTGCATCCTCTTCATGCCTGTGTGTCACAGAACGGAGACTTCAGGTAAAGCCACCAAGGCCCAGGAGGCTTCACATGCCTTCCACGTTCAGTGAGACATCCCAGCGACTCCACAATCACCCGAGGAAAAAAAAAAAGTGAATAGGAATGCAGTGCCAAGAGATCCCTCTTATCTACAGCCCCTGTTCCCCAACCACATTGTGAAGACTTTATCTGTGCTTTTTGCTCTGTGTGACAGGAGGGTCTGGCAGGGTAAGCCACATCTACAGGAGAGCACGTTGAAGCAAAAGTCCCACTTTCTTTGAGTTTTAACCTTTGGTCCTGTGGAGTAAAGGTGTATATGTGACCCACATACTTGTTATAGTGTGTTATCTTCTATGACTCTGACAGATGTTGACATGAGATGTATTTTGATATGAAAGCACCATGGCTCTTATCTTTTGCCCAGAAAAAACACCTTTTACTTGAAAAATCCTTCTTTTTATTGCCCATAGCAGGGTACAGCTGAGCCTTGTGAAGGAACAGACTTTTTAAAACATATGCATTCAAAATCAGAAATTAGCTGTTAACAAAAAGACCAGCATATATAGTATAAATGACTCTGCCCCATAGTTAGGGCTGAAAAAAAAAAGCGGAGTTGCTGTACACAATTGTATTTCATCCAGTCCTAGAAAAATGTGTTTCATCTAGATTATGTTGTATGCAGCCAATTTTCCATACAGCTGTATTTACAGCATAAAGTAGTCATTGAATGCAGCCATGATACCATATAGAAACCTTTAATAAGACACCATAACTTTTGTGTCCGTCCACCAGGAATGTGCTGCCAGGAGATATCATATTTACAATATAAAAGGGGACGTATTTTAGATTTGTCCCAATTAACCTTGTAACGAGATGTATTGGAGTGCTTATTAATGACAGTAATGAGATGCAGACAAGACAATGTATAAAACATCATTGTCATATAAATTAAATTCATATACACAGATACCTTTATGCACTGGACATGAAGGGAAATTATTAGAAGGCAATTTTGTAGGAAAAAAAGGCTAATTAGAAAAAAATTCAATAGTTTTCCTAGCTTGTATCCATCAATGTTAGAAAACCTGTTTGCCCACTGACTGAGGAATTGTTCCCGCTGCTTTCACTGTGCAAGTTTCACAATTAATTTTATGATGATTCTCTTAGAAGTATTTGCTACAAACAGCTACATATCCGTTATCCTTTGATTATGTACTGCTCTGTTGTTTAATTTGCTTTGGTATGGATGCATGATTTAAAAATAAAACATCTTTACTATCTTTTGAAAGCTACTCTAGATAGTAAGTTTATTTCTCATTGACACAAGTTACATTCACCTTATTTACAAAGATCCCACAAGTCACAGATTTTATAAGGCAACATAAAGGCCCAAATCCCCAGCATAAAATCTAACATACATACTTAAATTCCTAAGTAGGAATTGTCCACTTAATTTGTAGACCTGCTCACCTGAGTGAAATTATTCACACACTCAAGTGCTTTGTTAAGCTATGGCCTAGTTTTCCTGTTCTACCAGCACATATCTTTGTTAAAGTTATGGCTAAATCCCATCCAACTTGGAAAAATTTAAGGTGTGCCATTAGCAAAATAGAGCCTTTAAAATTATTGTCATGACCAGCAATAACAACAAAGTGATTACCATGCTGAGCTTTATAATAGCATTTCACTTTCTTTTCATTATTAGAATTATAATAAACAGATAAATTACATCCACACACACACAAACAGCTATGTAAGCATGGCTCAAAAAGTCAGAAAATCACTTTATTAGAGGAGTGATTGGATCTCAAAGGATACTAGAAATTATGTACAGTAAAAGTAATAGCTCATGCATGACTTATAGTGATCAGAAGAGGCAGGTGGCAAAGAAATAAAGCTTCAGATACCTCAGAGTTGTTCGTATTATTACAATCGTATCCTGCCGTGTTACTTATTACTTCTTTAAAGATACTAAATGAAGGGAAAGTACTTTTTTTCTTGTTGTTTAACTCTGAAAACCACCACACCTCCCAAATAACTTTAATGTTCTATATTTTTTAAAATTAGTTGGGAAGGGAGGAAGAATGAAGCCAAAGTGAACAAAGAACGAGATGGAAGAGGACGGGAAAGCAGGAAAAGCCTCAAAAGGACTTAAAGCAGTGAATAAGACAAGTTTAAGAGGTGGTAAAGGACAGTCCTCCAAAACATTAGAGCCTGTCCTCTTCCTCACGCCTCTCTGCAGGGCTGTCTGTGACCGTGCAGAAGGAGGGGACAGTGCTACCCACTGCCCAGAGACATGTCATCGCTCCTGCCGAAACGGGGTGGGACAGCGACTGCTGTCTGCCCGCTCATTCAGCCAACACTGTTGAGGTCAGGAATGTTTGGCACCCCAAAGTCAGACCCTAAAGGAGGTTTCCCCTGAGAGCTGTACAACGTCTAGCGGAAAGAGGCCCCAGATGCTGGTGTTAAACTGTCATTGTCCCGAGGAGTCTATAATCCAAGTGGATAAACTATGGAAGGGGCCACTCTAGAGTCCCACAGAAGGCAAAAGATCCAGTCGTCTGGGTCATTCCACTATAGTGAAGTCGAAGATTTACACTTGTACCAAGATACAATTAAGCTAAACTCACGCAAAATCAGTATTTTCCTCCCAATGCAACAGCTTCTGATCAGCACGGATTTGGAAATCAGTGCTGTGAAGGGAGATGGGTCCATTCCCAGAAACGCTTATCTCAGACTGGTGCCTCTTTTCTAAACTGCTGTGGAGTTTTTAAAGTCTGCAAAACTTAGCACATGATGGTGAAAGATTCAGTATCACACCACGCACTGCTTGTTTCAAGTTCACCCTTTGAGTTGTCAGACAGGTTTAGTGAAAGCTGCCCGGGTTTTAAACTCCTAGAAGACATTACTGCTCATTCACTGAGGGCTTTAAATATGGGCTGATGTCTACTGCGCACAGTGTCTTAACTTCTCCGTTTTATTACACAACATTGCACTGGTGAAATGATAAATGCAGAGCAAGGAATGGCTGAATGACCTAAGCACTCGGCTGGGACTACATGGGCTGCCAGGAGCCACAGGATTCAATCTCAGCAGGGTGAAGCCAGCTCTCCTCCTTCGACTTAAATACATTAAACTCCACATAAACTGCTACATGGGGTCTTCCACACCTGCCTTTAGAAAGAACTTGTGAAGATAGTCAAATCTCCTACCACTGTTTTTTCTTTTTTTTGTAAGAGAAATAACTTATTTTGGTGTTCTTTCTTCAAGCGTCACAGCCATACATTATTTTGCAGAAAGTTGTGGGTTTCCCTTTATCTGGACTACTACACACCTGCACTTGGCACCTTGACTTACAGCAGTCAAGAGCCTGGCCCCATGCCTAGAATTAAGTGGGCACTAACCTCTACTGATACTTCCCCACCTGTTATACTTGGGGTTTGTAGAAGTTTCACTCAGTTTCAACTCATTTAGTGAAACAGAAAGCTCTGACTACCATCACCACTTCCCCTTAATACCTAGTTATGACTGAAAACAGGAGATCCAGTAAAGCAATTAGCAAGCCATCTACTTGCAACTGATATATTAAGTGCCAGGAGATGGGTGACATCAGGAATCAAAATAGAAGTTTCCTAAATTGTATTTTATAATTCAGGGATTTGTTTGTTCTTTACTTTGCTTTTGAAAATCACAGCTACTAGGTGAACTAAGCATAAAAATCTTGCAACTAAACAACAAAAAAATCTAAATTAGTTACTGAGTACCCATTGCCAAGGGCAACACAGAGGATATGATTATTCAACAGAGGATATGATTATTCAACAGAGGATATGATAACGACAGACAAATCCTCACTAAATTCTCTCTCTACAAAATAATTGCACAATGTCTTAGATATTTTCACTCATACTCGAGTCACCTTCCTTCCACAGCAGCTGCTTGCAGCTCTGTCAGTGAAAGCCAGTAGAGGTATGGTTTCCTGTCATTAATATGACAGAATCGCCCCAATTTTCAGCTGACAGGACTGGATTTTTATGGCCGTTCACGCTTTTTTCTTTCCTGCTCCTCCTTTGTATTTATTTTTTTCCCTGGCAATTTTGTTCTCTTCCTTTCTCTGTTTCCCCTGTTACTGTCCCTTGAGCCAACACAGATTCCTACACCTTCTACATCCCCTTTTCACCTTTCATAGAGGTTGTTTTTTGTTCCAGACAACAATAGAATTGAAACAATGACAGCACAAAGTGACTTAATTTACTCCAGTGTCTTTCAAGCGGATCCAAACTACAACCTGATGACAAGCAATAGAATCTCAGCACTAAGTAACAAGGAAAGATTGGTCTGGTATGGGTAGGACTCATTCCTGATAAGTTAAGATGCCCTCTCCAGCAGAAGGGCAAGTTTGTGGACCATGTGGTGGTGGGTCCTCCGGGAAGAGAGAAGTTCAGGTAATCTATAACAGCACTAAATGCACCCACAAATGGATATTTCTGCCGTCAGCCCTTGTTGACAGGGGTTCAGCATGGTCCCACTATCAGCCAAAAATTGCTATCTGTTGTGTACACTAAGGGACCATAAATTTAACCTATCTCCATGCTTCTTTTTCCTCAGGATATAAAAGTCCTGAAGCTGCTCATTAGCCCAGCATGGGGACTTGATAGAGCCACACAAAATTGAGGTCCGTCCTTACACAGGCACAAATCTTGTTGCCTTTCTCACAACCACAGCCCCAACTGCAGCCATGCTTGCACGTAGCCATTACTCGCTGTACTCCAAGATGCAAATCAAACTTTCCCTTAAAGTTAAGTAAGCACTTTCTTAACAAAGCCATCAAACCCATCAAAACACCTACTAATTATTAGGAAATAGAATTGTGGTCCATGCTGCCAGGTTTCTGAAAATACCAGAGGCCAACAAGCAATATCTACCAGGAAGCACATGAAAGTACCTTTGTTAAATTTCATTTTATTCCTTCATCAAATTAATTTTGTTTAGAAAGAATATTTCTCCCTATTTTCTTTTGCCAGATAAGCCCAGAACTGGGGAGCTTTTGTAACAGGGGCTAGCAAACAATGTAGAGGGTTGGAAAGAAACCATGTTTAGACAGGCAAACCATGGATAGCAGTGATACCGTGTGTCAGGCAAGAGAAAGGAGGGTCTGCAAACTAATAATGACAGGGCTATTTATTACTGAATAACCAGCCTCTAATTTTAGAAATATAAGATCTCCTATTTTCTATTGTTCATTTTAATTAGTATTTTCACTAAATAGGCTCTCTCTTCCTATATGCTATTTATACAATTGTAAAGAAAATACAAAGTACTTGCAAAGTTAGCAGAATGGCAACCAAACATGCTGTAAGCAGTATGTTAGCTGTGCATTATCTGGAGTGGGGACAATCTAGGGAATGATTTTGTCTTTTGCAGCAGGACATGCTTGTTTCCTTTTAGAGAAAATCCTCTGCCTTTAGTAGCTCATCATATCACTGCATCCCATTGACACAGTTTCAAGCAGTACATTGAATTCTGTAAATAGGGTGAAACAAGTAAATAGTTCTGTGAAGAGTAGCCTTTAGCAGCTGGAAGAATCCAGCCCTGAATTGGGTTCTCTTTCTTTAAAACGCTTTTTAATTTCTTTTTTCCTTGCAATACTGACAAAACACTTGGCAATGGCTCAGAAGCTGGTGCACTGCAAGACACCCTGTCTTGCTGTTTCCTTGCACTTCCCTCATCTGCTGTAATCACTTGTTTCTTGACATAAGTAGGCAAGATACCTGTGATTTAGTATGCAGGGCCCCTCAGCTATGTCCTTGCGCTCACACAACAAAGGACATTTGGGAAAGGGATATTTTCACCATGGGCATACAGGGTTCACTCACCCTCGGAGTGTCTAAACAAACTACTCAAAATGATGTTGTATTTCTCCTTCCTTTTCCTGCAAGATGGCACCAAACTTTCCAACTGATAGCAAGAAAGTCAAATAACGACAAGAATGGCCGCACTGGGCAAAGGCCCTTCTCACCCCAGGCTCTGCCTCTACCACCAGGCACAAGCAGATACGTGGGCAGGAGTGTAATGACAGGTCAGGCTTATATAAGACTTCCTCCCTTAAATACGTTAGCTCTGTTTTTTTTTTTTTTCTTAGCCATACGATATTTTTTTCAGTTTAACAGTGCCCTGTGGATTCCTCTTCCAAGAACTTGTCCAATCTCCACCTGGACTCATGGGAGCCCTTAGCACTAAAGGTGTTCTTCTGCAAGGAGCTTCTCATATACAAAACATTACCATTTTCTTCCTGTGCTTGAACTCAGCTCCTGCTAAATTAATTTGATATTCACCTATCCTGCACTTGCATTCAGAAGGTTGAAAGCAGATTTTCTTTTGACTACAGCAACATATTTTCTGTGCACTCTCCAAAAGTACCAATGCCCTCACTCTTATTGGCGCTAACTTCAAGCCAAAATAAAGGAAAACAGAGGAAACGGAGCTGGCAAATCTAAAGGTGAACACAAGTAAGCGCAATCTGGCCTCCACTCCTTTGTTTTCGAGATTGCCCTATACTAATTGATTTTTAAAAGAAAAAGGTAGGGCAATGCTGCAGGATTCAGGTGCCTCTGCTCATTTGTACCAGCACAGTTCCCCACCTCACACAATATTTCCATAGCGAGTGCACATGTAAAAGTTTTGACACGATCAGCTCTTGCAAATAGGTGTGGAAATGACAGATTTGGTTCCCAGCACAGGGGTTCTGAAAAGGGGGTCCACCTAAAACCAAATTATACAGATCAAGGTAAAATGCTGCCTGTTTCTGAAAAGAATCCAAACTCAGACATTTAAATTCAGTGCATCTCCAAGTCTTAGAAATGCATATCCCAGGAGGGGAAAATAAGTAAAGAAAATCTGTAAGAACCGTGTAGATTTCAGTGTAAAACAGGCCTGGAGCTTGTCCGACCCCCAAGTCCCCTCTGCCTGCCTGCACTCCTGAGGGTTTTCAGGAGAGCATTCCCCACCGCCAGGACCAACTGCTGCTGGCTGCTCGTGGCAAGAAAGCAGAGAAAGGCAGTACATCATGGGGTGTTTTCCCCTTGGGCAGGGCTGAAACTCGTGTAAGGACTCAAGTATCTTCCTTCATTGACAGACTCACTTCAGCAGTCGCCAAATCTGCGCTGCTTCTCTGTGAGAGCTGGCAAAAACCAGCTGAATATTCAATTTCTGTTGTGTTGAGCCATGATCCTCTACGAACTATTGGTGCCAAGTTTTAAGCAGCTCCATGTGCAGCGTTTCGTAAATCACTTCCAGATATGCAAATAGCATCATTAAAACATTTGCATATACCCGTAAGTTTCTACTTCAGGCCCATATGCCCAGGCTGTAGAAGAGGGCAGAAAATAACGCCGCAGCATGGCAAGAGGCAGGTACGTGTGAGGAGGGTAGGGAGCAATGGGAGCAGGGAGGTGCAGACCACCTCTGGCTGCCCTGTAACAGCTGCTACAGGAGCTCCCAGGAGCTAAAACCTATTTTGCAAAGGAGTAAAATGCAAAACATACCCTCCCTGCTCTACACAAGTAGCAAGTGGCATGAGTGAAGGGTACATTACATCTCCAGTGATGGGGGAACTGGTCCACAGACATGCACAAAGGTGTAGCTTTTTACCCCCTCATTCCGCTGACCTTAATATTCTGCCGCTCTGCAAGACTTCACAGCGTCAAGGCTTCCTCAGCGATATAAAATACAGCATGGAAACTTGAGAAATGTACTTGGAGAAAGATGCAAACCACCCATATGCAATCTGAAGAGTCATTGCAGGGCTAGACACCAAGAGGACCTCCGTGGAAATGAACAGACTGGGGTGGCTTAGCTTAAAGAAAACAAGTCACACAGGGCATAGGACAGATGCCTTCAAACACATAAAAAGCTGCTGCAAAGAAGAAGGGAGGAATCTATTTTCCATGCCCATGGCAGATAGGAGAAGCAGTAATGGGAGTAATTTGCAGCAAGAAAGATTAAGGTTAAACATTAGGGAAAATTACTGAACAACAAGGCTAGCGAAGCACTAGAATCGATTGCTTGGGGAGGATGGAGAGTCTCTGTCATTGGAGGTCTTAAAGAACAGATTAGACAAGTGCCCATCAGATATGACAGGTACAGGTGGTCTTGCCTTAAGGTGGAGGGATGGGGAAGATGGCCCCTTGGGACCAATACCTGTCCTGAAGCCTGGGGAAACAGGCAACACAGTACTAATCACATATATGCATGCTCATAATCTGCAAAGGTATTTCACATAATGTTTTAAAACTACTAAAAAGATAGTAAAAAATGTAGCTCTCTTGGAAAAAAAATTATATACGCTTTTGCTTGTAATGCTCTACTATTTGTTTCACAGCCCTGATTTTAGTTGTCACTTGCTTAGGTTTTTGTATCATCAGTTGTGCTCTGATTAAACCCATGGGATTTCTCAAAGCTATAGAGTCAATTTTGAGGGATTCCGATTTCTAGCGGAAACATTTTCATTATTATTTTTCCTAAAAGGGAAAGCATCAGAAGAAGAAATTATTTCAATGACCAAATATAATGGGGAAAATATATTTTAATTTTATCTTTCCCTCAATCATCTTTAATAAAAGCTAGAGTTACATACTTCATTGACTGAAGTCATAAAATAGAAAAACAAGCTGAAAGTCTCAAAGTATTTGTTGAAAAACTATCTCTTAGCCCAGCTCTACAGTGAAATGTATATACCGACCCTGTAAACCTTTCAACACATGCCTGAGTCCACAACAACCTTAACTGGTCATACTGTGTTATTCCTAAATTTCCTATAACATACATATTTGATAAAAGAAAATGACCAAAGCCACTATCCAGAAATGCAGAACAAACTACACTGCACATGTTAATAGAAAAAATAAATGAAAAAATTTATTCAGCTTCTTATTCTCCCGGAATTCAGAGCTGTTACAGAACTGAGTATTACTAGCCATATTTCTGAAGGCTACACCAAGCCTGTGCAGCTCACCCCATCCCACACAAGGAATCTGAGTCTGGAGAAGAATCTGTCAGAGATTTTGGATGTTTAATTCAATGAGAGTTTTCCATCCGCTCCCATGAAGCCAAGTTTTCTCCCCAGATCTGCTGTTGCTCCAACAAGTGAGGCGTGCTGTCATGTGGCTTCCCTTACTCAGACATCCAGACCTAACACAGATGAGTCTATTTATGGATGATTAGAACTAAGTCTACAGAAGAGAGTCCTAGAGAAAAGCACCAGAGATCTTTGCCAGTGCAATCAGGTGTAGACCGTAATCTGGAGGGGGAACCTGCACTGCAAAATTAAGCACTTTGCAGGATGGCATTTGAGAGAACAGTGTAAAGCAGTTTCAGACCGATGATCAAAGAAACCTAAGCACGCTAGTGGAGCTAGTTTGCAGCTTAGACATTCATGTAGAAAGGACCATCAGGTTTACTGCAGTGCTCATTAAACAAGAGTAGTGACCAGCGTGGCTTCTGCAGACCACCTCTCCTTCCCATGTAGCAAGGGCTGAACACATATTGGCTCCTTTACCCAAAACCTCACACTTTTATTGTCCAGTTATAGCACCTGAACTAATACGATAGAACAGACCCAAATTCACACTGCCAACTTTATAAAGAAATCTTTAAATCTTAGCCACAAAATACCCGCAAAAGAAACACTCCTGCCTGGCATTAACTCATTCACATCAGCCCACTGATGAAAATGCACCTACTGGCTTGCAGTAAAGAACATCTGCGTCAGAAACTCGGCTACAAAAACAAACCACTGCCCTCAGAATAATAAACCCACAACTGCCAAGACAAAGATACAAACCCACTACCTCATGGCAGTATTTCTACCCAGAAAGCACACTCTGGAGGCAGGCACATTTTTCTTAAGAGTCCAAGCCAACAGCAAGGTGTAGAAGGGATAACAAGGCTAAAAAGATAAGGCTGAACTCTGGAAGAAGGTATTTCAGAGAGGTGGGCATCCCCCTCCTCCATCCCTGCAAGAATAGGGGAAGGTGCAGACCCCCCCAGTTGACCTGGTACACCTATCCTCTTTGAACAGAGTGAAATATTTAAATGAGGGCACAGCAAAAAGGCATCATAAAAAAGTAAGAGACACTAGTTCTTGAGCAAAAATATATAATTCACAATGTAAGTTGCCAGTTTGTCAAAGGCTTTAAATTCCTAATGCCCCAAGTTCTTTGTGAGCCATGGTCTCTATGACAGGTTTGGTATGACACATCCCCGCAGGCCAGCACAATCTTCTGCCTGCACTAACAGGTCTAGTGGATAGCAAAAAGGATTTAGGATTGGCCTTTTAAAAGAAAACATGATGGATTACTCATCTAAGAGCACTAGTTATGCAAGTCTCTGTGTGAAAGAGTTTCTGGAGAAAAAGTGATCTGTGAAAACAACTTTATGAATTTTTCTTCAATTAAAGCAACTGCAGGAGTGGGTGTGTTCTCTAAGAGTTTGGCTTTGGTAGGAAATGTGGTCAGCTAGCAGAATATTTGGTTGTGGACATCTGACCAAGCCATTCCAGAGCCGGTATATGTATGCAAATAGTGTGCGAAACTCATATGTACAGATTTAGTGACTGATTCCTGTATCAAGAAGCAACATTCAAAGCCTGAGGTTATTTGCTAGTGCTTGGCAGGGAAAAACACCAGTGTCATGATGGTTTTAAAAGCAGCAGCAGATTTTTGTTGTGTGCAGAATGGGACTACCACTGCCTGCAGGAGCAGCTGTGCTGGCTGGATCTCCATGGTGGGACAGAAAGGAAGACAAGAGGCATGTGTCTTGTATCTGGTCACAATATGAACCCGTTTTGATGTTGAGCTTGCCTTTGCTTGGGGAGGCTTGGAGAAGGACAACCAAAATGGGCCTTTGAGAGTGATGAAGAAAAAGGTGGTAAAAATGAAACATAATGCATCACTGAAGACCACGCAGAAAAAAATACTGGAAAAGGTGGCCATCCAAAGCTATGGAAAGATAAACTTCCAGCATGGTAATAAGTGCTAAAAGAATAACTACACCAGGAAAAGCATCTTCTTCGTAACAGATTTTTTTAAAACAACCCGAATTTTCAAAAGCAGTTTTCAGCAGTGCTGCAAACATCTCAAAACTTTAAAAGGATGATTTCTCTTATTCTCCGTATCCATATATTACCATATAATTTAGCATAGAATAAAGACCCATCAGTTTAATTATACAGCTAAAGACAGGTGGTTGTTTTTGTTTTCTTTGATGATGATGCACTGCAACAATAAACAGGCCTGTTATTTTTAACTTAGCATATGGGTTCTTTCTTTGATGATACAACACCTGTGGTTAGAGTGTATGTTGAACCGGATAAAATACCTCCTGGAAACATCTCCACAGACTTAAGATTTAAAATTTAGAACAACAAAAGCTCCACTTGAATCCCTTGTTGTTGGAAGGAAGAGCAATTAATTATTAAAAGAGGAACCAAAACATTACCATCAATCCTGCTGACAAGAGGTGCTGGTGGTTACAGTGGACAGGGACAATTATGCACATATCACAGGGCTACAGACAACTTCTGAATTACAATTACACCAAGAAACTCACTACAAATATCACAGATGAATACCACTGAAAAACATTATCAGGACTGGCTTGAAACATATGCTGTGTTAGTGCTGGGGGAAAATAAAGCATACACCAACTTCAGAAGAGATGTCTGTCCAGGCAAATTCTTATATGTTAAAAAATTCTGCAATTCTGGAGCCTGTGCAAAGAAATGTTAAAAAAAGTCTTTTACTGCATTAACTATTTTTACAACTGTAGGAAAGTGTCCAGTTAGGAATTGTTCAAGTGCAAGCAGAAGAAATGCATACTTGCTGGTTTTTTTCTGACTATGATAGTCATAGCCATGCTGATGAATGGATCAAAAGAGGATGACCAACCTGTCCTTGCAAGATGTGTTGCAACTTGAACAAGCATTAGTACTGCAGGTGAGCTGTCCTGGCCTGCCCATCACCTGCATTGTTCTCAGGCTCTCGCAATGGCAATGCCATTTGCAGAAAATTCTCTTCATTCAAGTCCATTGCAAAATGGGGAGACAGAAGAACAAGAAAAAAAAAAAAAACAATCAAAGCAGAGAAATTATGAACCAACTGGAAAAATCCTTTGAGGTGGAATCTGAAATGAGACACTGCTTGATATTTTAATATCAGTATTTTAATATCAAGCAAGATAAATTTCCTAGATATTTGCTGAAACAGGTTGAATTGTCTTTAGTAAGAGGTAGAGGAGGTAGTACACTCAACCTGAGCATACCTGTAAGACCAATTGAAATGACCTGCCCCTTCTCTGTGTTAGCAAAACCTTGGGTGAACAGAAAAATGACTAAAGCACCATCTGTACGCAGAAAAAGGGGAAGACAGAGGAATAAAATTGGAAGGCGATAATTAAAGAGATGTGAAGAAATCCTATAAATATAGATTCAAAGATGGAAAATTCAGCAAACAAACTTCCATAGTTGGCATTTTTTATTCTCAGTCCAGGTTTCCTTCTATCAGTAGATCTCAAAGCAGTTTACAAATATTAGCTGATGAAATTTGTTCTTCTGCCAAGTTCCCATTGACAAAATTCACATCTGTTAATGCAACCAAGTACTGGAATAGAGTTTAGTCACAAAGACTGGAAAAGCTGTTGGATGTTCAGTTTCAAAATATTGTCTCCAAAGTTCCCTAAAGTAGCTGACCTGGGAAAGGAAGGCTTGCAGACTGCTCTTCAGAAGCACAGGTTCTATCTGCAGGGAGTTTGTATCAATCCTCCGGTGTCCCAGCAAATTATTAAAGTACTGATCATTGAGAATAACTCACATATGACAGCCTAAACCTAGTGGTCCTTTAATTCAGTCCTTACTAACTAGATACGAAATAGCTCAGTTGCAGTTAGGGAATGCTTTCCATTAGCTAGTCTGATTCTCATCTACTGTAAACTGGTATCCTCATACCGATTTTAACAGAGCACTGGTACTTTATTCCAGTTGAATATCAGGACAAATATCACCTATGAACGTCTCCAACTACAGAATTTTGGTCTCACAGCACACATTATTTTAATTTTTTATTTTTAATTTTTCACCAAACCATTTTAGATATCCAAGCAAAAAAAAAAAACCAACAAAAAACACAATGTAGCCTGGAGTGGCATAATAGTATTCTGCGATTATGCTATCTTGACATCATTTACCACTTTTACTACAACCTCTTTTTTGCCATGTTCCCATTCTTCCAGAAAATAAAATCTATAATATGTAATAATTTAGAATTAATAACTTGATTCCCTAGATCCTTTGATGAATTCAAATGCACCTAGGGAATCTAACCAAAGACATCTGTTCATGAATAGTGAGAATTATTACCAAGTCCTGGTGGAGACGGCAAGATGCCATCTCTTCCTGAAGTACCTCCCAGCTGAGAAATCAGCTGTCTCCTGGCTGAATTTTCTTGTGTCAAGGTTTTGCCGTGTTATGTCCCTTGGGATTACTTACTAACAAGAGCTCCCTCCTAAACTTTTACAACCTGCAGAAAGAAGGAAGATGAGCCTAGCAATTTTTTGTTTTCCAACTACACGTGCATACTACCTTTATCATATAAAATAATGATAGCCTCAATTAATACTAATTACTACTCCAAAGTTTCACAAATCCCTTTTTAATCATCTTTGGGTTTAACTGATTTACCCTAAACCCCTCTGACTGCCAAAAAATTAACATTTCATTAGACAAATCATAACCTACTCCCTATTCTCCAAAATCCAACCCATCTGGAAATATTCTACCTGATCAAATGTCAGACTTGCACAGTATAATGGAAAACTATTTTTATTTAAAAACCACACATACATACACATAGTGAGTGTGATGTATCTATACTTATAGATGCAGATCTAGAAATATCACCACACCCACATCCCACCCACCACTCACTACACTCCAGAAGATGTCCAGTGCCTTCACCAGTTACCATTTTACTCATTCCTTGCTCTTTGCAAATCTTCTCTTTCCCTTCCAAACATCCATCACAGATTAATTTACCTCTACTGTCAGAAATGTAAACCATCAGCAGCTTGTTATATTGAAGAGGTTAAATGAAACTTTTGACATGACTTGTGTTTAAAATCCATCTTTAGCTGATGGCATGTCATCAGCTAGAAAATGTGTAATCAGGAGAGCAGACCTGAAAGTCTGAAAAGTCAGAGAATGCAAAGTTCTACTGGAGGTTTTTCTTTCCTTTCTCTCTCTTTTTTTTTTTTTAATTTAACAAGTTCTAAAATATATTTTCTATTTTTGGCTTCAAGTGTAGCTATGGTCTGAACAGTGACTGTGTAAAAATGGCACCTTCCTACTCAAAAGATCTGCTCCCTGCGTGCATTCTGAGAAAAAAAAAAAAAAGCTGCTTCAGAAAAACTATGGACCTGATCTCCAGCTGGTTAATCAAGATATGGAAATTCAACATCCCTTCAAGACCTGTCCTTTGGTTTTCCTGCTTTGTAATTTTTTAGGCCCGCATAAAAAATACACCTATAGATACATATGTTTTAATCTTTCTCTAAATTGTCATTTTTGTCTTTCTTTTTTTTCTTTTTATAAGTTCCTGTTGTGCAGCTGTCAGCAACGCATCTGGTGGTACATGGCAGGATGGGACGATTACAACACAGGTCCACATCTTGTTCGCACACCATCAGCATTACGTGCCAGTGTAAGGAGTATCTCTTGGTGCCTTCCAGCGCCCAGAGCACTCAGATTCACGTAGATACAGGGATTTTACCTACATTCTGCTTGAGATCTCATTACCTGAACATGCATCTTGGCTGTGCCCTTATGTCTCAAATGCCTATCTCAGACCAGTCATATTTACAAAAGGTCAGAGCACGAATTGCAGTGAGCTTCTCTTTACCTTCAGACTGTGGTCCAAACAGTAAAACCTGACCACCTAACTCCCTCCACCCTTCTGCCTTCCTCACACTGTTAATATCGAATGTGAAGAAAGATGATTTATCCAGGTCACTGCAGGTCCACAGAGGCCAATAGATCTGCTTCACCCTCAACAGGCAAACCCACTTATTTTAGCTCAGCCCACAACGGTTCTTACTACGATACCGAGGACCCTATTTCAGCCTCCACAGCCAGCAGTACAGTAAGTGTATAGGCTCACAGCTGGAAGACACCAGCTCCGCACACCTCCCCGCTCTGGGAGCTCTCCCTGAAAGCTTTCTAACGAGCCAGCAAGACACAAAAACCACAGAACCCCAAGAGACCTGTTCCCATCGATTCCCAAACTACAGCTGGCATTTAACTCTTGCACCGCTTCCTCCCTCACCCCAGTGATTCACAGCTGAATTGCCTCCAATGCATCCCTCTACTACCTGGGAAGCACAGATTAAGGATGTTTAACCATTATTTGATATTATACACATGTTCTGATACGTTTGGTGTTTTTCATGCTTTCTGACTCACTTTTATCCATAGTACTTTCATTCCCTGCTAAATTATCCCAACACATTTCATTAAAATATCTCATCATCAAGCATATTATTCTCCACTTTCTACCTTTTTTACCTCATGAGGATTGATTAAATCAGCATGATGGTAGCTGAGCAGTGTTTAGGACTCAGTGTGACCACATCTGATTTGTTCATAAAGGATTTTCCTTTCTCTGGATGCCAGAGGGGTGCAACTCGATGTTCACTTATTAGTGCCTTTTTTATTTAGAAAATCAGCTACTGAAATTGTTCCAGATTAGTTTTTTTTAATCAAAAGCACCAGATAAAATTAACACAATATTGACAGAGGGAGAACTTGAAACTCTGCAACTGTGCCAGTATTAGGTGCTCCAAGGTAATTTTTACAGTCTCGTTGCAACTTGCGGCAAACTTACGATAATAATACCTTAATAATAATAATACCTTAAATTTATACAGCAGTTGTTCTGAAGAACTATCCGAAGGCACTTTAGTGACTATATATAGTCATTATGTCACCTACCACCAAACTGCGGCTACCTTAGGGATGGAACAAAACCCTTGCTTTCAGCTCTCTGCATCTTTTCAAATGTGATGGGAAAGGAAAAGGAGATTTTTTCCGTAGATTCAGGTGAGCAGCTAAGTACACAGAGGGCTGATCTCCAGGAGAACATTCACAGGACAGCATGCTCCAGCCCTAATCAGAATTTCCATACTTTGCTAGGTGTCCCAAGTGCCGAGCATTATTATGTTTTCTATGTACATGAAATACCAGTTGTCTCTCTTAGTGGAGTTGTCTCAACCTGCAGCAAATTTGTGAAGTGAGGATAACGCCCAGAGGACAAAATTACACCATGAAACCCTTAGAATGAATACGTCTTTTCCATGTTGTCAGTCCACAAGGTCAGGGCTTCCCGATTTGTGCAATTTCAATTTTTCTGTGTGGTCGGTTATTTTCATCATAATTTGCACCAGAATTTGAGCCTTTCACCATGTGCTTGTCACTGACTGCCTTGCTGATAAAAGTGGGAAGATTTCATCTTGTTCATAAGTCCCCGCTTGCAAAAATACCTCTTTTTCTGCAGGCAAAACAGCAGAATTTGTGGAGCGAGAAGCCTTATTTCTACATGTGCTCTCTCTCTCTCGCCTGCCACAGTCCCTACATGGCTACTCGGTTTCTTGGCTACAGCAGCCACCAGCAAGTTAACAACATGTCCCCCTACATGCTTGGCGAGGATCCACGACGTATCTGCTGGCCCATTCTCTTGCTTGAGAAATGCTAAACAGCATTGCTGGCATTTACATGTCTCTCATCACTGCAATGCCATCGGCCCAAACACTCCTCCTTTCCTTCCCATCGGTTACCGCAGAGGCGGCGGCACCCAGGGATTGTTGTACCCCAGGTTCGGGTGGTGACTCAAGCCTCGGGCTTGAATGACCGTGCTTGTTGGAAGCCTGTTTCTGGAGACAGAGATTTGCAGGGTAGAAGAGTGGCCTTTGGTGGAGACACGCATGGCGTAAACATCGGACACACCATGATTTACAGCACTGGTAACTGGTAATCTGCCACGAGAAACTGCTTCAGCCGTATGGTCTCTCTCCAGAAATAAACGCCTTGCGCTAGCTAAATGCTGTTTCTGGGCATAGTGGAAGCTTTTACCCTCTGGAGAGATGCAGTGAGCTCCAGGACACAGCAAGAGGGGGGATCAGATGACACAACTGTTCCTACCAGGTGCTGGGGTGTCACCATGAACAGGTTCCTTGTGAAATCTCCAGCTCTTTTTGTCTCCCCACACCAACAGGTCCCGCTGACTGAGCCTTAATCCAGTTTGGATGAGTGCAAGCAATGGAGTCGGAGCAAGGCTGCGTTTAGCCTTTTATGGCTAGACTGAACCAGAGAACAGCACACTCAAAACATCTTTCCCCACAATCGAGGCACATGCAATTAGATGACGGCAACAATATTACAGCATTGGGAAAATGCTTGCTTCAGAGCTCTTGTACCTGTTGGAGCAAAGTCCCATAGGATGTTTACAAGTGGTTTGTCAAAACAGAGCCCTGAGCGTGTACACGGCACCCTCCCAAGGCGCCGCTCGCACCAGTTAAGGAGGTAGCTGTGTGTGTTACACGCTGTTTTCACGCTTCGTGCTCTGCGGAGGGTACGAGGCGGCACCAGACCCTGGTGGCATTTGGTCCCATGGAGGTGCTACAAACATGTCGGGGCACCTGATGCCGGTACTCGGTGAGCAGCGAGCCACGAGTGTCACGGGAGGGCTAGCTCTACCTCCAAACGGAGCGAGACCTGTATGATTAACTCTTACAGGAAGGCTGCATTGTGCTCGGAGGTAATTTTGCTCTGGCATTGATTTGAGGTGCAATTTGAAATTCATGACAATCTATGTAAATGTGCTTGTGACACTGAAGAGACAGTGTGGATTATGCGTGACATCTTAAGAGCACACAGATTTTTTCATAAATACTCATACAGTGTCTGCCTTTCAGACATCCTGGACATGCTCTGCTCTCAGGTTACATCCATCGTATTTCAAATAACTCCCGTGATTATATCAATACAAAAGAACCCAGTTTGGCCTCTAATTCTGTCTGCAGATTTAATAATCTTCTCTGTGTAAATGTAACAGAATAAGAAATCTAAGGGTCACAGGTACTGATCATCCATCCTTTAAACTAAGAAATATAAGAGGAAATAGAAACAGTGAGGAGGGGCAAGGAAATGCTGGAGAAAGGAGGAAGTAGCACCCCCTCTTCACCACTGCTTTCCTCAGCCTTAATTTTCCCTGTGTGTTCGTAAAACTGCTTGACCACAAACAGGGCAGTGGCGAGATATTCTGCTGTTTTTTGTTGAATTTACATTTATTCCTTAACACAGTATGGCCTTCCAGATGTCAATAAAACATCCAGGAAAAGTTAGGGACAGACGCTACAGTCCTCAAGCAGACAGCGTGCTGACACTGTAGATAACCCTAAAGGGGTTAAATCCGAAGCGAGTTACAGAAAGAGGCTCTTTCATGAGTGAGATAAATATGACTAATGTACTTTTACTAGAGACAGTTAAAAATAAAACCTTAAAGAAGAAAAACACGCATTCATTTTACACGACAGACACTATTATTTCTACATATTTCAGACTCATTTGCAAGTTAGGAAAATTGTGATTAAAAAAAAAATGTCAGCAATCACATTTACAAGCAGAAATTCTACTGTGTTGAGTCATAAACTGCCCCCTCGCCTCAGCTAGATTACGCTCCCGAGTTAAATCTATTCCTGAGCTTTTTCCTCACCTCATTTACCAGCGGGTATATCTTTTGGATTAATTAGAGCAGTCCTCTCATTCAATAACAGCCGATTGTTTTCTGTCCAACCGTCATGCCTAATTGTTTCCTTTGATCCATACAACGCTGCTTAGCTTTTCACGCCCAATTAAACCGGCGGTCCCTCCCTGCGCGGCTCTGCGCTGCCCTGCGCGGCTCTGCGCGCTGCCCTGCGCCGTGCGGCGATGCCGGCAGAGGGCAGTCGAGCAAGAATAATCCCGGCCGAGCACAGCGAACAAATGGCCTCAAAACCTGCGGTTTTTTCTCCTTCCCCCCCCTCACTCCTTCCCCACAGACGCACCCTTGGCGGGCCGGCTCGCTGGCTGGACCAGCTCTCTGCGCCTGATCGGGAGGCACTGCCCTGCCCGGATAAACGGGGAGATATTTAAGAGACAAGTCTACAGGAGTTACCCCCCC
>Ga0065711_1030955_pt1 | contig 30972 bp, 16 predicted proteins | sample Hoacrofraction12_FD_59098 | JGI IMG/M metagenome (GOLD analysis project Ga0065711, IMG submission 59098) | Hoatzin crop microbial communities from Cojedes, Venezuela - Epithelial fraction 12 v2 (version 2) | ecosystem: Host-associated > Birds > Digestive system > Esophagus > Crop | place... | reverse complement strand
ACACACGGGGGGGGGGGGAAGAAAGAGAGACGATTCCTGTGAACAGCCGTAAGGCTTAGATTTACAGACAGACGTAGACAGATTTACCACATTGGCACTAATACTTTCAATCTTTTTACAAAAAGAAAATATTGCCAAGATGCTAATGTATACACATGGTAGCAATATGTTCATGAGGAAGTGTAGTTAAGTTAATTACTGGAGCCGGGCTGTATGGACTGTGTGTTACACAGATGGACTGTAGGATACACAGACACTTTTTAAGTATGCAGATTCCTACTGAAGTGGCACAGCTTAATGACTCACTTGGATTAAAGCTGCTGTAGCCTATTGTCCCAATAATCCAGGATTTAAGCATGCTGTAGTTGTATGTATCATGCATGAAAGAGCAATTTGTAGCTGTGGAAAGTTTAACACTGCTCCTAGCTACTTGGTTTTCTGATTTTTTTATGCCCTGGAGCCAAAGTTTGAGTCTCAGCTGTGTTTGTCGCACACAAAGACTGATTCCTTTCCTTACTCTCACTATTGTGAATCAGAAGTAACTCTGCTGAAGTACATGAAGGGGAGCCAGCTTGGGTCTCTTCAGCAATAAGATACTGCTTGTCTGCGGGGTCTGCTTAGTGTCTTGCACTGCAGGTTGCCACACACGAGCCTTACTTTTGTTTTTGTTCTCTGTCATAGAATGATTTGGGATAATAGGCAGACCCCATCTGTCCCCATTTTAAGAGTGCTTTGCTTTCTTTTTCAAAATCTGCCCATAAATAAACACACAGAGAAAAATACTGGGGTGTGAAGCACACACCGCAGGGTTAGCACAGAAGATACTGCTTCATGTCTACCTGCACTGACATGCTTAGCTATTGCAGCATATATTGTACCTGACATCCAACATCACCTATGCAACTCCTTCAGGCCTAACTTTGAGTGTTACCAGAAAAGTCTGGGTGAATGTAAAAGCAGTCTTCTCCAGGAACAGCTCCCTTCCTCTCTGGTTAACTCCTGGCATCTCCATAGCTGCACTCTTCTGCTGTGCCAGGTTTGTAGGCAGAATCTGTGTGGGTTGTGCACAGGTTACAGAGGCAGCATGTGGGGTGGGAGGGTGTGTTAGGTATCTTCTGGTGCACGTGCAGATGGGAAAGTAGAACTGCTTTTTCAGAACTTGAGGGAAAACTCTGCTGAATCCTCATTTTGGCTGGGGGAGGGTAGGGAGGGGACTTTCTGGGGTAGGGAGACAGTCCTCCATAGTGCAGCTGGCAGTGAAAAGGGTTTAATCAAGGCAGGTGACAGGGCACAACTCAGGAGAACATTACAAAACAGCAGTTTGCAGTTGCCTGCAAGCCTGTAGCATTTCTTTTACTCCACTATGAGTTCTGCCCTGTGGTGTTTTAGGGTTTTCCTTATCCTGAGGTGAGGCTGATTATTGCAAAGAATCTGCGTGACAGTGTTTCTGTCAGTCAGACTTCTCATATCACATTAACATTCCCTGTAAGCACATTGGAATGGGAGGCTGTGAACCCAGCCTGGTGTGAGTGATTGTACATCGGTATTACCTAGTTCTTATAGTATTAAGGTAATTAGGAAACATGAGACTTGACAAAAATAGACAGCTCATTGTACTGAGAGTATCAAAGGCATTTCTTCTCCTGTGTGAATTTGAACAGTGCTCTTGGCTACTACGTTACAGTAATCAGCTTAGCTAAATTTGTTTTGCATGTCTGATGTTAATGAATGACTGGTTGTTATTCTTTTAGGTTGAAATCCACTGCATCTGCCTAAAATGGGCAAGTTAGCAGTCAGACTCCAGAAGTTGCAAGGCAGAGTGGGTGCCAGGGGGTTGAAATCCACCCTCACAAGAGTGGGGCTGCAGCAGAGCACTTCAGTGTGTGTCACTTTTGGCTAGTGTGGCAACCACATGTCTATCACATCCAGGTGTGAAGACCTTTAGGATCTGCACAAATGTGGATTATGGCCCAATTACACTTTTGAAATTGTTCTTAGCTGTTACGACAAGCATTGGAGATGTAATGGTTGCATGGTACGGTGCCTATGTGAGTGCGCCGCTCATTCCTCTCCCCTTTCCATCCACTCGAGGGTCGGTCTTACAGTATGTGGGGCTTCTGCTGTCATCACTTATGGGCGTATTCCAAATGTGGTAAAGTGAAAAAAATGATGGAAAAGTGAAGCCTCTGGTTAGAAACACATTTCAGCTGGATTGAGGCAGTTCACACAAGATGGAATTGTAGGCAGGCTTTTTTCAGATGCTTTTCTAGTTGATCCAATTTATAATCTGTCCCTGCAAACATGCCATTTCTAATGGGTTCCATATGCCTCTAAGCCTTCCTGTTATTTCCGACTTTGAAGATTGCTCTGTTCAGCAAGAAGTCTGCCACTCTGCAGCTTGTCTAACTTGTTCGTTTTTTTTGTTTTTTTTAAAAAAAACCCAAACAAAAACTGGAAGAGGGCCTAGGACTGGATGCCACTTTCACAGTCATTCTTCACAGCTAACCTCGGCCTCCATTCTGATGCTACTGATGGTAATACAAAGAGCCTGTTTAAAACATGTAAGATAATAGAAACAAGGGAGGTTTAGGGTGTTTTGGTAGCTAGGAGTGGCCATAGTAATAGAGACCGGGGAGCTCAAGGTGTCCAGTTCCTGGTGCTACTATACTGCTTATCGTTTTCCTCATCCATAATTATATCTTTTTTTTACACTGGTGTCTAAACTGCTCTTATGCTGAATTATTTCATCCTGGTTCCAGAGAATGGTTTTGTAAATACTCCTCTCAGTCACTTTTTATGGTCTGTGAGTATGGAGGGGTTTTGAAAGCTCATTGCTACTTTACTGCTCACACATTTCCTCATCCATTGCTTATTTTGCTGCTGTCTCCTCCTCCGTCTGTTAATCCTCCATTAACATCATAAGGCACTGCTGAAGGATGCCAAGGTCACTCTTGTGCCAGCAAGCTTTTGCAGCTATGGACAGTCACATCTCAATGCTGAATATGCCAGTTTTAGCTTTTCTCAAGAGATTACCAGGAAAAATATCGCTGCCAGCTGAGCTCCTCAATCCCTGTAATTTTCCTACTGAAATAAGGGTGTTCTACAAAGCCAAACACCCTGGCCAAGACTGAAGTCTTCTTCCTTCTGTGCTATCTTCAGTGTCTAACCGAAGAAGGTTCCCTAGTTAATAATATGCTAAATTCCAAATTAATGCAATTAGTGTTCGAGGTAGAGTGATAAGATGGAAGAAGCGGGGAGCTGAACTGCTTCTGGCAGGGCTTTCCCGTCTCATGTGACCTCTCATGAGACCTGTCTTCCTCACTTCTCTCATCTAATACAGTTTAAAAGAAACACCTCTACTTAAGGCACCTACTTCAGCTTATAATGGGAAAAATCAGTTAGTATGTTGACATGTGAATTACTATTTTTGTCTAGTTTGTTTAGTCTAATTTGTATTAGACTAGCTGCTACAGCTTCTAAAGTGCCACACTAGGCATTTTACAAACAACTTGTGAGAGGGAGTCCCTGCCAACATAGAGTTTATGATCCAGACAGACAAGATGGACCAAACGCAAGAGAAGGCAAACGTCACCTTTATTTTGTGTCTGCAGAAAGTGAAGCTCTGAGAGATAATTTCTTCAAAGTCATGGGCAGACTTAGTGAGAAATGCATGGATTGAATCCCCAGTTCCCAAGTCCTGGGACAATACCTTACTCATTAGAAAAGCATGTCTCCTAAAATGCTGTGAAGTTCCTCAAATTAAAATCCCTACAGAAAGTGGAAGTTTGAATAAGAGTTAGTTTTTTTGAGTTGCAAACTCAGATCTAGCTACCTATTAAGGAGACATTAAAAAAATCAAGTTAGTCTCCTGAGGAGGAAAGTTTTTAATTAAAAGAGAGCAATCTTGGTTGGATTCAGTGTGCCAAATTCATTACTGTATTTTCAGTTTATATATTCTGAAATAACGATGTTGTATGAGCTGATTACTGTCTAGAGCTAGATGAGCTTGCTCTCTGTGAAAATTCAGTGTCTAGCATCTGGGACATTAATGAGAATGGAAGAAACACAATTTTGTCCTTTTAAAGAAAGAATTCTCTTCCCTGCAAATCCAAGAACATTAGTGTGAGATATGGTTTGGTTTGGCTTGGCTGAAATCTGACAAAGCGGAATCTAACCTTCCATGAGCTACCTGTGAAAGCACTCATCCTCAGGCATATAGAATACAAGCCTGTCACTTTTCTGTGACCTGATTTGTGTTCTGAGGGGGCAGTAAAGGAACTTAATTGTATATTTGCCACATTGACAGGAGTTAGCTTGTCCAGACCACAGAACTATACAACTTTGTGAATTCGGTGGGAGGAAAACAATTCTTGTATAAGACCCTTATATTCATATTCATAAATTCCATCTAATAGCTGTTTAATATCAACAAGAATATGTTCACTATCAACAAATGACAAATTAGTACTGGAATATAATGTGTTAAATCTCGCATAGCTATCACTGACTAATGAGGACTGACCTTTGCAGCAATATATACAGTCAGTTTATTAAAGAAGGGACAGAGCAATCTCTATGCCTTTGGTCAATCTAGGTTGCTCGGGGCTGAGGAATTTCCATTTAAAATATCTCTTCAGGTGATAAAGACTGATTCAATAGAGATCGGCTAATAAAGAAAGTGCTGGAAGCTACTATTAAATTCTAGCTTCTGTCAGCTTAACAGCAAAAACTTTTAATGAGGAAACCATTAAAGCTGACCTAATGAATCAGAGATGCTTTTCCTTGCTGGCTGATTATAGAGTGCCTAGAATATCTTTCGACATATGTAATTTAGAAAATATGGATCTATTGAGTCCCCCTGCTCTTGAAGGAAACCTGTTGCATAGCAGAAAACTGAAAAATGCTCTCCTGTGAGGATGCAGGGTTTGACCTGGATTCAGAGGAGTCTCCGTGGTCAGGTGGGCTGGGTGTAGAGGACATGCAAACCGATTAAATTAGTGGTTGATATGTATAAATATTGCTTTGTGTAAAGCGCTATGGTTGTGGAGGAGCACAGTAGGACATGTGATGAGTAAGAATGATTGCTGCACGAATCTGGTCCGGAAAAAAGCCTTATGATAATGCTCTAGTCAGTAAAGTAGAAATTATGTCAAGATATCCTGTTTACCGTTCCAATGTGAGGTGACGCATCAAAGGATTTCACTGAAGGTGATGTTTACTCTTTACCTTAAGTTTTTATTCTATTATTAGAAATATATTTTATTATTATTATTAAATTATTAGATTTCTATTAATTATAGATATTATTCTATACCTATTCTTCTATTCTGGCAGCAAAATTTTCTTTTTTTGTGACCTAGGGAAATTTCATCAATATTATTGTAACATCCAGAAATCCAAGCCTTGATCGGATGGGGCACTTCATAACCCAGCTAAGAAACAGTTTCCACCAGTGTTGTCACTTCTCATTCTCTCCACAAAATCTTAATCTCTAAATAGACAGGACAGATAAAAGAAAGAAACTATTCCTATTTGGCAGAGATGAAGCACAGAGAAATGAAATCATTTATCAAAAGTTGCAATGAAAATTTGTATTGGAGCTAGGAACAGAACTCAGGTTATGGAAGTCTTAATTTGAAAATTGAACTGCAACCCCAGTCTGCATATGGGGATGATTTATGATTGTTGTAAGCTATTTCCATGTTCATATGAAACTTCCTCTAGGAAGTTACTAGGTCCAGTCTGAATTTTTCCCTTCAATTTCTGGTCTACAGAACTCTGCTACATAAAAAAATATTTCCAGGATATTCAAAGTCTTAAAGAACCCTGATAGATAGCTGTAAGGTGTTTGTGTTTATGCGATGTGTCAAAATGTGGTCCACAGTACAAGTCACAATCCGGTTTATGGAATTCGGCAGTTGAGAAAACCCAGATGTGAAACACACTATAAATAGACACCATGTGTCAGTGATTTGCACAACTCTGAACTCCTCTCTGTGATTAAGAAACCAAACCTTAAGCTAAAAATCAAAAGACGACCAAGTCATGGGTACAAACCAAGTGAGATGAGGTGGAAAGAGCACTACAGGTTTAAACTGTAGCACAATACAAGCAACTCATTTGGACAAAAGGCTTCTGTTTTCAATGTAGTGCTATAAGCAGGTTAAAAGATCTTTAAAACCTTTATTTAAGAGAATGAACTATAAAGTAACTTCTTCCTTGATTTCTGATAGATTACTCTAATTTTAAAGCTTGACAGGGACTCCTAGGAGGTATGAATTATTTTGTATTCAAGTAACAGATGTGCTGAATTGTTTTAGTAGAATAAAAGAGACACTTCTGAAGATTTCCTTTCAAATGTCTTCACAGTTAGTATCAATTCAGCTAAAGTGAGCAATGCTGTTGTATATTCTAGTAAGCTCCTGAGAGGGTGATGGTGTTGGGGTTAAAACTTAAGATAGGTGAGTTCTTTAGAGCAACCACGTCTTCTGTAGGAGTGAGTGGTATCATACCATGCACTGGTTCCGGTACCCTGTTGGTACTTACAGTTGAGGATGGGAGGTGCTGTGGCGTGTCCCCTACAGGGGCTCATCATATTCCAAAGCTGTCTCAAGGAGGTCATCTTGCAGAGGAAGTGGTGGCTGGAGGTGGAGAGCTGAAAACCAGGTTCACTACAAAGCCCGAGCTTGTGGTGTGGCAGGCTGCTGCCATGGCAAGCAACATTTGTGCAGTTCTGATGTCACATGCTTATGCTGTGGGCTGGTTTGGTTATACTGTACTGACCATATTGATGTCAGCTGGGGGCTGTTAATGCCTGATACAGGCTGTAGCACAGCTGATCTTGCAGCCTTATGTATTTAGTCATTGAAATATGTTCAAGTGTCTAGTCCTCTGCCCCATCATGACAGAGCTGTTGACTGTGCTAGCTTCCCTGGGGGCCAGCAGGTTTCCAGGCTATGAGTATTTGTCCACCTTTAGCCAGATCTTGGTGGTCTTTGCAGGGCTGGCATTTGTAAACCAGATCCTCCTTCATGTGCCCAGCCTGCAAAGGCTTGGTCTTATTGCTGTTGATGCTAAACTGCAGCTGGGGAGATAATGAGCCTCATTAGGACCAGACCTTTTTAAAAGATAAGCTTAATGCCTGCAGCACTGAAGCTTCTCTCCTGGTCCAGCAGATGCTTAGATCCTAGGATCTCCAGCTGACATTATTTGTTGATATCTGTGGCTTCCAGACTACGGGGACAGGCTGCTCTTCTGTGCTGGGCATGCATGAAATATGGCCCTAGCTGTGAGAGGGATGAGAAGCAGAGCCGACTGTGTCTGTCTCGCATCCTGGGTGAGATTTGACAGGCCAGGCTCCATGCCAGCCTTCTGGAGACCTGCTTGGCAACTGCTAGTCAGAGGGGGCCATGATGGAAGGTGATGAGTGTCCATCTTTACATTAAGGTTGAAGCCAGCACCAAGTGACTAAGGCAGCAGTTCTGTGTCTTTTATTCAAGAGACTCGCTGTTACAGTAGTAAAGCTTCAGCTGTACTTGATTTCTTGATATTTATTTCATGCTTGCAAATGCCACATATCCAATACAGATAAATTTCCTTTATCCTCCTCTCTTAAGATTTGAACGATTAAAACTTTGGACAGTCTTCCTTTGTTCTCTGCATTATAAGCCTTGAGGATTATGTGTGTCCTGAGCTTCTTTGTCAGGAACTTTCTTTCCTAATTGCATAATTCTCTATTATTAGCTCTAAATGTCACAAACATTCACAATAGTATCCCAGATTTTTTCATGTGGGGTTCAGCTCTGAGGCAAATCTGTAGTGTACTATTTTAGAAGCAACTTCTGTCTAGTCTTTCTGTGTGTTATTTGAATTTCAAGTGAATACATAATCGCACGTAGAACTATTAAGAAGATCTATGGTTCTGTGTATTTCCTGTGTATTTAACATCCCAGAATTTTGCACTGGGCCTTCTGGTACTGTTTATTTACTTAGGGTTGGTTTTAGGCTATAGGCATTAATAATTTTATGACTGAGTGTTCCTAACAGATGGCTTTATGGGCTGTAACAGCCACCAAAGAGCAGTGCCAGGGAGCAAAACGAAACCATATATAATACAAACAGTTGTGTGTTCAGGCTTGCTGTAGGTCACAGAAATACCTCATTTATTGAATATCCTTCTGTAAAGGAGAGTTAGAAACACAAGCTAAGAATGGAGCCAAAGGGACTCCCTCTGGGTAGTATTAGTGGTATATTATTGTGACTTGGAGAAGTGTGTAATTGGTACCAGTCAAAGGGTCCCTCTTCCATTTATGAATGTCTTACTAGAAAAGGCCTATAGATTCATGGCTTGTTGTAAGTTAGCGTGTGTGTTTGCAGACAGTATATGCTCTGTTACCCTTGAAAATGGAGTAGTTTATTGACTTTTGGGGGACTGTGCAAGGAGGAATGGAGCATGTGCGATAGGAAGTGGTCTGACTTATTTGTTGTGGAAGTCAATGGGGACGGTGGTACTAGACTGTTCTTCTGTGCCCTGTAAATCTGCAGGCAATATATTGTGGTACCTGGTAGGTAGTTTTTTCTTGTATCTGTTCTGTGTTAATGTTCTAGATAGGGGGAAGAATCCATGTCTCTAGGTCAGCGAAAGCTGTGTGAGACACAGATTCACTAACCTTTCTTGATAATTATTTTAAAAGAAAGCTTATGCTTATTGAAATGAAAGACGATTATGTATATCAGCACGAAAGAAGCACATTATAGGCTTCTAATCTAGAAACCTTTTTGGGTGTATGCCCAACTGTTCTGGTGGAACTCAAAGGTTTCGTGACTCATTGTCAGCCTCTGATACTCCAAATCGGGGACTTATCGTAGATCCCACAGAAGCAGTGCCAAGGCTTACCTTATCTTGACAAGACTGGTCTTAATAGCTTACAGAAATTTAAGATATCACCTGCATAAAAGGAGATGTTACAACTTGTAACATGATTAGGGGATCTTAGACTATTGCCCACCCTTTTAATAACTGCAGAGACCACAGGAGGTAGGAAAAAAGAAAATACTGGGTCTCCTAGATAACTTGACTGGCTTAGTAATCTGAGTATGAATTTATCCTCTGTTTGTGCTTTTCTAAATACCACAGGCAAAGAGAGAGGAAGAGAGGAAAAGGGAGGAAATAAAGTGCTATGTGATTTCTTGAGGTTTAGCTTTGTAAGCTGGCCTACGAGCAGTACAATGAGGATGACTTGTAATAAAGATGTTGTGCGGCATGAGTAGGAAACAAAATAAAGTCCTATTATGCTAATCTTTTAGGAAAAAATATTTTTTATACTAAAACCAATAGTATTCTTCACAGATTTCAAATTGTACAGCCTTTAAAAAATGCATGGTTCTTGTTTAATCATTTGGGAACACCTTCAGCCAAAGGAGCATCAGTTCACTGAGCTGTTCTTACTGACCAGAACGCCTGTGTAAATTCATTATAAGGGACCAGGATATTAACCTCCTCTTCTTTCATGTATGTGATCTGATGAGAGGGATAGAGACATGTGCTGGTGTAGCTGAAGTTGATATACATTTGAAATAGCTTGAGTTCTGCTTATGCTGTATGAAAAAATATTTGAAGAATAAAGGGAACATTGTTTCTTTTTTCATTTAAGTGGAGTAAAATAAATCTCAGCACTGAGATTGAGCCTTAGTAGTAGATGTCAGTATGTATAGGAGTGCACATGTAAGACAGTGCTTAACAATCTGCCATCAATAAGGGGCTAAATTTAGTGTTTCGTATTTCACTGTAAGCCATACAGTCACCAGGCTCTGGTAGTTCCTGCTTTCTCTGATGGCTTGACCTCTTCTGAACCATTAAAAAAGATATCTTTTCCCTGATTTTAAAATATCTCTCATAGTAAGGCAGGTTCAAATACAATTCCTGTATAGCGGGCCTTCAGTGCTGTCTCTGAAACTTTAAGTGACAATTACGTCAGAAGACTGGAAGCTGATTTCTACGCAGATGTCAACTGAAGCCCAACCATAGCCCTACAGTAGGATTTGAAAGACTTTACATCACATGCTTTTATACTTGCTCAGGACCAGAAGAATTACTAGCCATTTTATTTTGTCTGCTGTGCTTAAGTATGCTACTAGAGAAACACATCCTCAAAATACTTGTCTAGAGATCATGAATGCAGCAACAGTATGGAGAAACTGATGATCACGGGTATGTGCATGCAAACTTGCAATGTGTAGAGTCATTCCGTGGTGGCAAAGACCTGGAGGTGGGAGTGTTGTAGATCTATTAAATTGGCAAGGGAAGCTGGTTAGTGGAAATGCTATGGAGCAGTTTATTGTAAAAACCATTCTCTGTCTTGGTAAACATGACATGATCTTTGTGCAAGAAGGGGTGATGTACAATCTGCTACCAGAATATTCACTGCGTGAGGCAGACAGTCCTCTGTCCTTCCCTTAATGTCAAATGAGCTCTTGGGAGGACAGCAAACTCAGGTTTGCATTTTGCTGTTGCTGGAAGTACTTATTAAGTCTTTTGCCCTAGTCTTCTCTGTACTTTGGGGTGTTTTAGAGGTGGCCAGCTATTTCATGAGAGGTTTCAGCTTGCCATGAATGCGAACCGTGGAAGTTTTAAGCTTTTAGTTGCTTTCCTTGAAAGTTTTCGGTGCCCTTCAGGAACAACATCCAGCATTTATACATTAGCTTCCTGCTAATACATAGATACTAATTTATAGCTGAACACAACTTGCTTTTGAATCCTCTTTCTCTTGAAGCAAGTGATAAGAGACTTGCCAAATAAAGAACGTGAGCAATCCTGATGTGTCAGCTCTGGTAGATGTTTCTATCAAATAATGCTATGATCATTTGGAATAAAAGCTAATACGACTGCTTTTTCTGGGGGTCATTTCCACATAGCATATCAGTTTCTGCAAATTCTGATGGACTCTTCTGAGGTATCTGGATGAGTATATAATTTAGCCTCCTCCCCCCACATCCATCTCTAATCTGCATCTTGCAAGGGCCTCGTTCAGCAGTTGTTAGTGGTAGGTAACTTGCTCTGTGTGCTGTGGGTTTTGGATTGCAAGGTCCTGTTTGCCTCCTCCCTAGGCTGGATACACAGAAGCCACTTTCATCTTTCTTTTTTCAACTTGCTGCTGTGTGGTCCTTTTGAATAACCTCATGTCTGAATTTAAAAGAGCAGGAGAGGGAGAGGGGATGCTTACAAGAAGGAAACGTTTTGCTGACATTTGCAGGGTGAATGTAAACATGAATGGTAGTGCTATGTGTACGCCTTTCTAGTACAAACAGCTCAACTTGCAGTATGACAGCACGAATATAAAGTATTCATACACTGTTCAAGTATGCAGTGATGAGCTCAAAGAACAATACTCTTTCACGAGCTTGTCAGTGTATTATTCATGCTCAGTACAGTTGATAACTTGAGACAGTATTTTTAATGTGCCCATTACACACTCAGAAATGTGTCTTATTTACACTTAGTTTTTGTGACGCTTGCATGAACAATAGTGCTGATCTTCACCTTGTGTGCTCTGCATAAGAATTAAAAAGTCCAGCCGTGTCTTTTGGTATACTAGTATCTTGATTTATGTTAAGATTTAAGGATCTTCCTGCTAGGGTGTTCTTAAATGACCTTAGTTACTCAACTCTTAGTGAGATGGCAATGTTGTGATGTTATGGGTGTTACCAGTACTGTTTATTGCTCTTGTTACCATTTTCCAAAAATTACCTGGGATTTTTCATGTGCAAAGCAGACCTTAACCTGAACCAGGGTAAGTCTGCATGGTTCCAGTGACCCAGTGTTGCTCTAAGAATTTCCATTTGGCCACTTTGGACAAGTAAATCAATTTTTATCCTGTTTGACTATGGAAATGAGATATCTGAAATCACCCTGTGAATATCGTGTATTGCCCCCATTGTCCCATAAATCATAGAATCATAGAATGGTTTGGGATGGAAAGGACATTATAGATCATCTAGTTCCACCTCCCTGTCATGGGCAGGGACACCTTCCTCTAGACCAGGTTTCTCAAAGCCTCATCCAGTCTGACCTTGAACACTGCCAGGGAGGGGCCATCCACAGCTTCTCTGGGTAAACCTGTTCCAGTGCCTCACTACCCTAGTTGTAAAAAATTTCTTTCTTATAGCTAATCTAAATTTACCCTCTTTCAGTTTAAAGCCATTACCTCTTGTCCTATCCCTATGTGACCTTGTAAAAAGCCCATCTCCAGCTTTCCTGTTGGCCCCTTCAGGTACCTAAAGGCTGCAATAAGGTCTCCCCAGAGTTCTCTTCTCCAGGCTGAACAGCCCCAGCTATCTCAGCCTTTCCTCATAGGAGAGGTGTTCCATGCCTTGGATCACTTTTGTGGCCTTCCTCTGGACCTGCTCCAACAGGTGCTGTGCTGAGGGCTCCAGAGTTGGATTCAGGACTCCAGGTGGGGTCTCACCAGAGTGGAGCAGAGGGGCAGAATCACCTCCCTTGACCTGCTGGCCACGCTTCTTTTGATGCAGCCCAGGACACAGATGACCTTCTGGGCTGTGAGTGCACGTTGCTGGGTCATGTTGAGCTTCTCATTGGCTAACACCCCCAAGCCCTTCTCCTCAGGGCTGCTGTCAATCCATTCTCCGCCCAGCTGTATTTGTGCTTGGGGCCTTGTTGAACTTGATGAGGTTGGCACAGGCCCACCTCTTAAGCCTGTCTGGGTCCTTCTGGACAGCATCCCTTTCCTCCAGCATGTTGAATGCACCACTCAACTTGGTGTCGCTGGCAAACTTGCTGAGAGTGCACTCAATCCCACTGTATGTGTTGCTGACAAAGATGTTAAACACCACCAGTTCCTACACTGACCCCTGAGGAATGCCACTCATCACTGGTCTCCACTTGGATATAGAGCTGTTGACTGCAACTCTTTGATTGCAACCATCCAGGCAACTGCTTATCCACTGAGGGGTCCATCCATCAAATCCATGTCTCTCCAATTTAGAGACATGGATGCTGTGTGGGACAGTGTCAGATGGTTTGCTCAGCTCCAGGTAGATGACATCAGTTGGTCTTTCCTTATCCACCAACACTGGTGTAGAAGGCCACTGAATTTGTCAGGCATAGTTTGTCATTAGTGAAGCCATGCTGGCTGTCACCAATCACCTGCTTATTCTGTATGTCCCTTAGCATAGTTTCCAGGAGGATCTGCTTCATGACTTTGCTGGGTACAGATGCGAGACTGACTGGTCTGTAGTTCCCCAGGTCTTCCGTTTTAACCTTCGGGGGGGGTTGTGTTTCCCCTTTTCTAATCAGCGGGAACTTTACTGGACTGCCACAATTTCTCAAATATGATGGCTAGTGGCTTAGCAACTTCATTTGCCAGCTTTCTCGGGACCCATGGAGGCACCTCATGTCCCATGGACTTGTGCACTTTCAGGTGCCTTAGATGGTCTCAAACCTGATCTTCTCCCACAGTGGGCGGTTCTTCATTCTCCCAGTCCCTGCCTTTGTCATCTGCGACTTGGGCAGTGTGCCTGTAACACTTGCCAGTGAAGACTGAGGAAAGAAACCCATTGAATACCTCAGACTTCTCCATATCCTGGGTAACCACGTCTCCTGTCTCCTTACAGAGAGGGCTCACATTTTCCCTAGCCTTTATCACTGATGTACCTATAGAAGCTTTTCTTGTTGCTCTTGATGTCCCTGGCCAGATTTAGTTCCATAAGGGCTTTAGCTTTCCTAACCTCATTGATCCTAATTGATCCCTGACAATTTTCTCTGTATTCCTCTTAGGCTACCTGTCCTTGCTTCCACCCTCTCTAGGCTTTTTTTTTTGTGCTTGGCTTTGTCAAGGACCTCCTTATTCATCCATACAGGCCTCCTGGTGTTTTTGCTTGACTTCCTTTTTGTTGGCATGCATTGCTCCTAAGCTTGGAGGAGGTGATCCTTGAATATTAACCAGCTTTCTTGGGTGCCTATTCCCTCCAGGGCTTTATCCCATGGTATTCTACCAAGCAGATCCCTGAAGAGGCCAAAGTGAGCTCTTCTGAAGTCTGGGGTAGTGAGCTTGCTGTGTGCCCTTCTCACTACCCTAAGGATTATGAACTCCACCATTTCATGGTCACTGCCGCCAAGGCTGCCCTTGAGCTTCACATTACCCACCAGCCCCCCTCTGTTGGTGAGAGCAAGGTCCAGAGTAGCAGCTCTCCTTGTGGGCTCCTCTGTCACTTGGAGAAGGAATTTATCATCAATGCATTCCAGGAACCTCCTGGATTGCTTACACCCTGCTGTATTGTCCTGCCCACAGATATCAGGCTGGTTGAGGTCCCCCATGAGGACCAGATCTTGTGAATGTGAGGCTGCCCCTATCTGCCTATAGAGGGCCTCATCCGCTTAGTCTTCCTAGTGGGGTGGCCTTGTAGCAGACCCCCACTGTTATGTCACCAGTCCCTGCCCTGCCTTTAATCCTGACCTTGGTTGGCTGCTCGTTCGTTCCCAGGAGGAGCTCCATGCACTCCAGCTGGTCATTGACATCGAGGGCGACACTCCCTCCTTGTCTCCCCTGCCTGTACTTCCCAAAGAGCCATTATCCTTCCATTCCAACACTTCAGTCATAGGAGCTATCCCACCATGTCTCTGTGATGCCAATAAGATCATAGACCTGCAGGCACGCACGTGTCTCCAGCTCCTCGTTTATTCCCCACTCTGTGTGCGTTTGCACAGAGACATTTAAGTTAGGCCCCTGATGAAGCTGACTTACTGGCTGGAGTTCCTTTGTGCAGCCCCTCAACTGCTCTCCTGTTGATCTGTGATCCTTCTCCAGGCTCTGGGCATCTACTGCTGGCACTGGCATCAAACCGGTAGCAGTGGGATGGATTGAGGTTCCCCTCCCCCAGCAACTTTAGTTTAAAGCCCTCTTCAAACCAATTCAAATATTTGAACCTGTTGTATAATTTCAACAAAATACAACAGGGAAAGAGGAAGCAGCAAAATACTGAATTCTTATGAGAATCGAGTACCATATTTAGCCCCCAGAATCATTAGTTTGGCCAGCCACCAACTAAGAGGTGGTAAATCATTTGCTCTGACCAGTCACTAACTGCTAGTGTTCAGCTGAACACTTGGGAGGCACGCAGTGCTTAGCCTCCTGGCCAGGGAACATATATGTAGTTTGGGGCAGACTGCAGCTCAAACCATCTCTTGCCCGAGGGGAAGGTTAAATAACAACAAGCTTCTGTTGTTAAAATGGAAGTGAGGGGGTCTCAGAATCTTACCTTAGTTAAAATGATTAAAAAAAAAAAAAATTAGTCAACCATGAAGAACAAATGAATGGAAAATAAAACCTAATTCATTTCAGTTCTCATGGAGCTGTTATTGACACCCTTTTTGCCTTTTCTACATCCTGGCTCTGTCTTGCAATGACTTCTTACAGCATGGTCAGGAATAAGCGTAATCCTAAAAGGCCTGATCCAGGTGAAATCAAATGCAGACCCCACACTGATTTCTAAAATGGCATGATTCTGTCACTTGTCTTTCAATATGTTTGCATAAAGCTCCACTCAGTGGGGCTCTGGTTTTTGACTCAGGTTTGTATGTATATGATTAACGCATATTATTTTTCACTACTGTCATATGGAAAAGAATTTCAAGGAGGCAGATTTAAAGGTAGTTGCATCTGTATGAATAGACATAATTACAAAGAACAGCTTCACTTGTAGAGATGCTCAGTACCCTCATGTTCTAGTAGTGTTAGAGCTATAAAAACAGAACATCTCTTAGGGGCCGAAATATAGATTTTTTTTTTTTTTTTCCTGAGCTGAAGTTTTTTCAAGATGGGAGTCAAATTTTATCTGCTTTTATTTTTCTCCAAATACTTATTATTTTCATGCACAGCTGAGTTTGCATAATAACCAGACAGAAATCAATGTCTAACTTGCAATGTTGCCCAAGATGCATTTTTATGCATATTCATTCCTTAGTAGTCTTTATTCAATATTAAATTCTCTTTGCGATTTGGATCCAAAAATAAGCAATATTTTGTTAGTAGTCTTTCACATCTGAATTGGAATAGGATGATACCGTGATAAAGAAATTATAGTATGCCATTGTGCAATTCAGACTACTCTCTTGCAGTACTACTTCTGTGTAAGGCAAGCCTATTTAAAAATAATAATTGATACAAAGGACAAATTGATTCATTTGTTTAGGCTGTTGGATCAAAACACTATGTAAAAAACTGGATGCCAAACCAATCATGCCCTCAGGAAAACCCCTCTGACATATCAAATGGCTCTGAAACTGTGTTAGTGGTCATCAGCTAGTGACATTTCATGACTTTACACCTGGATTCCTTAACATGAAAGAAGCTATCTATGTTTATGGAAAAAAAGTTCATAACTTCTGATTTGCAGAGGACACTAAGTGTAGGTAGAGGATTATTCCATCAAGAGATACATAGAAGCCATCTAAACAAAAAAGAATAAAGGAAGGCAGAAGGCATCTATGCAGTGAGAATGGTGGAGATAAAAGGTTTAGAGATGGTCCTAGAATTTAAAGTATGCTTGGCATCATTACTTCAAGAACAATAACAATACTGACCATGGACTCAAAGACAAGTGACCAAGCAAGTGGAAATGGTGTCTGCCTTGAAGGCAGTTACATGGTTCAATATGCTTAAGTCAGAGGATCCAGATAATCTCCACCTCAGCCTTTGGGAGAGACTGCTTTATGAATTGGACATTTTGGCAACAAGGATTCCTATGGGAGCCATCTAAGAGTTGAGAGATAAATACCAAATCTGATAAGTATACCAAAGAAGTGGTGGCAGATTATACTATGCTACAAGTTGAAGACAAAAGCACTTCAATACATGCAGGTATATAGGAAATGGGATAAAGTGTATCACTGGTTTATCAAAGATAGATTTTTACCAGACTAACATGAAGGTGCTTCTTGGTTAGACAGACAATTTCCAGAGAAAGGTAATATGACAGAGTTCACCGTCACATTCAGTACAATGCCACATGGGGACAACTAGCTAGACTGAAGATGATGACGTGAAGAACAAAAACAGGGGCAAAAGAGATGAATTTTATCTGTAAGAGCTGCCTAGAAGGGCCACTAGGTTGTTCAAGGTGAAGCATTTATTTTACTAAAGGAGCATTGTTTAGCCTACCAACAGGAATCTGGGTTAGTAGATATTTGCTATTTATGATAACACTAGGACACCGTACCTGGAAGAGAGAATATCATTTTAGGGTGGAAAATAGGTCTGTAACAATCAAAATAATGTGGTTCTGGATCACTCTGCTGAACAGAGTAGCAAGAGGAAGGAAAGCCTTTTATCCTCTTAAAAGGAAGGTGAATGAGATTATTTCTATACTATAATCTATTTTTCCTCAGTAAAGTTGTATGTGCCATTTTGCTGATTGGAAGAGACTGAGGGTCTGTTCCGGGGCTCTTGCTCAGTAAGGTAAACAGCTCTGTAAGGCATTTATTCTGATCTGTTGGAGAACTTGTTGGGTCTGCGAAGAACCTGAGATCTGCACAAGCCCTGGGTTGGGTGTCTGATGGTTGTTATATTCTTTTGGCAGCTGACTACTGTAAAATGTCTTGTTTCTGCAAAACTTCCATTGGGATAGTTTCTTGAGTCTAGATTGGCCCTTAGGTCAAATAGAAATGCAAAAGTCTTGCAAGCACATAACAAATATGAGGATTTTTTATGATCTAAGTGACTGTCTTGGTCCTGGGCAGGCAGTTCTACTTTACTTTTTCTCTCATCGCATGCAATATTTTAAAATTAATAAAGCAATAGCAGTTTAATTATAGTTTCTCAATGCATGCAGCTACACTTGCAAATACTAATATTTTTGTGTTTTTTTCCAACCCTTTCTTTTTAAAATAAATACATAAATGTTAAATGGTGTTATGTTTAGCTTGGTACTTTACCTCTTTCATTAGTACAGTGTTATATACCATGGTGAATAATACCTCGTAGGCTTATACTCTTGTTGGCATTTTTATTGACTGGTTTAACGAGAATTTCTTTCTTTTTGTCTAGTGTTTTAAGAGCTGTCTATTCCAGTGAAATTTTCAGTCAGTGCTTTTTGTGATCCAGAAAGAAATTCAGCAAAAGTTCATCAAGCCACGTCAAATGAAATATATGATATGGTTGATGGCAACTGAATCACCCTTCTTTACTCACCTGCTGATGTCATTGAAAGTGTTCAAATTGCTGGAAACTGCTTGTGATTAACCAGCAGGGAATCTCATGTAGAATGGGACTCCAGATGTGCTAACTCAATGTACTATGTTTATAACTTCTTTCTTTCAGCTAAAAATGCGCGTATGGAGTGGGAGATGGTGTCCTGAGAAAAGAAGTGTAGCACGGTAAAGCAGCGTTGGATTCTCAGCTGTTCCATTTCAAAGCTTCACATCAGTAGCTATAAAGTATTTTTGGGATAGAAGTTGACTTGGGATGCAGCCATTTCCAGAGGCCCATGCTTAATCCAGACAGATCTGTAGCCTTATGCCACTTAGCAGACTTCAAAATAGTTGTAAATCCAGTGGTGGAGCTTTCTCTTTGGAGGCAGATACTTGTGGGCATTTTTGACGATATTTCCTTATTCATAGCAAAGCGCCTCCATTCATTCCTGAAGAGTCCACTGATTAATTTGACTGAGGTCCAGTAATTTCTATCAATCTGTTCAGCTGAAAGAAGTTTGCCAGATATAGTACTGTTGGGATGATAACGCACTGCAAGTACTGTCATGTTGGACAGCAAAAACCACAGCAGCTATCCAAAACACAGGGAGAGGAAAAAACAGTGCATTTCCCAGAATAATGTGGGAAGACTCTTTGTTTGAATGTTTGAAGTCTTGGAAAAGTTCTAGGCAAAATGATCAGGTTTCAGACCGCCTGTGTGTAGACTACCATTTGAGTAGGCTTGAATGATGGTAGAAACTTCAGTATTAGCTTCATTTCATCTTAAAGACGTCTCATGCTCATCACCATTCAGCAATTTCCTGTGGGTTTATGTGAACTTCTTACAGTAAGGTCCAATATCTTTCATTTTCAGGAAACAATCCTGCACTAAAGCAAAGCTGACGAGTTGGTATGCAATACAGTTCTCTGTCCAGGTCTGGTATGATGTATGACAGGCGTGACATATAGTCTACATCTGCGCCTGTTTAATAATAACTAAAATAAGAGAGCATGTATGTTGTTGACGCTACACTTTATATGATTTACTCTAATTTACTTAAAAAACAGGAAATCTTTTTTTTCCTCAGAGTCTATGATCTATCTCTATAAATGAGATCCTTGACATATGCTGAAATTTGTGGCATTCCCTCAATCAGACATGAACATTAAAATTATGATAAATCTGTAAAGCATCATTATAATTTCAATTTCTGGCTTATGTGACTTGTGAAAGTAGATAGCAGAATGGAAAAATGAACAGGCAATCCTAAATGAGATCAAAATCTGATTTCAAGTGATTTCCTTTATTCTATTTTCATATACAAGTTTTCCCATCTCCTCCCAGTTCTTTTGTCCAAGTGTGTCAGTGTGCTAGCGTCCCTGTGGTACTGCCTTTCCATTTCTGGTTACTGCTCCTGAGTTGCACTGCTTCACCTGCTGAAGAGGGGCATTCCCCCATGCCCCACAAGGGCTTAGTTGGGAACAGGGAAAAGAGATTCTGTCATTTGCTGCCAGATTTGCTTTTGTGGTTCCAAGTTTTTCTGCATTGGGTTATTAGCCACAAATGCCAGCCTTTCGAGAGCTTCTTGTAATCCACTTCACAGTGGTTTCGTGCCTTGTGTCAAACCTGCTTCCCTTTCCCCTTCCCTGACAGGGTTTATTGCATTTCTCTGTATTTCTGAGGCCTCCAGGAATCACACAAGTGCTGTGCATATGGCATAGACGTCCCAGCATTATTTTGGTTGTGTGGGGTTGCTGACGGAAGGTTGCTCCTGGCATAGACGTCCCAGCATTACTTTGGTTGTGTGGGGTTGCTGATGAAGAGCTGCTCCTTCTTGCTGTATGGCAGTGGTGCAGCCATGCCCCCATCTGGGAGTGTGCACACCGTGGGAGGCTGACACAGTTTTCTCCCAGTAAATCCATACGTGGATGCTGTGCACCAGGTTCAGCAGGAGAGCAGCTGGACCGAAGTAACTTAAGAAGGTAGTAGCTCCACAGCAGCTCAATGGATGTATTTTTCTTTCCTGGCTCTTGCACACCTCCTTACTTAGTGCTTTGTCACTAAACCAAGTTCTGGGATCACAAGTTTTAGTCCAAAAGGATAAAATCATTAAAGCTAGCCTTGAGGAGCGAGTGGCACAGAAAACAACTTACTCTCTTTTTCCTTCAGTTAGCGATAAGGATTTTAAAAAAAAACCGAACACATCAGAAATGTGAGTTCTGCCACTGACAAGCCAGTGAGAGGATAAAATCTCAGGATTTGAGGGAGTGAATGCTGAATTCATGAAGGGGAATTCTGACAAAAAACCTTGGGGCTTAATCATCAATCTCTGAAGTAGGAAAGTAGTTGTTGAAGAAGCAGGATTGCTTCCTTCCTCATCCTGGTCCTCATTAGAGGAAGGCTCCTCGATGTTTAGGGTACTCTCTTTGTGAGGCCATCTGTAACTCTGTGTCACTGGCTCTTCTGGCACCCCGGGAAAGACATGAGAGAATAGTGGGAATTTACTGCCTGGAATGACCTAAGGGTGGTATGATTCTCTACTGTGTTACAGGAGTCATGTCCAGTGTGACACGCTTCAATCTTGGCAAGACAGAGCTCTCATTGTGTATCCAGCAGGTCTTTCGGGGGACATCATCCTGCATGTTTAGGCAATATCTGAGTATTATTCAAGCTTCTTTTAATGAAACCTTTAACCTGTTTTCTATCAATCAAAAGGGCGTATAGCCACAATTTATGTTGCCTCTTAATACCATCTTTAGAAAGAGTTTTACTTCCACTTAATCTTTAGTGTTCCAAGCTAATTAAATTATTAAGTAGCTTTAGTCGTCCTTGAAATATACTTCAGGTTTCAGGAAAAAATTCCTCTTTCTTTGGGAGAAGATTTGTGTATTGGAGGCATTGGAAAGAGCCCATGATTTGCATTTGATTGCTCAGAAATTACTTTCTTAATTGGGGACAAACTCTGCGCAGGAGCTGAGGCTTGGCCCACACCTCAGCTCAGCCTAAGAAGAGTGGAGCAAAGAAAAGGTGCAGGAGGATTGCTTAATCTCCTAAGAGTCCTGGAGAGATGTTAGCCTGCATTGCATCCTCCATTGCGCTGATGCACCGTAAAGCTGTCCAGCAGATGGAGGAAGTTTTGGTGGAGCAGGGGTGGAGTCTAAGAAGCAGAGGCGCAAGATCCCAGGTCCTCCATTTCTATGCTGCAAGGCTATTGCACAGTGAAATGGCCAGAAAACATAATGCTTTCTCTGTATTGTGCTATTAAAGCAATTCTTACTGCTGTTGCTTAAGAAGCAAATCATACGCACGAAATCCAGATCACTCAGTGAGATATGACAGCCTTAAATCCCACACAGATGGACAGACAGGTCTTTCTGAAGTGCTCCCTCAAAGTGAAATAAATAAGGACAATACAGCATTGAAAACCTCCCACAGTTTCAGAAAATAGATAACCATATTCTATTAGGTAAAATACTACAGATAAGCATTACAAAGTTTAGCAAAGCCAGCCTAATTATATTACCTTTCGATTCTAGTCTGACCTATTTCACTAATATTGATTTCACTTTGTATCCCGTTTGAGCTTACTATGGAAACTGAATTAAGCCAATGTACTTAATTTTGATGTCTATCTGTGTGGAGAAAGAAGAATATATGCCTGGTGGAGATCATTACAGGGGACAAATCCTCCTGCAGATTTTGCTCATGCCATGGTGCAGCATTACTCAACTGATGTATGTGTCTGTGCAATCAAGGAAAAGAAAAATCAGAGATGATTTACAATTGAAAAAAATCTGAACGCAGCCCATTGAAGAGTTCATTAATTTTACAGCAACATCCATATATTGATTTCTCACTCTGTTGGTAGGATTTTGATAAAGATGGTATTTTGAAATTGGTCAGAAATTGCACTCTCTGTTTCTTAGGATTATCTATTACTAGTATTGTTTTTTTAAACAACACTGTGTACATGGATATGGTCCATAAGCATCTACCATAATCTGTGTAACAATCTTGTCTCCTGGCAGTAGTGTTCACTACGTCCTGAGTAGAACAGAACAATGAGAAGTCGATCTGGTAGACAGACAGAAAAATGTATGTTTGGTAGGTAGTGAGAACTTTAAAAAGGAGCTGATTTTGCTGAAAGTGTGAAAAAAAAAAAAAAAGCGCTTATACTTACCACATGAACTTGGAATATTAAACATCATGAAATCAAAACTCTTTTAGGATTAGATATAGGCAAAAAAACCCCTTGAAGACTAAATTCTCTGAGTACAGCAGTTTGGCAGCTCAGATTCGGCCAAAATTTAAACAAATTACTTCAACTACAAGAAAAAAGTAGGAGAAGAAAAATACCTAGGTTCAATACTTTAACAAGGAAATGTTTTGATTCTGTTTTGTGGGTGTGCTTACACAGAATTCTTCAGGGCTAATAAGTCAAATTTAGGGCTATATAAAATTTTTGGAAATAAACCAGGAGAAAAAAAAATGGCTTAAGGTCACCTTGAAGCATTGGGGTTTTTTACTTTAAGTTCCTGTGCTGAACAAAAATCCATTATTCACAAAGTGGCAGCCAGACTTTCAACTGATTGGATATTTATGGGCAACAAGAACATCCAGTGTTTTAACCCTCGGGCTCCAGGACACCTTCTGTAACTTCTAGCCGTGGAATATTAAAGGTACTTACTGCTGGGAGTAGAGTACGTGATTTCTGACTCTGAAGCTTTAAATCTTGGTCTGAGGTAGAGATTAGATTTTGTATGACAAAGCAGGGGCTGCAGCTCACACTTTTCTGGTTTTCACAGGAAGATTGGAATCTGGTCTAGAACTCTAGACACGACTTTGCTGCAGGTAAACTGTGAAAGATGGTAAAGAAGTCAGGATTCTGACAGGCACAAACTGCACCCACTTGCAGCCAGATCAGTGCTATAGGGGCATTATTCATCATCCGAAAATACAAAGGCATTGCACCTTTTATTCATGCAGACCCAGGTCTACTAATGCTGTGCTGAATTGAAAGGAAAGTCAAACAATCCACTGCAATGTTTAGAAGTTACATATTCATGAAACTTAATTAACTAGTCACAGGGCAACTAGAGAATAGGTATGCATAGCTTTTGCACAGGATTTTTTTTTATTGTTTGAAGGGAATGAATGGCAGCACCCAAGGCTTCATATTTCACACTCGCCTTTTTATAAAGTAATAAATTTTGCGCATTGTAATACAGGTGGATGACTAATTGATATGAATGTGTGAGGAAAGGGCAGCCAACTTAAAGACCACCCAGAGTTGTTTGAGTTTGCCTCTACTGTTGACAGCCGTAGCTATGACTAATTAGGGTTACTGTCAAATGCTCAGGTAGAGCCGTGAACATCTGTATACATGTTGCAACCTCGGTTCTATAGCTCCAATCCTAGCCTTTCTTTTTTCTTTCTTTCTGTTAAATTTTAAGACAGATCAGGAACACTTCAGATATCGTTGTCCTGATTATGAATTGAGTTTGCCCTTCAGTGATAGATTTTATTCTCTACCTTATATCTCACAGGCCCTGGATACACAACTTTTTTGATAAAGACCTTATCCTTTTGTATTAATTTGATGCCTGACATTCAGAAAATGACCCTACTACAATGATGATGATTGTTTTTCACCAATTAAAATATACCCTGACGTGGAGTATTAGGCCAGCTATTTATGCTAGCATTCTAAAAGTATCTGTCAGTCAATGCATATTGTATGACTGGAAAAGACAGGAGTTGAATAAACTGGTATGTGAATTCAGGCAAGTAATTCTCAATTTTTCAGAGAGAAAATAGGCAGGGAGTACTTGATCTTTGTCGTTTTCCAAGAGCGAGTCGCTGAGCAGTGTGCACTCATTTATTTTATGGTATCCTTAGCTGCTGAAAGTATTAACTTGTGCAAATCAAAAAATTCATCTGGATTTCCTGAAAAATCTCTAGATTAAAGTGTTTTCTTCCCCTGCTCATTGAGTTCCTTAATTTCCTAATTTCACACTGCTTGTCGTTCTCTGAAAGTCCTCCTCCTCATGCAACAACTGCCCTGGTTTCTTTGCCACTTGTGAGCGGCAGGCTCCGATGTGCCATGCTAGTCCTTTGGTGCAGTTGTTGCTTGGGATGTTGAGCAGTACCTCGAGTGATGAATATGTAAGATGAGATAAACAGCCTCATGGTCTGGAGCTGTCAGCTTTCTCCGTGACATGTTTCCTATGTGGTGGTCTTGAGCTAATTTAGGCCAGTCAAGGATTACCATTTCTGTTCCCCCCAACAAGTGATTTGAAGCTGTTATGTAGGAATTTCTGAGCACGGTGATTATATTTGGAGAGGAGTAAGTGCCTGTAAATTGTAGCCCTTTATTATCATTACCATGACAGATAGAGACAGACACACACAATATGTTGTCCTAGAATTCATGCTGTTCCAAAGTCTTTCATGTCACTGAAACCCAAATCCTTCACATGACATCTGGTATACTAGAAGCACTTATATAGAGAGATGGTGGCGACAAAAATACATTTATTAGAATTTTTCTAGATTTACTGAAGAGGGCATAGCTTGATATCGAAGTTTTCATGTGAACTGGTGCTCCTGGTTTCGCTTTCTTGAATTCCTTCCTACAGTCAGTAGGATAGAACTTATAGGTGGCAGCACTGGGACAACCCCTATTCCTTTTTTTCTGTTTTTAAATGCCTCATCAGAGGAGCAAAACTCTAACACAGAAGAAGGTCCAGCTATGCCTGCTGGCTTTGTGTTACCCACCAGCACAATGCACTGAGTCTGTGTGTTAACTGAGCTTCTATGAATCACAGCATCCTCTTCTTGCCATTGCTGGATCTCAGGGTATTCCTTCTTTATGCATGGACACAGCACTCTGTGGCTTGCTGCCAGAACTATCTTTGTTTCTTTTTACATATATTTGTCTGTTCAAGAAGTCAAAAGCTTTTGTAATAACTTTCTACTATGTTATTTTAGTCTGTGCCTCTAGGCATAGAAGAATTTAAAATGCTTGTTTTCCAGTGTTCTTTTAATGATGTATTTCATGATAAAAATAGTAGCTTTAAGACTGTCACTGTGAATAAACACAGGCAGTATGATGGGTTTAAAGTGATACAGAGGTGGACCAGTGTGTGTGATTAGCTGTTAATATAGTCAAAGGATTTAAAATGATGGCGTATTTATCCAAGATGGTGATGTTATTTTGTGGTGCTGGACTGCAATCCACGTTTCAGAACTGACAACCTGTTTTCTCAGGATGGCTTTCATCGGAAGTGCTTCTTGCATGGACCTGTGAAAGACCCAGCTCAGCCCATTCACAAAGAGAATTTATTGCAGGTTTCAGTGCTGGGTGGTAGATTGGTGTTAAAGACAAAGAACTGGGAAATTAGACACAGGTTTATGTGCACCATTCTGTGAGTGCAAAGAAGGTAAACATAAATAAGGCTCAGTTAATGGCCTGCCGTGGACATGAGAGAATATGTGCAAGGAGAGAAAAAAGTGCAGCGCTTTGCTGGCTGAATGCCAGAACCGCATAACTAAGTGATGTTTGACAGTGAAATGCACATGTGCCACTGAGTTCCCAAAGCAGGTGAGTAGACCTGCATGCTTGTTAACATTATGGGATTTTAATATTTTTTTAAAAAAAAACCCATAAACAACTGGATAGGCTAGGCAGTAGCATCTACCATTATTGTTAAAGCAATCTAACCACTAGGTTACTGTCCTTTAGAAAAGAAGGAGAGGGGAAGGACCTCGCGCCCTGAATTTATTCAGTCCCGTTCAAGAGGAAGCTTTCCTTGCTACAGAAATTGCTTAAATGGGAGATAAGCATATTTGAATTCATTCATTGCATGGTCATTATTTTAAAAACAAGTTTGTCTATTGTATGCTTAAAACTTTGTTGCCATTCCAGGTGTTCCAGTTTTTTACTTCTCTGCATAAGCCTCCTTGTGTTTAGCCTGCAGGATCCCTTTCAAAAGAGAAGATAATCACAAAAATATCTCTAGGAGAATAATTCCATCTTAAGTTGTGTTTATCAGTTCCTTCAAGAAACTAGAGAGAACAAATGCAAAAGCAGAGAGTCAGAATGGGAACTTACCCATTCTACTGGACTCATATTTTGCTGATGGAAGTATTTTCTTGTATCCGTTAGCTTATGTGTTCGTCCACCAACAATGTCCTGACTTGTTTTGTTGATAAATGGCAGGGATATTGCTAGAATCATTTTGTGTTATCACCATTTTGTGAGGTGATATTTTTTTTAGCCTTGATGATTAATAGTAGATGATTTATCATATTTATATGAGTAGCAGAGGAGAACAGACTCCCTAATAGAGTTTTGTCCTTGTTACAACAGCTACTCTAGAATTACACAGGGAGAGCAGCTCCTCCACCTCAGCCCCACCCCTGAAAACTTGTATTCTGAGTTTTGGTTTCGGCTGCCGCTGGCAACAAAAGCGCCATGCGGCCACACCTCCCCCCACCGCGGTGCGGAGGAGAATGAAAAGAGGCAGAAACTGGCGGGTCGGGATAAGGGCAGTTTAACAGAACAGTAAACAGAGGGAACAGTAACAACAACGATACAGATAAGGAGAAAATACGACACAAACTCGCACAACAGACCCTCTCTGCCGGACAGGACTGGCGCTGTGCGCTCCCAAGCCGTGAGTGAGTCCCCGCTGTGCCGCCCAGCCCCCACCGGAACCCAGCGTGACGTCACATGGTATGGAACACCGGGCTCTGTTTGGCCAGGTGGGGTCAGCCCCCACCCCCCGGCTGTGCCCCTTCCTGGATTCTGGTGAAAATTAACCCTGTCCTGGCCGAACCCAGGACATGAGTAGATGAATCAGACAAAGGATATGATAAAAATATCATTAACCTCATTTTACATTCAGGGAGCTGAGTCAAAGAGGAAATAAATGATTTCCCTAAGGTCTGTGGCAGAGGTGTGAACTGAAATCAAAGTTCCTAAGCCCTCGTCTCTGTTTGTTACTTATTCATATTGCAGCAGATAGGCACATCATTCTCGAGGACCAAGGACCTTCTCTGCTTGATGAACAGTATGCTTGAGCAAGTAAAAGTCTTACCAGGTCCTGTTCAGAGACCCTGTGGTTCAAATACAGAAAAGTCTTCACAACAACGATGTTGCCTTTGTTTTATTTGACTGTCTGAGCAGGTCTGCCTTGGGAGATGCAGCCATCGCAGCTTTGTAATACAGATGTGTGAACTCTCCTAATCAGAAGGGACATTTTTATTTTGTGTATTACAGCAAATGGCACAATATGGTCTCCTTTAGCATGAGAGATCTGGCATTCACAAATCAATGGTTTATATACATAAAGAATGGCATTGGCTTCTCTCTAATGGCAAAAGAAAAGATATCTTCTGAAAAGAGAGTAAGTCAGAGTTTTCTGGGAATTGACTTCTCTTTTGGACACTACATATTCCATTGAAACAGACAGGAACTGTGAAGATACTGATCATTCAGCGATAGTGTTGCATTAGAGTCTTTTGCTTGGAAATCACCTTTCTATTTGCAAAATGTAAAGTGGTTCCATACAAAGGTATGTAACTTTGCATAAGTTGTGAGGTGGCTATTCTGTAATTCAAGTTCTTCCTGAGGCAATTAGATAATTTTCTTGATATTTGTATAATACTTTTTGTTCATTGTCTTAGCTTGAAGGAGGGTAAACTCCCTAGGATTGACCATTGGTCAGAGAGACCCAATGAACATTCAAGGTCAAGAGAATATTACATTAAGAATCGTCCTGGTTGGATAGAAACATGCATTCCTCATTAAGGCAGCCATCGTAGCAAATGAAATTATAGTTCTATAAATCTGATTGTGTCTGTGCTTGAGTGAGGTAGTGTCTCACTGTTCAATTTCCCAGTGTACAAACTGCCATACGCTACAGGAAATCAGGAAGTTTTTCTGTGGCAAAGAGAAAGGAAGACCCTAGGGCAGTAGACGTGACACTGAATAAGAAAACTGTGAATAAGTTGAAGGATGACAGAGGAATTTCTTTTGGCGATAAATCTACTTTTCTAGCACATTTCTTTAAAAGAAATTGAACAGGGAGCGTCTACCACCTTTTGCTGTCTATCAGTCTGAGTGTAACATTAATTTAGGAGAAGTCGTATCAGGAACAGTTTTGGCTAGGAAAGGAAATGAAAGACTAGATCCTCTGAAAAATACTTTATCTGCCCATAGTATCTGAGCAGTTAAAGTATTTCAGTGACGTTTCATCTTCTCTCCCTTTGTTAATACATTTTCCAGAGAGACAAGAAGAATAGTTTAGAAAGATAAATACAATTGATGATGTAATGAAAAAAACCAGGAAACAATTATAAAACCTTTTTTATGAAATGTTTTATGAGACTATGTTTGCATCTGGGGAATATTAGAGTAAATATTGTGCAAGGAAATTAGTTCTAATTTCATGGTAACGGAAAAATCAGTTTGGTTCCAAATAGGTTATGATTTTTAAAATACAATCAGGCAGTCATTTCGGTGTTTTGATTAGATTGTTCTATTATTTGTTTGGGTTGTGATAAATGCTACTTCAGAAAATACCTTTCAACACAAAAGCCTATCTGCAGCAAAACAGGTTTGATTTGAGAGTTATTCTAAAAGGAATAGTGTAAAAATGTTTTAAGTGGGTCATTAGCTGCAAGCAATCTCAATAGAGTGGATAGAGCTATAGCGCTTTAGTCTATAGTACGATGTAATACAGGTATGGAGAGGATCAGTGAGAATTGTTACTTTAATTTCTATCTGTTCAGTCAGGTTTTGCAACTTCTCTGGCAAAAACAAACAAATAATCCCTTTATTAATTAGTCTTTGTAGGGAAAAGAGCTGAGGGCATTATACCTTCGCCCACTTGCATACTAAAGTGTTTCTTGACCTTGCAAGACATGAGCTGTTAAGGCTTTCCACAACTTTTTATATAAAATATACCCTGAGGAGAACCAGAAAGTAAATCAAGGCAGCATATTAAGACTGTGATCTTCAAGCTACCTTTGAAAATCTCAGCCAAGATCGTTACGTAAAGCTATCTCAAAGCATAAAATTGTCACATATGTGAATAGTGTGTGACTCTGTGTGTGTGTGTTCAGTGTATATGGTCTATACTATGTAAAATACATTCTATAGAGCATGAAATGTACTTCGTAGAACATTACAGCCTGTTTAAACTGTCACTAACTAAACAACAAGGCTTAGAGAAAAAGGGATGGATACCATTGTCACCACTACATTCCTGCATAATTATCTTCTTGTGTCTTTGGCTTTTATCGGAACAAATAGGCATTGCTGTTCTCTGACTTGCACTGCATTTGTTTTGCCAGCTCAGTTCCAAAGTTTGGCCTCTGTGGTGATCCATACTGGTATATGAAATGTTGGTACCTTCTTTCCACTTGTCTGCATTCTCAGTATACCTACTCCATCTTTTTTGTGTGTTTTTCTATCCTTTTGAGTGACAAGTGCCTTTACTGAACAGTATATTATAATCAAAATGTCTTGTGCAAGAGCTAAAACTGCAAATACTGGCATTAAAAATTAATATGGTTGTCAATCAGATGTCCACTTTTGCATGTGGTATTGCTTGAGGTGAAGTATGGCATTATTCTTAAGAGATCTATGATTTAGATTATTTCTTGGGATATGCCCAGACTTTTTTCCAGCTTACTTGTAAGGAACGTTACATGGAGTTGATAAAAGAAAAAAAAAAGGCAATGTGCCCTTATATCATCAATAAGGAACATAAATCCATTTTAAAAATCACTGTGGAGAAAAACAGAAATGGAGAAGGTATGAGGTTATGCCATTTCCTCAGCAGTTTTCTTGGTAAGAAATCTATGCAAGTTTTAATTCAAAAATTAGAAATCATATGCTGATCAAGGTTTGGTGTTTAGTAGCGATCATCAGTGATTTGCAAGAATTTTATTTGTACAATAAACTATCTCCTGAGGATTTTTCTGGGAGATATTTTTTTTTCTGGATATTCAACTTTTTAAAATTTTTGTGATATATTTTATGATATATTTTTTGTGTTATATGATTTATACTACGACCAGTGATGGGAATGGATGCTTGAATAATATATTCAGGTTGCATCATATGCTCAGAATCTTTAATTGTACTTCCTGCAACATCTGGATTAATGGGTATAAATTCATCATGGGTTATTGATAAGATTATTAAAATCATGGCAGTTAAATCCTTCTGAGACTTAAAGTTTGCAGACTTAGGCAGATCAGATTTTGTAGCCCCATTTCAGATTTCTTGGAGGGCTTCCAAACAGGGTGGCAAGTTAATTAATAATGGCACACCAAGATAATGCACTAAAAATGTGTGTTAGACAACAGGTTAAAAAAATGTATTTTGGACATATTTCCAAAGCTATATGGGCACTAATGGGAATTTCAAAAGTCCCGACTCTGTCTTTTATGAATGTATTACCACTTTTACAATGTTGTCGGGGGGAACTTTCTGTCTTGCGTTGCCTTCTATAGTGAACAGAGAAAAAGAAAGGCTTTTTGGAGACCATTCCAAGAATGGGCAGAGAGGAACCTGATGAGGTTCAACAAAGCCAAATGCAGGGTCCTGCACCTGGGGAGGAACAACCACATGCACCAGTACAGGCTTGGGGTGGACCTGCTGGAGAGCAGCTCTGCGGAGAGGGACCTGGGTGTCCTGGTGGACGACAGGTTAACTATGAGCCAGCAGTGTGCCCTGGCTGCCAAGAAGGCCAAT
>Ga0065711_1030954_pt1 | contig 30974 bp, 16 predicted proteins | sample Hoacrofraction12_FD_59098 | JGI IMG/M metagenome (GOLD analysis project Ga0065711, IMG submission 59098) | Hoatzin crop microbial communities from Cojedes, Venezuela - Epithelial fraction 12 v2 (version 2) | ecosystem: Host-associated > Birds > Digestive system > Esophagus > Crop | place... | reverse complement strand
CCTCCCAGTTTGGTGTCATCAGCAAACTTGCTGAGGGTACATTCTAACTCTTCATCCAGGTCGTTGATGAAGAAGTTAAACAAGGCTGGGCCCACTACTGACCCCTGAGGGACACCACTAGTTACCAGCCTCCATCTCTTAGTGCTCGTGCTTTATATACGCTCTTCTAGCTAAAAGTATCATCTGTTGGGTTGATTAATATTAGCTTTCTGTTCCACAATAGATGGTGTTTGAGGTAGCTGGAGTTTTCTATCACCTACTCAATATGACCTGAAGACACCCAAAAGAACAATCACTTTTACAAGTAGTACTTGCACCTTTATAATACAGAAAGTTTTAATGGGCAGCTGGAAGGGACTCGGTTAGTATGCACAGGGCTAGGCTCATCTTCCTCTTTGGGGATTAGACATGTATCAACAAGCAGCTTTATTCAACTTAAAAATCCACATATCTGTGCTGTTTGTTAGCTGAGAGGTAACTCACAGCAACAACTCGCACACTTGAGAGTCACAACTTGTTTGATTAACTTGTGTCCTGCTTCAAATACCTTTAAATGAAAGTTATTTTCCAGCACTCTGGTCATTGCTTTGTTAGAAGATATATATATAGCATAACAGACATTTTTCAGAGTGCCAGTAAGCCAGAAGTCTGAGATTTTAACTTCAGAAGGAAAGGCTGTAAACTGTTGAGTAACACAGAGCCGTAGTCTGCAGAAAACTTTATCCAGAAATAGCCTTTTCAGATCACGTTCTTTGGCCAGATATGACACATTTGAATATGCACATCTAGATATCCTATATTAAGTAAGTACTTGATGCTTCTTCAGAGGGATTTGCGACAGTGCGTGCCATCTACTGTGAAACAAGACTCCTGACAGAAGTAATGGACAATAGTTTCTAAAACACAGTGGAAAAATTTACTCTTTCCATTGCCTTTCATGGGCTTTGGATTCATCCCAAACCAGCTGCAGCGCTGTGCTGTTCACTATAATTCACAGGCTCTTGCCCCTGCTTTGTGGCAAGCAGACGTCATCTAGCAAAGCATGCACTGCCTGCAGCATCTCCACACCGCTTCATCTTGGGGCTGCCAGCAACGCCAGCAGCAACGGCCAGACGTAGTGCTATGTTTGTGACCGAGGATGGTCTGAGCCGGAAAAACGCCATCAAAGGCAGAGGCCAGCTCCAGCAGCTGTTACAGGTGCAGCCTTTCTTCACCATGCTCTGCCACCGGGTCCCAAAGTCACAGTCAGGAAGTTGTTCCAGTGCTTTCGAAGCACAACTCTCCTGCAAAGCAGAGAAGACTTTGCAGAAACTCAGAATTCATGAGAAACGTGCTGTTCCCTGGGTGCTGCTCCTTGGGCAGGGGTCACCAGGGTGCTACTTCCATGAACCTATCATCTCTCTAGAGCCCGTGGAAGGGAGCAGGATTTGCCAACAATCATGTTTTCTCCTTGCCCACAGGCAGTTCATGCTCAGCCAGGGACATAGTCCATGAGTATGCATTTCTGAAGCTTTAGGTAATGCCAGGCGATGCAGCAGCTGTGCCAGCCCAGTTGTGCTGCAGATCTGGGAACTACGGACATGTCAGCCTCACCTCTGGCCTGGGAAGATCATGGAACAGATTCTCCTAGAAGCTATGCTAAGGCATATGGAGGACAGGGGTGTGAATCGAGACAGTCAGCATGGCTTCACCAAGGGCAAGTCCTGCCTGATCAAGCTAGTAGCCTTCTATGATTGAGTGACTACATCAGTGGACTAAGGAAAGAGCTACATACGTCATCCATCTGGGCTTCTGCAAGGCCTTTGACGCTGTCTCCTACAACATCCTTCTCTCTAAACCAGAGAGATATGGATTTGATGGGTGGACTGTTTGGTGGATGAGGAATTGATTGGATGGTTGCATGCAGAGGGTAGTGGTCAATGGCTCAATGTCCAGATGGGGATCAGTGGCAAGTAGTGTCCATCAGGGGTCCGTACTGGGACAAGTACGGTTTAATCTCTTCATCAGTGACCTAGACAGTGGGATCGAGTGCACCCTCAGCAAGTTTGCCAATGACACCAAGCTGAGTGGTGCGGTCAACATGCCTGAGGGACGGGATGCCATCCAGAGGGACCTGGACGAGCTCAACAAGTGGGCCTGTGTGAACCTCACGAGTTTCAACATGGCCAAGCACAAGGTCCTGCACATTGGTCAGGGTAACTCCCCCAGTACCAATACAGGCTGTGGGATGAAGAGATTGAGACCAGCCCTGAGGAGAAGGACTTGGGGGTACTGGTGGATGAAAAGCTTGACATGAGCCACAAACGTGTTCTCAGAGCTCAGAAGGCCAACTGCATCCTGGGCTGCATCAAGAGAAGCGTGGCCAGCAGGTTGAGGGAGGTGATTCTACCCCTCTGCTCTGTGCTGGTGAGACCCCACCTGGAGTCCTCCGTCCAGCTCTGGAGCCCTCAGCACAGGACAGACGTGGAGCTGTTGGAGCGGGTCCAGAGAAGGTCATAAAAATGTTCAGAGGGCTGGAACACGTCTCCTGTAATGAAAGGGTGAGAGAGTTGGGGCGGTTCAGCCTGGAGAAGCAAAGGCTTCCAGGAGACCTTATTGTGGCCTTCTAGTACTTAAAGAGGATTTACAAGAAAGATGGGGGCAGGCTTTTTAACAGGGCCTATTGTGATAGGACAAGTGGTAATGGTTTTAAAATAAAAGATGGTAGATTTAGATTAGATATAAGAAGATTTTTTTTACTGTGAGGGCAGTGAAACACTGGAAGACGTTGCCCAGAGAGGTGGTAGATGCCCCATCCCTGGAAACCTTCAAGGCCAGGTTGGAAGGAGCTCTGAGCAACCTGGTCTAGCTCCAGATGTCCCTGCTCATTTCAGGGGAGTTGGAGTGGATGATCTTTAAAGGTCCCTTCCAAACCAAACCATTCTATGAGTGTATGATCCCTGAAGATGTGCAAACACACCTCCTGCCCCCCTGCTCCCTGCCCCTGTTTGCATTCTGGCGTCCAGAGAACCAGAGAAGGAAGAGTACTGTTCTTAGAGCCATCACCTCAGGCTGCTGTCCAAAAACTTGATTTAAACCTTCAAGCCAGCTTGAGCTGCCCCCATCCCTAAAGCAGCTGGTGACTCCCATCTCCCCAGGCCCTTTCTGCCTGGCTCCGCTCAGTTCCTGGAGCTGACAGCGGTTTGGCCGGCTGTGTGCCAACCCAAAGCAAGGTGCCAGCGGGACAGCACCAGCTGCTGCCTCTTCACTGCACAGCCATGTGGACCCTTGGAGGTGGCACATGGGAAGGGCTGCTCCACTCCTCCCAGGGTCCCTGGGTGATAAACCGCAGGAGCTGCAGCCAAGTGAAGTTACAGCTGGGTGGTGTTTAGGTTCCTTTTCTCCCTGAGCTTAGCAGGCTGGTGTTATTGCATTCAGTTCCATTATTGGTGTGAATAGGAGTTGCAGGTTTTTTTCTCCACATCGGATTACTCCGAGTTGTATATATGGAAAACTGACTCGAGCTTAGGCTTCAATGCACAGAGACTTGTGTGCCCATAGTAACACACCTCATAAATGAAAACACTAAACAATCACTAGATACAGAGCTCCTTGCAGCAAGGAAAAGGTAATTTTGCAAAAGAAATGTCCTTTTATTGCTGAAATTAAGATGCTGAAATAATACTCACGGTGAGGTCTGGCTGCAGAGCTCTCAGCAGTTTCATCAATAAGAATTACTTCTAGCCACTCTGTACCTGAAACACTGTGACTCCAGGCAGACTTGCTTCTCCTAGCAGGTGTAAAGAAACACAGCCATCAGCTCTCCTGCTTCGTGTGTGACTGTTAAGATGCCATCTGACAGAGACCAGACATCGTGTCCCATTCTGACAGAACAAGATGGGGCAGCAGATTGGCCTTTCATGAGTAGATTATTTTTTTTTTTTGTGAGCAAAAGTTGATTTGCTACATCCAGCCTATAAATCCAGAAGTTAGGGTAGGTGTAAGATTATAATCAGGGGAATAAAATTTTAGACTTTCCACACCATAAAAATCCATGCATTCTTTCTAGTAAGCAGATGAAAGAATTTCTTTAATCAGTGCTTGTTCACTGGCTGTAAGTTAACTTCTGAAATTTTGGCACTGATCTTTAGCACATTTGCTGAGACAAAATACACTATTAATAATTAGAGCAGAACTATTCTAAAATATTTCATTGCACTTGAGCAATTATTTGGATAATCACTGACAGAAGCGTACAGGCAATGATGCCAAAGCACAGAGCTGAGTTCTTCCTTCCTGTTTTCCAGTCTTAACCTCAAATTAAAAATCACTGCAAGCCAGTGGAGTTAACCTAGTGTACAATAGCATCATGCAGCATTATCACATCCAAGCTTACACAGAGATTTATTCTTTCCATGTTTACCAACTCTGAACTCGTTCAACGGAATTTAAGCGCACACGCACATACTGACACAAAGTTCTCCATACTCTTTCAATCCCACATCATATGAAACTTGTCTTGGTATGATTCTCCACTTCTGAAAACATGTGATGGTGCAGCTCAGTGCTGGTGACACTGCCCACCTGAGAAGCACAAGCACCAAGAAGGTCTCCAGCTGACAATACAGATTGCTCACTGCAAACTCAGGTCTATAAAAAGATCCTGCAATCACATCCCTCCTAAAGCAGATTTTGGAATCCAAGAAGTCCTGCATAATGGAAGAGCTATGAAGTAATGGTAGACAAATACGTAGTGGTACTGCAAAGTCCTGATGAGTCACTCAAATTACAAGTGGAACGGGAGTGCATTGCCTCACCAGTTTAGCCAGAAGGGTATCTTATTTTATTTTTGCAGGCCTGTAGTTTACAGCCGTTTTACTCCCTCTTACTGAGGCCTGCTGTTCCAAGGAAACTAATTATTCTGCTGGAAGTCTCATTTTGTCTTTGAGGCTTATCTTTGCATTGTCATTGCTATATAAATAGAATCTTCGCTAAAAATAAGCATTTAAAAATGTTTATCAGGGACTTGCTTTCATTGCAAAATAGATTTGTATGTGTGTGCATGCTTAACATATAAACATGCAAGTCTTGATAAACTGAATCAGTAGTGAAAAAAAAAACAAACCCAAGCACCAAAGTGCGCTCTCTTGCCAATACTTCCCTTTTGTTAGGACAAAAAGGGATAGGTGAGATTGTTGAGGTATTTGTTTAAGAACAAAGTCTGCCATTCCTGACATGAAGCCAAAATAATGATGTTTAAGAGATCTTAAATGTGGGAAAGTCATGAGTAAAATAAGGTGTCATTTTAAAATGTCAGAATTTATATTTAGGAGGGTGTTATAAAAGATGAAGATTAAGACAGAACAAGTTGTACGTCTGCAGCCCTTGGGGAGTGCCTCAAACCTTCAAGATTTAGGTGTCCACATCATGTCACTGGTCACAAGGTGACCAGAAAGATGATCTACAGAAGAATATAATGTAAAACAATGTTTTTGGAAGGTAACCAAGACTTATTTTCCTCTTGAATAGAGCTTGGTTATTTCCTTTGGCAGTTTGCAGTAGAGATTAGACAGCAGGGTTTCTGCAGCTGATCAGTTTTGGGAGCTCTGTCAGACCAGGGAAATTTCTTTAAAGAAATAATTGAGCATCTCTAGTTCAGTTACCCACTTTAGTTTGGCAAAATTTTGCACCTTAAGTGGGAAACAGCTACCAGAGGACCTGACTTTTGCTCCCCTAAATCTAAGCTCCTATAAAGGTCATTAGTTTGTTTTCCAGCACTGGCTGATTATTTCTGATGTGCATTCCAGAAGAAGCAGTTAAACTATAAGGAAAAGCAAATGCCTAGCAGTACAATTAATCATGCATTTATTAGATAATAAGGAAGTATTAATGTCAAGTGAATGTTGATAATTAGAGCTTAAAAGGATTCTTCAGCATCATTTCATTAGTGACTGAAGTCCTGCGTGTGAACACTGGAGATCTACTGTGAAGAGTTTCTACTCCTCTAGGAAGTCTGATTTCCATTACATCATTTGATATAGACACAGGTTTTACATTAAATGCAAAACTGTTTCATTTATATTGACTGCCTGCACAAGTCCTATTGATCACACACATTTTGCTCAAGCGTTCATGATTTCAGAAGAATGAGGTTTGTTTCAGAGTTACAAAAAAGAGGCCAGTATTCTGGCGTTTTACAGTACTCTGCCCTAGTGACTCCCCATCTGGAGTACTCAGTCCAGTTTTGGGCTCCCCAGTTCAAGAAAGATGAAGAGCTACTGGAGAGAGTCCAGCGGAGGGCTACAAGGATGGTGAGGGGACTGGAGCATCTTTCCTAGGAGGAGAGGCTGAGGGACCTGGGCTTGTTCAGCCTGAAGAAGAGAAGGCTGAGAGGGGACCTAATAAATGCCTAAAAATATCTTAAGAGTGGGTGTCAGGAGGATGGGGTCAGACTCTTTTCAGTGGTGCCCAGTGACAGGACAAGGGGCAATGGGCACAAACTGAGGCATAGGAAGTTCCGTCTGAACATGAGGAAGAACTTTTTCCCTCTGAGGGTGATGGAGCACTGGAACAGGCTGCCCAGGGAGGTTGTGGATTCTCCTTCTCTGGAGATATTCAAAACCCGCCTGGACAAGGTCCTGTGCGGCCTGCTCTAGATGAACCTGCTTTAGTAGGGGGGCTGGACCTGGTGACCTCCAGAGGTCCCTTCCAGCCCCTACCATTCTGTAATTCTGTGATTCTGTGATCTTGAAGACTACCTGTGTCAAAGGGAATAATGAAAGTGATGTTAAATTTATACAAAAAATGGAGACGTCAGAATGTTCCATGCCCATACATAAAAGAAAGTGTTTCTCATTCAAAGGTGAATTGCCAGCTGGGTCAGAGCCACAGAACCTGTCAGTCTTTCATCTTCTAATAGCTGCCATTCAGAGTACTATGCAGGTCTCACATCTTTAATTTGTGTAATGACTTGCTTTCCTACTAGGAATTAAACAGATATTACAACTAAAGATGTCAGTTCTGATTAATAATATGGAAGTGAGACATACATTTTTAAATCTACATGTACAGGACACATCGAAACCCAGCCATTTGTGTTCTGCTAAACTTTTAGATTGGACAACATACACTGATTATGTATTTTATGAAAAAAAGTTGCATTTTAAAGATAGATGTAGAAGAAAAACAGTAAGATTTTTCTGCCCTCAACTGAGCCTGAAGCTATACATGTGCATTTTTTTTCCAGGTCTTTTTTGATGAAATAGGTAATTTATATCAAGAACTATACCTTAGTTTAGTTTCTGGCCATAAAAGTATGGGGATTGAATCAACTGGAGAGTTTTAGGATTGCTTAACTTTATAGCTGTCTTCAAGGTGTAGCCTTACTTTCCTGTTAGATAAGAGGAAATGAATGCATTCCCTAAGGTAGACTTCCAAGATAGGTCAAACTAGGCAGTCTCTAAAATTGCGTGTTGCTCTTCATTAACTAGGGAACATTGGGTACAGGAATCAGTCCGACAAATGAACCTAAATTTAGGTACTTTTGGGTGCGCTAGGTTTCTAAGCTCCCATTATAGTCATTGGAGCCTGAAGAGCAATTCAGCTCACCATGAAGTAGGTACCTAGTGGCTGGTCAGCTGAATCATTCATTGATTGCTTTTACTAGATCTTCATTAATGGTAATGGGAGCTTAGACATTTTATATGTATTTGCTTGTATTTAGGGGACTTAATCTAGATTTGGTCTCCCATCAGAAGTGTTAGGGTTCTACCTGACAAACCTCTACTTACTAATCCAGGGCATGTGAGCCCTACCCGCCATGTCAGACAACTTTCAGCTCATTTTAAAAGTATCCTTGGAATAACTATCAGCCAAAAATGACTTGCAGAACCAAGGACTCCCCTGAACTTGAACCTTCAAAGGAATTACATGTAGGAAAAGCATACTCTTCTTGAAAGTTTTTACAATTACACCTCCACTTACTCTCACTCAAACAGAAGAAAAGGCAAGAACAAAGCATGGTTCAGCAGCAAATGATGACCAAGATATTTGCTAGAGGAACATAGCTACTGACACAGTTGATGGCTGGGTTTTGTCTAGCCATTTGGACACTGGCCTAATGACAGTGCTGTCAAGGAGACAAGCATTCGACCTGGAGCCCAAATTCCATCAAACAACTGACAATGAAATGTTGCTGTGTGTAAGTCATCCTTGGATATCACACTTCTCACAAGGTAAGTACTTCTGCAGCATTTGAGCAATAGGCACTCTCAACTAGCAGTTTTCACTGGATGCTGAGACAACTGTCATGTCTTAAACTCTGCTTTGTTCCTGCCATGAGGCATGTAAAGTCCACTGCTTCCAAGACAATACAAAAAAGAATTATGAAAACCTTTTCTACAAAGTGCAGAGTTACTCACAAGTACCTCTTTTAAGCAGTAACTCAGAGGACAGTTCACTCTTCCAAAGACGGCAGGAATAATGATCCAATATACTTCTTCCTTGTCTCCCAGAAATTTCCCTCTATGGTGGAATAATGTAGCATTGGCAAGTCAGTAATGTCTTTTTCAGTCACTCCACGCAATATTCACAGAGAGAGCATGTACACGTGTCTCAAGACCCAGCTTCAGGAGTGGGTTGTGTTGAACTCTGAATTACACTCCCAAGAAATTATTTTAATTTAATTGCAGGGGTGCTGAATTCCCAGAGCTTAGGCAAGTCCACAAGGAAGTGGCAACCCTGTCAGAGGTATTCAAATTTTGGAGGTGACAAAAGGACAGTGAGGTGCTCAGATTCAAAGTTTATTTGACTTTTATTTGTGTACACCATTAAGGGAGGGTTCCAATGCTTCCGAACTGAAGATAAATGCTTTCCAGTCTCTCTATTTTCCCAGACCTTCTGTAGCACCAGTAGAAGTTCTTGCCTGGGCAGAAACTCCATGCAGCTGCCCACAGCACTGCAGGAGATCTACAACAATACAAATGAGTAGACACCAGGTGACAACAAGGAAGACAAGTCATCCAAAGGGACCTTACGAGCTATTGAGTTAGCCTCTCTCAGTTTGCAGGCTGTGGGCAAGCCTGTGTAGTGGCTGTGGATTTTAAGCTGTAGGTTTTAAGAACCAAGCTTTCATTGAGTACTGGGCACTCATCCATGAAACAAAAACTGTGTAAAACCTATTAAACTTCCATCTCCTCAGTCGCTTGGTGTGTTCCTCTAGGCCTGCAACTTCAGTCCAAGCTGTGTCCTTTGCACTGGAGACAGCAGTGAGGCTGGATATTACACTGACCTTTAATTATAGAATCATAGAATCGTAGGCTGGAAAAGACCTCTAAGATCATCAAGACCAACCATCCACCTAACAATACCACACCTACTAAACCTTATTCCGAAGTGCCATATCTACACATTCTTTAAACTCCTCCAGGGATGGTGACTCAACCATCTCCCTGGGCAGCCTGTTTCAATGTCTGCAAGTCATTTTTGGCTGATAGTTATTCCAAGGATACTTTTAAAATGAGCTGGAAGTTGTCTGACATGGCGGGTAGGGCTCACATGCCCTTGATTAGCAAGTAGAGGTTTGTTAGGTAGAAAATTCCTTTCAGTAAAGGAATTTTTCCTAATATCCAACCTAAATCTCCCCTGATGCAACTTGAGGCCATTGCCTCTCGTACTATTGCTAGTTACCTGGAAGAAGAGACCAACATCTACCTCACTACAACCTCCTTTCAGGTAGTTGTGGAGAGCAATAAGGTCCCCCCTCAGCCTCCTCTTCTCCAGACTAAACAGCCCCAGCTCCCTCAGTCGCTCCTCATAAGACTTGTGTTCTAGACCCCTCACCAGCCTCGTTGCCCTTCTCTGGACACAATCCAGCACCTCCATGTCCTTCTTGTAGTGAGGGGCCCAAAACTGAACACAGGACTCCAGGTGCAGCCTCACCAGTGCCGAGTACAGGGGCACAATCACCTCCCTACTCCTGCTGGGCTCACTATTCCTGATACATTCCAGGATGCCGTTGGCTGCCTTGGCCACCTGGGCACACTCCTGGGTCATGATCAGCCGGCTGTCAACCAACACCCCCAGGTCCTTTTCCGCCAGGCAGCTTTCCAGCCACTCCTCCCCAAGCCTGTAGCGTTGCATGGGGTTGTTGTGACCCAAGTGCAGGACCCAGTATTTGGCCTTGGCCCATCAATCCAGTCTGTCCAGATTCCTCTGCAGAGCCTTCCTACCCTCAAGCAGATCGACACTCCCGCCCATCTTGGTGTCATCTGCAAACTCACTGAGGGAGCACTCAATCCCCTCATCCAGATCATTGATAAAGATGTTAAACAAGACTGGCCCCACTGCTGAGCCCTGGGGAGCACCACTTGTGACCGGCCACCAGCTGGATTTAACTCCATTCACTACCACTCTCTGTGCTCGTCCATTCAGCCAGTTCTTTATCCAGTGAAGACTACACCCATCCAAACCATGGACAGCTAGTTTCCCCTTTAGTTTCTTCTTTAAAACCTACTGAAACCTCTTTGGCTTTTAGGGAGCAGGGAGAGCCCTCCAACACCCCAGGAATGTCCCTTCCTCAGGTTCTGAACTTCAGACCATCTCTAATCAGTGGGCAATTGCCTCAAGGGGAACAGCTTTCCAAATTCACTTTTAAATACAGAACAGCTTTCATTTTTTATTACGTTAGATTAGCCAAAAGGCTTTGTGGAGCCAACTGCTGTAGAGCGTCACATTATGGACTAATTTCATTACTACTTGGCAAGAAGTAGTAATTGGAAGTCTCCTTGCACCAGGGTTTACAGAAAGGGCTGGAGGCCAGCACTGTAATTTCAATAAATATAATCACATTTCACTACATCACTGCATTAAACCAGCAATCCACAAAGGGCAACTAACAGGAATGCAAATTATCCAAGGGATGGGGACTTTATCTCTGTTCCTAAATGAAAGTATTATGATCCCTTCACGTTCACCCCAACAGATAGAAAACTCAAATTCTATTTACCTTGCGAGTCCATTAGTACTTTATATGGAGCACATGGGAATTTTGAGGGCATGCTTGTATAAATGAGGTAGGATAGAGTTTAAATCAAGAATAAATTTTAAAGGTATATAGTAAGATGTGTGAGAAATCCTATTTTTTTCTCAAAAAAAAGGAAAGCAATTTGAAAGGTTAGTTTTCCAGAGAAAAATAGGATTTTGCTCATTTTTTCTAGCAATTCTGTATATTCTGTCTTCTACAAGGCATGGTGCTGAGCTAGCATGCTTCAGTTTGTGCAAAATCTATTGCTTGCTGGAAATGACGAAAATGAAAAAATAAAATCCACCTGCCACTGGCTTCCTCACTGAAGTTATTCTATCAGATACACAGTCCCCAATTTGCTGTTGTACTGGCACTGGATGGGATGGAGTTAATTTTGTTCACAGCAGCCCATATGGTGCTGTGCTTTGGATTTGTGACCACAATAGTGTTGATAACAGACCAGTATTTTGGCCAGTGCTAAAAAGTTTTTGCACAGCATCAAGATCTTCTCTGTTTCTCACTCTGTGCCCCACCAGTGAATAGGTCAGGAGCGGGTAAGAAGTTGAAAGGAAACACAATCAAGACAGCTGACCCAAATTGTTCGAAGGGGTGCTCCACACCATATGACAGTGTGCTCAGCAATAACAAGATTTGGAATTCTGTCTTCCAAGGCAGCCATTGCTTGGTACACGCGTCCACTTGTAGGAGGTGATGCATAATTGTCTTTGCATCATTTGATTTCTTTTTCCTCTTTCCTTCATTTATTAAACTCATAACCTTGACCCACAAATTTTCTCACTTTTGCTCTTCTTCTCTCTCCATTCCACCTGGAAGGGGAATGAGCAAGTGATTGTGTAGGTGGTCACCTGCTGGCTGGGGTTAACCAAGTACACCGTTTTTCTCTCAAGACATCTCAATCCATCAAGCGGCTCAAGAAGTCCCACCATCATGATCAAATGGGACTTGGCTATAGTTTAATCTTTCATTATTCACCATTCTACACTTCCCAGAGTGTGCACCTCTCATCTTTCCACATGCTGTTCCTTATTATCTCTCTTTAGCTTTTTTTTTAAAAAGAATCCTTTCCCTTGAGGCTATGAGATCACAGGTAACAGGGCAGCAGAGTACGTGGGAGGGTTAAGTCCAGCTCACAGTGGAGCTGAAAATGGGAAGTTTGGTTAACGGAACAAACAGGTTAAACAGGCTTCCAAGAACTAAACTTAGAGAGGATAGATTTAGATTAGATATAAGAAATAAATTCTTCACTATGAGGGTGGTAAGGCACTGGAACAGGTTGCCTAGAGAAGCTGTAGCTGCCCCCTCCCTGGGAGTGTTCAAGGCCAGGTTGGACGGAGCTCCGAGCAACCTGGTCTAGTAGAAGGTGTCCCTGCCCATGGCAGGGGGCTTGGAACTAGATGGTCTGTAAGGTCCCTTCCAACCCAAACCATTCTATAATTCTGTGATTCTGTGAACTTAATCAAAATAAGCCTTGCTTAAGCATCCAAACAGAGAATAAACTCCTGTTAAGTTATTATCAGAATTTAAATATTTTCAAAAGGTTTTCTGATTGCTACAGGGCAGTTTGATGATAACTTTACACTGGCAAGTAATGCAAAGACATAATCTTATTCCTACTTCAGAAATTTAGTTGCAAACACACAATTAAGTCATTTCCACCAGACTCCTGAGCTTAACAAAATAAATAAATATGTTCCCACACTGCAGATTTTCAAAAGGTACATCTAAGCTTCGGTAACTTTTAGTTCACAGAAGCATGGTTTTACTCAAAACAGGAACAGCCTAACAGTCTCTTTGGGATTCTGCAAGACAAATGAATAAATTCATAGAAGTGCTAGTTTGCCACAGGAGACATACAACGATTTGAAACTTGGCTGCTTTCAGGCTAATGATCATGTCTGAAGGTTGCAAGACAGTCCAAATTCAAATGCTAAAAGACAAAAGTTCATATCTGAGAGGTTTTTCAGCAATATTAACAAAAGTTCATTGTTTCTACAAGTTAAATTTCAGTAATTATGACAGCAAATTGTAAATTGAATTTCACACACTGCTCAACTTCCAGTCCTCTGAAAAGAGACAAGAGGTTTCTTTCTTCTTCCTTCACAAAAGCAAGCTTTCACAGTACCCCACATGCAGCAGCACCATTACAGAAAGCCTAGGAATTGTTTTTTGTGTAATATTCTGCACATGTATTACCTTCTGATCTAAAAACTTTCAATATGACTGTTTCATAGAAATTCAGTAGATACAGAAAAGAATACCAAGTACTACAGTTAAGAATTAAACTTCAAATTTGTAAATACCCAGGAATTTTCTGGATAGTCTCCAAAAGTCAACTCTATTTCCCCATCAAGCACTGTTCAAAGGTGTAAGAGAAATGTAAGAGAAATACAGCAGACCAGGTAGGATGTTAAGGGCCTGCACTGCACTTTCAGCCATTCTGACCAAATCTCAATCAGTTTTTTATCCCTTATTTCAGTCAGATTTCACTGATGAGCTGAATCCCACCAGGTACTAAGCACCCACTACTCCTTATCCCACTCACAAGCCAACAACACTCCAAATCTTTTCAAAAGGCAGAAGAAGCAGACTTATTTCTTAGCCCATTTCATGTAACAGCCACAGGACTTAAGTGTCTTGGGAACCTCGGTCTTGTAAAAAAACCTGCTTGATTTCTCAGCATGGGAAACAGGAACTTAGACCACACAGAGCTGCTGTAAGAGCAATTGAGGGACACAACATGTCAGAGCAGCTTAGCCCTCCAATACTAAAGTGCTGCAGTTCTCACACCAGACATGGCTTTTGCAGTCCTGCTTCAGTGGGGTTCAAGATGGTCTATCCTGCCCAAACCAAGCTAACACTTAGCGCAGGGGCGGCTGGTGAGCTGGGGTGCTGAATAGCTGGGCTGTCAGCACAGGGGGTATTTCTGGATTGTGTGTCTAATTCAAAGCACAGGCTTGAACACGATAATTGACCTTCCTTCTTGCTACCCAGGATGCTGGTGACAAGGGATGCCTGGATGGACCTCTCAGCTCTTACTCATACAAACATTTTAGCTTTGTTGACCTTATTGATGGAGCTAAGAAAAAGAAAGTGGAAGAATTACCCTCAAACTTACTAGGAGTTCCTGGAGAAAGTCTTTTAGAAATGGTGGGCGAGGGGAAGAAGGGTGTAGGTTTAAGCCCATGTTTTGCCTTTCTCTTCTGTCAAGCCAACAACTTCAACAACTGACGTAGTCTAACTGCATGACCAAGGTCACTCACACATGAAACTGCAAAATTTGGGATATTTTATCTACTATAATTCCCTTTATGGACAAGGGAAAGGGCAGGCAGGAAGGACATGGGAGTGAACTACTGAAGAGCCAGTGGTGGCTGTACTCACTGTCTCTTCTACCAGCTTAAGGAGATTTTGCCAAGCAGTACAATGATGGATACCTCACAAGTTTTTCTTATTTCACTGCTTCTAGTTTCAGGTCAAGAGAGCATGACTGCCCCCCTATTAGTGATTAGTGCTTATTATAACCACTGATCCTTCCCACACGTCTCAACATTGCCTTGATTGATTTATGCCTTTGAATGGGTATCTGATGTGATCTATTACCTTCTCTATATTTTTGAACTTGAGATGGTCATAAACTAGTCTACTAAGAAACATATTTAAGAATTTTCCTGAATGAACATAATTAAATGTTATGTTTTATACTATATAAAATATTCCATCCTGAATCCAAAGTATGAAGTTTATGCCACCATCTTCCATCAGCTTGTTGTTCCTCAAAAGGGAAAAGGGACAGTTTCTTTGCTCTGTTTCACATGCATTCTCGAAGTTTTATAGGCAACAATTCTTTATGAGCCTCTATTTTAATCTTACTAGCCTTCAAAATATGAGGTCTCATTGAAGAGATAAACAATTAAAATTATTTAACATATCAGGCTCATTCAGATTGTTTTCCACTAATGAAGAACACCCCCATTTCTGTTGAAGTCCTGCCTGGTTCCATCCTTTGACAGAATGCTGTATGTGCCCATCTCGGTTCTGGTCTCACAACAATACGTATCAGAAATTGTTTAATGGACTGACAGAGGAAGACTGCTGTAGGTCAGCTGTGAAGACCAGAAATTGCTGAATGATCTGGGAGATGGAACCCTGCTGTATCCACCTGTGAAATTAGGTCCTTTGTTTCACTTCTAATCTTCCATGAACTGAGGATAGTTCTTTATACAAGAGTAGAAAGAATAGTAGATCTATTTAAATACTTGGCTACCTTTATAGTGTGAATTGAGCAAACTGCAAGAATTGTTATGCTCATATCTGTGTTACTAAAATTAAAACAATAAGATAGATCTCAAAGTCCAAATATATACCCTCACGTTGTATCAAAAAATTGCAGTTCAGCCCATATTTAGTAACGTTGATATACTGGAATCCATACAAGCCTTATGTGAGCCAGCTCATTTAAATAAATGCTTCCCACGCAAGTCCTTACAACACCAAACCTCCCGTGTGATATAGATACAAAAACATGTGGACACATACATTCCCATGGTACTGTTGTGAAGAATTAGTTCTTCATTGCCAGTGTAAGTTACTAGTACCTTACAGTTTCAAAGCATCTTATGAACACTCGGAGATGGTAAGTTTCAGAAGGAAAATAGGTTAAATGTTTATAAATATCTTTGTCAGACTCCTTAAGCGACTTAGGGAGAATGATTCAACTATTTTGAAAATATTTAAGTCTTTATTCCTTTGCATAAAACAAAAGTAGAAGGGACCACTGAGCACACAGGCCATTGGAAGTGAGAACTAGGCTTACAAGCAAAACATCCTCTCTACTGAAAAGATGGCTTTTATTCACCTTCGTACATGTGTAAGGGCATAGAGGGCAAAGCAATGAAGTATCAAATTTCAGGTACTCCAGAGTAAGTAGGTTTTATATACATGCTCCTCAAAAACAGGCCTGGATTAAAAGCTCAGGTTTACTCATATTCCAGCCTGCACACACAAGCCCTTTGCTGATGGTATAAGCACAAGCGAAGTACATCTTAATTCAGTTTGGAGTGATTTCAGCATTGGCAACAACACAGAATATGAGCAAGCTCCTTTCTGTGATTCTACTTTATTTGGTAAGGCAGGCTATCAGTCACAGGTACCCATATGCTTTGAGTTTTCCCTGATAAAGGATTTATGATTCCTGGAAGTATTTTGGTCTTGACAAGCAACAAGTAGGTGTTTTCTCAGAAACAGAAGAATATCTGTCCACTTCTCTAAAAAGTGATATTTATTGATTGTTCTGCTCCTGTCAAATATAGTTTGGGGGGGAAAAAAGGTATAAAGTCACCATCAACACCACAACAAGCTCTTGGATCTCCTAAAACTCTTGCTGGGAAAAAGAATGCAGGTTGACAGATATATGAGAAGAGCTTTTGATTTTCTTTTCCTCTTTCATACCACATCTCCAAAAGGTAAGGTTGACATTACTACAGTAGCTGCCTTCCATTTCCCCAAGAACATGAGCACCCCTTCTTAAGTTTTGCTGTAAGATGCAAGAGCGCAGTAAGCCCCAGGCCAGCGACATTTCAGAGGGCAGCAGTGTTTATGTACAGCACTGTCCACCCCAGGGACAGTAGTACCTCCTGCCAGTGACACAGCATCGCTAGCAGCACTCACCCCGGGGCAGACGAGGGGACCGACATCTGTGCCAGCTGCTTTGAGCGTGTCTCCACGTAGCTCCGCACAGCTCCAGAAGCGTGCTCTGCAGGACTGCACTTACTTCACAGAGTGATGTTGGTGGATTACATGCCTGATAGTTCAGCAGTCTAACAAGCCAAGTCAAACGCTGTCCCATATTTAAAAAAAAACATCACATTGATTCAGGGCTTCCAGTAGAGCATTCACACATGCCCTGATATTTAAAAAACTTATTTAAAAAGCAAACAGGCTTTCTTTAGGACATTTCTTTCCCTATAGTGGGATCTTGTACACAGGTTTCATTTCAGGCAGAAACAAACCTGTTATACGGAGCATATGAGAAAAACAACTACACTTCGTATACTCCAGAGCACTCAGACTCAACACAAGGACATAGTCAAGATCCATCTTTCTAAACACTGTAGGTCACAAGCTGAATGTGAATAAGTCTATACTGCCTTTATGGAAGACAAAGACCTATCTAGGGACATGCTAGGAAATATGAAGAGATGTGCTATATTTTAATATGCATGGAAAAAATCTCCACTCCAGTGAGGAGTTACGGGGACTGACAAATTGTATACTGCTTTGCGCTTTGTGCTTCAAGGAATACACAGCTGGAAAGAGTCCACAGCTGGGCTGTTAAAGCTGGAGAAGACAGAGTATGAACAGTGTAGTGTTTTCCCCAGGTGCAAACCCCCTGAAAGTGGTTTCTCCATGGGAGCGTGATCTCAGTAACTCAAGGACTAGGCTGGGCTCCAGGTCTGAGGTTATCTTTAGATAACCTTTTTAGATATCTGAGGTTATCTTTAGATAACCCCCACTAAAAGAAACAGAGAAGAAGCTCTTAGTCACTGTGCTGTACTCCCAGCAGAGCCTCAGGCAGACAGGGGTTGGCACAAGCAAGAGAAGAGGGGACTACACTAGAGCAGCAAGGAGAGCAGAACTGCTCTTAGCCAGCTTTGCTGTCAAAGAAAACTTACCATCACCTTGCAGCCCAAGGGGAGAGATACCAGTGCTCATGTACATAAGGGAACACGTTCTTCCCCGTGCTCAGTGCAGAAAACTTAGTTTAACGGGCTTTAACTGCACCAAGGGGGATTTCAATAGCTAAAAACTTTCTGGAGTGAGAAATTAGTCCAGATGGCAGCAGGTTGCACAGTGGAATCTGTACAGTCCCTGTTACTCGGGGTTAGGAAGAAACTGGACCAAGACAATGCTCCTGGCACATGGTGTTACTTTGTCTTTAGGCAGGAGTGTAAAGCAGCTTCTCTGATGCCTGACAGCCTTAGTTAACGCCAGTACTGAAACTCTGGCCATATTTGCTTTCTAAAAAGGGATATTCCTTTCTCTCCCTTCACTCACTAACAGATGGGGGATTTTAGGAATGAGAAGACACTTGAGCAGATAAATGACTTTTAAAAAGTAAATATATGATCAGGAGTGGGGGCAATGAAGAGTAATTAGGGCTACTCAGACCTATGGTTCCCATCTAGGTGAAGCATTTAAACATTTGCTAAGTAGCTGTCTGTAAGCGGGCCTAGAGCTGATAGATTTTCCAACAGAAAAACTGTTCTTTATTACATCTCTTTTGAACTCCCTGTTTCCTGCACTTGTCTCATTCATTTATAAAGTGCCATTGAGGTCGATATCATTTGAGGAATCCAGCTGAAAATAATTGGAAGTTGGCATCGTTTCACTGAAGGCCACAAAGCATTAGGGGCAGACCTCAGCCTGGCCAGGGTGTCTTCTAACAGTCACATGGACCATCTCATACTGTTCTCACTTTTCCTTGCACCATCATCTCTTCGCTTGTCCTGCCACATGGTAGGTGGAAGTGATTGATGTGTGCAAAACGTTTTAAAACCTGGGCTGAAAGAAACTACACAGGAATGATGGTTATTTGGAACAACTTCAGAAACAGTTGTTGTATACTCACTAATTTTACTTGCAGTCTGAATTTTCCGTGGGTAATTTGCAATGTTGATAACCCACCAGAAGCAGATCATTTGTTGTAGCCAGAAACTGTTTGTGTTGGCTCTTATTGTTCACCTATTATCTGAACAAAATCTTACTCAAAGAAAAGAAAAGTAAGAAAAGAGTTTGTAAGAGTTTTATATCCCACCCATTCTAGGTCAGCGGCACTCTTTGAAGAGCTCCGTCCCCATCATCCTCCTGACAAGATTTTGGGTCCGACACTAACACTCCTTCCCTGCGCAAGTGACATTTGAAATGCATCAGTTACACATGAAAGCATTTGCACACTTTATTTCAGGAATGCTGCCTTTGAATAACTGGCCTATTTAGTTTCATCACCACAGCCTCTTGATCCTTATCAGCTGCAGCTTCAGATCCAGAGAACATGAACCATTTCCATCTTTAACTAACAGCTTTTTAGTACAGTACAGGACGCCATAGGAGACGTAATACTGTTACAGCAGCAGCTACTGGAGAAACTATGCTCATTTTGTAACAGCTAAATGGGGCTTCTAGCACAGTGTTTTGGAAGAAGTTGGAAAAATTAATGATAATTGAAAAATCATTCCTACCACAACCAGTCCAAATCCATCCCGAGCTGCTGACCTTCTGGGCATGCTGCAAAAGTACTTTAGGGAAGAGGATACCCTCTCAAGTGGCAGAGCAGAACAGATGCCCAGATGAATCACATTTTAAACACTGCAGGGTATTTGCTCATCCTGAGTACCGTGAGTTAGCATGTCTGCATTAAAGCAGACACTATTTCTGGAAGTGTCCAAGCCACTTACAGGTATGTGTCTCATCAAAGTAAAATAGCTACTTTTGAAAGCATCATTCTCTGCCCTCAGCTGCTCTCATCAGCATTCATGTTCCTGTGCATTGCTTGAGAAAATCCCTCAGAGAGCAGTTTTCAGTGACACAAACCAAAGACTGTAACTTTGCACCGTTCAATAACCTTTTATAGCTTTGCTATATCACTATTAATCTTCTTCTTTCTTTCTTCTTCAAAATCACCTATCCATCTTTTAGGTTGATGGAAGATATTTTCCCATTAAGTGCACATTAGTGCAAGGAACGCTCTGTCCATTGCGCAGAAATTGCCATCACCCTGCAATATTACCCTGCTTTGCTGCTGTACGCTTAGGAGAAGAGTACCTCTGGACTTTTAGAGCATCTTTTTCATGGCTGCTTTACACCTCCTCTTTCAACCAACATCTGCCTCACTAACTAGCCCTGCATCAGGCTGATTCTCAGACACACCCTTTGCTGTCATTTCGTTTTCCTCAAACAAGAGTTGTCCCTCTTAAATGGTTCCTTAGCAACTGTTTTGTCTGATGCCCAGCTGGACAGCTAGAAGTGGAAGCCTGAAAAAACCCACTATGACCGACATAAAAGTCTCTTTGATATACATCTTCCCATAGGAAAGATGAACCCCTAGTCCTGCACCAGGTCCCCAGCACCAGGAAAAAATTCTGAACGACAGCTTTCATAGGCTCATAGTCCAAGTCTTCTCATTCTCTCCATTTGCCTGGTACTTGGAAAATATCTCTTATTTTGGAAACCATGACTGGGAGATCTATTGGAGGGAGGTAGCTGGTGTGACCAAACCAATAGCAAGGATCAGTCTCACAAGTGAGCAGAATAAAGAACAAAGACCCAGGCAGGGGTCAGAGTGTAGTTTAATTAAATAGCACTTATCTGCACCTAGCTCTTAGCCCCCGTTCTAGTCATTCTTGTCTCAGATATCACCCCTGGGCAAATTCCATCATGCAAAATCCTATAAGATTCATAGACCTTGGACTTGGTTTTTCTCTTGAAGAAAAGTCATTGATAAAAGTCATAAAAGGATTTTTATCCTGTTTGTACCTCACAGATTTGAAAGCAGACAGCACAACAGCAGTTGCCTCTTTCAGTGCTTTGGCATCTCTCCAAGCCAAGCTTCAAAGATAGCACTGATCTTAGACAGAGATTGCAAGAGGCAAACTCCTGTTACTCATTATACCATTTCTTCCAAAAGAAACATCACAAAAAGTTTCCATTGCAACATTTTCCTTTTATTACAGGGGGTACAGAGGGAGGAAAAGTTTGATGAATTATGTTCTCCATGGTACCTTTCAGAAGCTCTTTCAGAAGTCAGCTGGCATGAGAGAGAGGGCATGAAGTAGGAGTAGTGTTTTATTCAGGGCACCAAACTGCTGTTGCCCCTTGTCGGGTGAATGGGGTCAGAGACAGAGGATCTGATACCCTGAGTTTTGAAGAACAAGCACCTTCCACAAACGATCTGTAAGAAGTTGCTATCCAGGTATATAAGTACACCCACAGCTCTAAGAAACAGTGATATCTGGATTTTATCTCAGCCATTTATCTCATAAACCGTTTAAACGCTGCAATAACAACAGTCATTAAAACTCAAAAGTGCCTATAAACCAGCTCTCAGCCTGGGGCCAGCCTGCCTTTCTAGTTCTTCTTGGATTTATGTGCAATTGTACAGTTGTGAACACCCCCACTGGTAAATCAGCCCAGAAGAAGGTTTACACAATTTGTTTGCTTCCACACCAATTAATTTAAGGTTAATAATAATAATGATAAAATTGAAGACACAGTTGAGTTTCAGGTTTTTATTCCGAGTTTCTATGCACTTCATTGTTTCACTTCACAGAACTAATAAATAACCATTGAATACAGCTGTTTCCTTGAGGTTTCCTGAAGAATCACTTTGACAGTTTGTAGCGGAATATATTCTGCACTGCATAAGCCAGCAACTCATAGTAGCAGCGGATTTTGCCCAGCTAACTGATCTGGAAGTTTAAAAAAAAAAAAGCTGGATACATTCAGCCTTTTTAACCCATCATCTATTTTGAATCTCCAGCTGCTTAAAACTCTCAAGGACTATATTTATCTCCAGGACACATAGCGTCTGCTAGGTGGTACTATGTAGGATGCAGAGAGTGAACCAGCAATGGCAGCGTCATGGGGGAAAGGCAGTGTATTTAGAAACAGAAGGGTTTAGTAACTGTATTTCCATTTGCACAAAGAAACAGCTGCACTCTTGGCTTTCCTTGTGTCAGTACTGTGAGCCACTGAGTTGGGAACCACAAAGTACTTCAGAAGCAGCAAGATTTTTCTTCTTGCAACAACCAAAGAGGTGCACTATTGCTGCCAATATCCACATAGCCTCCTCCTTTCCCCAGCCCTTGGAACCTGGAGGAGCTTCTGACACAGTGGAAGGTGGTGGGACCTTGAAGTGTGCTGGAGCCCTCACAGCACTGCCTGGGTTGATCCCACCAGCTCAGCAGCTGCCCATGCCCCGTCCATTTGGGACTCACAAATGAAGTGTTTCAACCCCAGGTTCCCCAGTGGCCAGTGCCACAGTCATGCTTAGACTGTGGGGTGTTTCATGTGCTGCAGATGACCCACCATACATTAGAGCTGTTTGCACTCAAACACCAGAGCCAGAGAAGCTGGGGACATCATCTGCTTTTCAGCGAGGAGCAGAAGTGGGGATGAGGAGCACTCAGGATTCAGCTCTCTTCCAGCACAGGGAAGGTCACATGGACTGATCTTGTCTGCCAACACAGTGCATAGGGTGGAGGAGGGACACCAGCTTTGAGCCTCTCCCATCATGTGTGCCAATATCACAGAGCCAGTTGCTCAGACAGAGCCTGGTTTTACGCACCCTCAGCTTAGAATGCTAGAAGACCCTCTCCTATGGGCATACACCAACACGATGATCATATACAGAAGCCATTTGATGGGACAAGGACCAGGATCTAGGATTCCCTACGTCCCAGAAGAGAGGTTTCATCAGCCTCTTATTGCTCTAACTCATACATGAATCTCAGTTTACCTACTCAGCAGTTAAGGTTTCAGAGGGGCTGGAGGGAATCCCATCTCAGCTGCACGTCCACCCTGGGGGACGTTGTTAACTTCTACAACTCATGAAGGAGTGAAACAAGAGGAAGATTAAAGGTTGCAGCATCCAGACAGAGAGAAAGGAATCACAGAACGGTAGGGGTTGGAAGGGGCCTCTGTGGGTCATCTAGTCCAACCCTCCTGCCGAAGCAGGCTCACCTACAGCAGGCTGCACAGGACCGTGTCCAGGAGGGTCTTGAATATCTCCAGAGAAGGAGAATCCACAACCTCCCTGGGCAGCCTGTTCCAGTGCTCCGTCACTCTCAGAGGGAAGAAGTTCTTCCTCATGTTCAGATGGAACTTCCTGTGCCTCAGTTTGTGCCCATTGCCCCTTGTCCTGTCGCTGGGCACCACTGAAATGAGTCCGGCCCCGTCCTCCTGACACCCACCCTTAAGATATTTATAAGCATTTCTAAGGTCTCCTCTCAGCCTTCTCTTCTTAAGGCTAAACAAGTGCAGACCCCTCAGCCTTTCCTCATAGGACAGATGCAGTTTTTTTAAGATATATTTACTTACAGCGCTTGTCTGAGGCATTCATATAGCAAGCACCAAACTTACTGACCTTGCTGGCAGTGGAGAAATGCGATGCACCATCACCTGCGTCAGCTGATCCTGCCCCTCTGCAGACAGGGGCTGTAAGCAGGCAGCAGCCTGGAGCATCTGCCTCCCCTTCCACTCCTGCCTTCCAGGGGAAGGGCGTTCCCTGCAGACACCGCAGCGCAGCTCTCCCTCTCCAGCTACTCTAGATAGGTTTGAAGCACCAGGTTGCTGGTAAATAAAAGGACAAGCACTGAAATTAAGAACCCATAGTTTCATTTTCATCTGCAGGTGCTCAGCACCCCTCAGGAGCAAACTTGGGGTAACCCAAGACAGTCTGTTGGGGTAAACCAACCAGTCTCTTCTCTGGCCACTCAGCGGGACCTTCCGTGAGGAATTTTTGATCCACTCCTGAAGAAAGTTAGAAGCAACAAGAGGAAATCTGATATCTTTCTCCTCCTGGGATACTTGATGGCTTTTTTCAAGCAATGAGTTTAGACTGAAAAAATGACTTATTCACAAGATACATGATAGACAGCATTAGAAGAGCCACAGAATAGCGGAGAATAGTTGTCTTCTCTGTGAGGCTTCCCTGCTGAGGATCAGAGGCTGGGACAGGCTTTCTCTGTACTGCTTGCTGAAGCCCATCCAGCTCAGTGCTCAGAGGCAGTTGACAGTATTTTCTAATGTGTTATAGCTCAGGATTGTTTCTCAGGATATAAAACTTCTTAAAGCACTGTTCCAAACTTTTTTTAAGCTCTGCAAAAACACTGGTGTAGGAACTCACATAATAAAATAAAAAAGCAAATACAGAAAGAGTACAAGGTGAAGCTAACTCTTTTCCAGGTAACGAATATTCATCTCAACCAAACTGCCTCTCCAGTAATATGGATTTTTCAGGACAAATTTACCAATGGTTTCACCTGCATTAGTCTGCCATCCAGAGCTTGTGCCCTCCACCTCCCACCTTTGTGCAACACTGCTAACAAGATTATTGAAAAATAAGTTTTGGAGTGAGCTGGTTAGTGAGTCAAATCTGTAAGAACTACACATATTTGCATGTCTGTATTTCTAAGATTATCTTCTGGAGGTCCAAAATACAGTTAGTCTACTTCTATGTGGCAGCATTTGATATCTTTGATTTTATGAAAGGGAACAAAGCAGCAGGAGGAAGATGGGGATTGCCTTTCCCCTCTACAAGAAATCAGAGGGAAGGGTAAGCCTCTTGGTAAGAAAGGCATAGAAACATTTAGAAAAAAAGTATTTATGTACTTGCAAATGATCTGTTTTGTGAGTCATTTTGGATATAAAAATAAACATACATACAATGTACCCATGTGCTCTTGTATATATGGATGACCAAGTAAGGAAACTTCTGTCAGAGAAAAATGTGCTTCTTAAAATCTTATGTTTATGAAATTACCTGAATATTCAAAGCATTATATACAGTATTTTCAGTGCACATTAAGTATTTGGTTACAAGAGGTTTACGTTTCATTCTATAGCAAATTCCAATCACAGTCACCACTGTGTTACCTAAAGGTTTTCCCATAGTGCATTAACCAGCATGACTACCTTTCTCATATACAGGGTTTAGCTTTTGGGGGGAAAAGTGGACGATGTGGAGTGACTTATTTTGAAAGAGTGTTTTATGTGGTTTATAAACACTTTTTAAAAATACACAAATTTATGATGTATCTGAGGCAGAAAAGGCAGCTGAAAAATGGAACTTTTCCATTAGATTTGAAGGCAACAAGGTCTGTGATGGACCTCTGGACCTTAGGGAGTTTCTTCAGTGGTCTCAGAGGGATTTTTTGGTGAATTCTTCTCTTACAAACTTCCTTGTTATTGTAAAAAGTGGTGTGCCAGAGAAGCAGTGCTGATAACAGCCATCTACACACCTGCAGGAGCCTGTAAGCAGCCTTCTGTGTATCCTGAGCCTCGAGCCAAGAAGCCCTTCATCTGTAGGGGCTGAAAATTGTGAGCTTGCCTTAAACTTCTGGGAGGAGCTAGTTCAGGTGAGGGAGGAAAGGTCTGGTGGTCTCCCCATAGCTGTACAGGTGAGGAAATGTGTTCTGCATTACTTAGAGCTGCCAAAGCGCTGCACACTTTGTGCCTGGTTATGGTTTTGCTGCCATCCAGCTAAGATGTATTATCCAGGCCACGAAGCAACTGCTTATCTTACTCTCAAGGGTAGACTGGAGTCTGTCATCCACCCAGAAGTGAAAGAAAGAATTAATCATGGAAGCAGATAACCAAATCAGTGAGAAATGCAATAACCATCAGCCGCAGCTGGCTCCGGAGAGAGCGGGAGTTACAGGGACATCCAGCTGCCTGGGACCTGTGCAGCAAGGTGCCTGGTTACAATATCCTTAGCCTGAATATGGAAAATCATATCTGAGGTGACCCGTGTAAGCAAGGGGTTCCAGAAATTGACTGAGAAAGCCCTATAGAGAAGAATAATGATTTTATTGTTGTTTTCTTGCTTCAGCAGCCTTGTCAATACTTGTGCTGAAATGTAGCAAGACAGCAGCTCCAAAGTGCTTTCCTGACAAATTATCAATGAGCTTTGTTATCAAAGCTTTTGCCTGTGATAGCTTGTACGTGAGCAAAAATCAGTTTTGACACTGGCTGCTACAGTCAAAGCAAAGAGTAAGGTGGAACTTTTCTTTCCTGAGGTGACTGGCCTCCGTCTGATACCTCACAAGAGATAAATGCAGTACTGCCTCTCCTTGTCTTGGCTGAATCTATAGTGTGCTAATTACACTGCAAGGAGGCTTGAGAGGGTTTTGTGGTGTAATTCAAACACTTCCAGGTAAGGTGAGGTACACAAGTGCCTCTGTTTCTGTTATCCTGTATCTTACTCACACCCTGAAGCAGTCTGGGAGCTGCCATTTGTTCCAGATCAGCTGGACACCTTCTGTGGCATTAGTGATAGCTCTGCAGTGATGTCTCAGGCTGACAGCTATGACTTGCTCTGAGGCAGAATATATAAATCTGCCCTGGGCAGCTGGATCCACTGCCTGCAGGTGCCTGCAGCTCACTGACCAGCACCTGACAGCACCAGAGCTATCTGGGGAGCCACCGATACCCCTAACACCAGTGCAGTTTTCTCAAAAAAAATCATTTCAAGGTACTTACATGTATTCTTAAACCATGTAATAGGTGTATGCATAGTTACACATGTGTGTGTAGGGAACTTTATTCCATTTAGAGAGAAATTAAAAGTACTTGATCTCATGCCATGAGGATGGTCTGGCCGTGTCTACATCAGAGTTAGCAAGACCAAAAAGGTCCAGAACTGGAAGTAGCACTTGGACAAATAACCCAAACCAAGGGGCTGAGCTGGCGTCGCTGCACATGACTGCACTGTGTGGATTACCAGCACAGTCCTGCATTTGCTCATCTTTATGTGGTGCTCTGTGATTGAAATAAGTTTTCCATTTCTCTTCACTGTGGACTATCTCTAATACCTCTCACGTGCAGTGACCATCTTCCCTTCCAGCAACTTGTAGGTGTACAACAAAAAGCCTTGCACCTTCACAAAAAAAAGTTATATGACATGCTGGACTATAACTACACAATACAACTGGATTTACCAGTGCAAACACCTACTTGTTCTGAGTCTAGCTGGGAACTGCTGCTTCGAAGTGTTGCAGCCTGCCAGCCACTTGGAAAGACAGGACGTTGTAAACGCTTTACCAGCTTATTCCTTGTACTTCTTTGCTTGCAAGAAGTTAGGGGCAGTGTGCCAGTGCAAATGGTAGGTACTACATCAGCAATAATAACAGTAAAGTATGGAAAATTATCCAAAAAGGAAATCAAGCTAGTTTCATATAACTATATTAGGAAAGAACAAATAAATTATTAATAGGCTTCAAATAATGAAATTCACAGGCATGTGGTGAAAAGCACTCTTTCAACAGGATATAAAACACACAAAAGGCAGAAGTTATATGAATTCCTAAAAAAAATGCCCAGAACTCTCTCTTATATTTGAAGTACAATGAAATTTATATAAAATAGTTGCATTTGCAAGTTCAGTTCTTGGAGCACCATTGCGGTTCTCTATTTCTGCACAGTCAACAGTGACTAGATTTTGCCAACCCAGTCCTGACTTCATATTTTGAAACTATAACCAAGGCCAGCTGTGTCAAATGCAGAGATTTTTCAAAAGTTGAGTTAAAAAGGCCTGGAGGAACCTGACATGATTTAGAAGTTGGCCCTGCTTTGAGGCCAGATACCTCTGCCTAAATTGTTTTCTGATAAATGTTGGACAATTTGAAGGTTCTTCTATAATCACACAGCCACAATTGCATCAGATGACCAAAAGGATATGCTGTAACCAGTAGTTCTAAAAAAGAAATGCTGAAATGTTATGGCTGTCACAGTTACCCTAGGAAAATTTGAGGAAATCATCTGAATTCTTTTTTTTTCAGGACATGCGATTTTCCCTGTATGTCCATGAAAGACATGATGTACTTTCAAGATTATGGCCTGAAAGTGGATTACTCTCCTCAGCTTTGGTGGTGGGATCTCTAAGTCAGGGAAGAAAAGTTGTCTAGTCTGACGAAGAGGTCATGTGCCCTGTTAAAAAAAACCATCAGGCCCTGGTCACCCAGGGCCTATAACTCTCTAATGACCTTTCTAAACCCTTCATGCACCCCAGTTAATCCAGACTGGCCATTCTACTTTTTTTTTCCAGAGAACAAGCCGATTAACAACAAAACAAAACAAACAAGTCTTACAATTAACCAGATGCATGAAGAGCTGACAAAAATTTCAGGCAAGATAATTGATGTCCTCTTGCTGCAATTTACATCTTTCAGAGAAAGGCTTTTGCTTTGGAAAATGTTTTAAAACTTATTTTTAATATGTCTTTCACTCATAATCACAGAATGATAATATACTTGAACCCTGGTGCTTAACTCCGTGTTTGCCATTGCTGAACTTTGGAAAGTTTCTGCCAGCTCATTTCTCCAGCCTGTCCAGGTCTTGCTGAATGTGAGCAAAACCCTCCAGTATATCAACCACTAACCAACTTTGATCATGCTCAGACTTGTTCCATCCTCCAGATCATTAATACTGATGTTGGATGGTCTCAAGCCCAACACTGGCCCCTGAGGGATACTTCAGGTAGATTTTATCCTGCTGATCACAAGTCCAGGTGGTCCAGACTATTTTCTGCCAACCTCATCATCCACTAATCCACCCCTTATGCCACCAATTTGGCTACAAGGATACTGTGGGCGACCATGTCAAAGGCCTTCCTAAAGTCAAGGTAAACAACATTCACTGCTGTCCCTCATCCACTGAAGCATCCACATCATGCCAGAAGGAGATCAGCCTGGTTGAGTACAGCTTGCCTTTGGGAGCTCCATACTGGCTGCTCCCCAAAGCCTTCTTGTCCTTCAGGTGCTTCGGAATAACTTCCAGGAAGATCTGCTCTGTAATCTTCCCATGGAATTTAAAACCAGCCATCTTACTCACTGACCTGTTTTTCAGAGTTAGCAGCTTGAGAAGTGAACCGGACTGAATGTCCAATTCCCAAGCGCAAGGACTGAATGTCCATCTTTCCTATGCTGTTCACTCCACAGTAACAGACAGAGGCCAACACTGTCCTGCAGCACTTCCATGTTTTTTGAGTAAAAATTTAAGATTTCCTACACTGTCAGCACAGGATCTCTCACAAATATTGTAGCTCTTCCCCAAAAAATTTCATCCCCAGAAAACATCAAGATGAATGACATTAGCATCAAATGAGAATAGAAATTAGCTGATGTAAATACCAGAGCAGCCAGACAGCCACTGGAGATGGAGAGCAAAACCTCTGGAAGTAGTACAACACTCCCTTCTCACGCTGATGGATCTCACCATTGTTCTCTCTTGTGTAGTTATTTACCCCTCTGTTGATCTACATAAACTCCTCGTGAATGCAGCTGAAGGACTTGCTTTACCACTTTAACGTAGGCTAAATGATCAGGACATTTATCATTTCAAAGCTCAGAGGAAAATATTATAACCAAATCTCACCCTGATTTAATTTACCCTTCTTACCTACAATGGTTAAAAGATCACATCCTTTGCGCTTTAGCTGAACAGCAAATACTGTGGGTTGCAAAAGGAAGGGAAAGTGGCTTGGGTCTGGGGGGGTGCCTATGTTCACCTTTCTAATTGAACAAAGACAGCCCAAAGACTTGTCCAAAATATCTCCTACTTGCTTTTCACATCAGAAGTGCGAGTGAAAGTATTTTCATGACTGGCACATACAAAATCACTAAAAATAGGAGGGAAAACAAGGTCCTAATCAACTTCAACCTTTGGGTTTGCCTGCTTGGTTATTAGTAATTAATGAAGAGCAAAAGAAACCTGTGCTATGAATTCAGCATCCTCAGCTCCCCGGGTGTGTAATTTGCAATAACCATTATAAAGTACCTCAGGCAGCCCCAGGAACAATCAGGGTTCACATTCCTAGCACCTAAACCGAAAAGGGGGATGTGCACAAAGGGAAAGAAAGGAGAAAAGAGGGCAAACCTACACTATTCAAAACCCTTCAGACTTCTTTGAAGGTGTTTAAATGAGGCAAAAAAAAAGGGGCAAGCATCCAATTAAAAGTAAAGACTGAAGTTATACCTCTGATTAATCACTGAAAAGAAGGGTTTTCCAGCACTGTGGATTTTCTAATGACGTGTTGCATCCTTTCCTCTAGCATTGCTCTTTCTTGCTGTTCTTTCCTTTCCAGAAACTGGCACCTTAATCTTATCTACTCTTAGTTTGAACTTGTTTTTTTCCCTAAACGCTTTGAAATGAACTCCTCCAGGAAGATGTTGCCCATTTTCTCAAACATTTAAAAAATACTGACACAGAAACAGCATCTGTGATTTACAGGCTGAAATGCCCCTTTAGAGCTCGGTCTTAAGGGACACAACCTGTGGCCTTGTAAAACTCCCAGGATTTGCAAAACTCCACAGATCACAGCCTGCTCTTTAAGCTCCTTGCTCTGCTCTTCTGTGGTGACATCCAGACTACTTTGCTAACTCCTAGGGCTTACAAGCTTGGATACAGACACTAAAGGTTGATGTTGGGTGTCTTTGAGCTACCTGTGGGTACTCCAAGCTGGCGTCCGGCTTTGGAAGCCCTCTGCAGCATTTGATTTGGTTCAGCACCATGGGTTTTCTAGCTTGGAAAATGCCAGGCAGAGAACAGTGAGGCTGGGCAGTTTGACAGTGCTCTCTGTGCATGCCAGCCAGGGAGGGAAGAAGCCTCAGGATTGCTCTCAGGACAGCGGTGGCAGAAGAGAGCTGCTGTGGGAAGGGGAGTGAGTGGGACACAGCCCCCAGCCCTGGGAAAGGAGCAGATGCTGTAGAAGAGCAGCAGCATGGGACATCTCTGCTCAGCGAGGGACAGCCGAACCGGGACCCTCCCTGTGCCCCAGCATGGGTACCATGCCAGCTCGACATTTTAAGCTTTACACAGCAGAGGGAAGTGAGAGGTTTTTTGTCACTTAGCAAGGACCTTAGTCTTCTTTGCAGATAAGAGAATGCAGTAAAAGTAATATTTTCTTAGAGGTGATAGCACATGATGTTGCAAGGCAGGAAACTCTGCAGGCTGTGTGCTGTCTGGTATCCCCCGGCACAGTAAAGCCTCACCATGCCATAGACGGGAGGTGAACGCACCCAAAGAGGCAGCACAGAGGAGCCCAGGTCAGGCGGTGACCAAGGGTGAGGGGAGATGGACTCAAGTCTCCATCACAGAATCACAGAATAGTAGGGGTTGGAAGGGACCTCTGTGGGTCATCTAGTCCAACCCTCCTGCCAAAGCAGGGTCACCTACAGCA
>Ga0065711_1002894_pt1 | contig 30977 bp, 21 predicted proteins | sample Hoacrofraction12_FD_59098 | JGI IMG/M metagenome (GOLD analysis project Ga0065711, IMG submission 59098) | Hoatzin crop microbial communities from Cojedes, Venezuela - Epithelial fraction 12 v2 (version 2) | ecosystem: Host-associated > Birds > Digestive system > Esophagus > Crop | place... | reverse complement strand
CTAGTCCAACTCCCCTGCCAAAGCAGGGTCACCTACAGTAGGCTGTAGAGGACCTTGTCCAGACGGGTCTTGAATATCTCCAGAGAAGGAGACTCCACAACCTCCCTGGGCAGCCTGTTCCAGGGCTCCGTCACCCTCAGAGTGAGAAGTTCTTCCTCATGTTCAGACGGAACTTCCTGTGCTTCAGTTTGTGCCCATTGCCCCTTGTCCTGTCACTGGGCACTACTGAAAAGAGTCTGGCCCCATCCTCCTGACGCCCACCCTTCAGGTATTTGTAAGTATATATTAGGTCCCCTCGCAGCCTTCTCTTTTTCAGGCTGAACAAGCCAATTTATTGCTAATAAACATCTCCTAAATTACTTTGGGTTCACAGATTAATCTGGGCATCATTTGCTTATCACTGCTGCAGACTTCATTTTGGCTGCCTTTCACTGTGACACAGCAACACGCAGGTGTGCTACTGGTAGACCCTTGTATCCCAACATACTGGCGCTGCATACAAACCCGTCCTCCGCACATCCGAGGAGAACAGATTCAGTAGGTGCAGCATAGTTACTTGCCTCAGCAAAACTGTAACACAGAAAGTCTTGAAGTGGCAGCATGGCACTTTGCAAAACCAGCTTGACAGTACAAAAGAGCCTGGCTTTCTTCAGCAGCCTTCCTCAAACTTGTTGGATTCTCATCTTACCGTTCTTCATGTCTCAAATTAGGGTATCCCCCCCGCAAATCTCAAACACTTCTCTTTTTGCTAATGTAGTCCACAGGAAAATGATTCGATCACCTTCTTCTTGTACCAACATCTTCCTCCTGTTCACATTGCCTGGCCCTCAAGCAGAACGATATCTTGTTATTGACGTGAAGCTAGAGGCTGAAGTGTTTTTCCTGTACCTCAAAACCCAGAATGCCTTATTTTCACCAAGAAACAAGCTCTTCTGAAGTACAGCTATGAGTCAAACAAGGTCAGGGCCTTTCACACAGGCATCCCACAGTCCAGAGATTGGCTCTGCTGCTAAGTGATGACAACAGCAATGTGTTATCATCCCCTCTTCATCTCTCCACTTTGCATGAACAGTTAAGTGGGTAGGAGGAGAAAGAAGGAGTAAGTACTTCTGTGCTGGAAGAGGAAGGAAGCAGACCAGGAAGGAGATAGGCCACCACGGACGAAAGCCTCACAATACAGGCGCACAAGCATTTGGCCAGCCATTTGGCCGCCCTGTAGAACTTCAGTAACCAATTTCTTCCTTTCTGAATGTACTTTCCTAGTTTGTGGCATCATGTGCTTGTACTGGCGTCTGTTTCAGCAGAGGAGGAGCTGCTGGATCATATGCAAATTTCTTTAAAATAGCGGCCTCCATTTCACAGGCATTTGATCACAGTAAGTACTTAGGAGATACGGGCTTTGGGATGACAAATCACATTGGTATTTGCTCACTGTTCTTGTTGCTCCCTGGCAGTACACAAGCCCCTCGCTCGGAAGAGTGTACGTAGGTGGGCAAGGCCTGCTGAGAGGCCCCTATGAACACTCAGCTTCCTGCACAGAACCATGTGCCAGGCTGAGAGCTGCCGGGGGACATGCGGAGTCAGCAGCCTTTATCAGCTTGCGCTCAGGGATCTCTGCTCCCTGTCCACACTCCATGCTGCAGTGAGCCCGGACATCTCTGGGAAGAGCCTGCGCCAGGTGACACATTTGACTTGTCACCGCACAGAGGACTGCCAGCTACCCAAGGATCTGATGAAGACGAAAGGCCAAGACAGGGACTGCAGTTTCATACACAGCTGCTCTCAGAACAGAGACTGCAGTCACAGGCAGCATACAACTATATTTTTCCCCATTTCTCCACAAACTCGATATACTGTTGTTGTCTCCTTCAATCTGAAGTCTAAAACCTGTCAGTTCTACCACTGTCTCCTGCTTCCCTGTCCATCCTCACCTAGCCTGTCACTATTCCCAGCCCCAGGCCCCCGAGGAGCAGTCCGAACTCCAGCCTCCTCATCTGGCCGTTGCTTGCTTCATCTCTCTCTCTTTGGCAGACATCCCCTCCTTTGCTCCAGTCACGTGGCTCTAGTCACCTGGCTCCTGAGCTTCACTTCACACTTCTGCAGTCACCAGTCTCAATCCCTGAATTATCTGTCTCAATTCTCCCAGCACTTCCATGTAGTGCCTTACGTACGACCATTTCAATCAGCTGCCTCCTTTTCAGTAGTATCTAAATGCTGAGTGAAGGATGAGGGACAGAGAACCAGAGACTCCTCGCAGTAAGTTTTTTGTTTTTAACAGAGTAGCTATTTCAGAGAAAGTCACACACAGCTGTGAATTTGGCTTGGACCATAGCCATCACTTTCCAAAGGAGTACCCAAATCACCAGGCTATTAGCATGTTCTTTCTGCAAATACAAATTCAGTCCACAACCAATAAAATACTCTAACTTTTTGTATTGACTAAAAATCAGTATTAAACTGATCATTTCCTGACATGTAAAGAGGATGCCAAGAGGTTCACAGCCAAGTAAACCTATTTGTACTAAAATCTGTGTTAAAACATCAGCTACTCTATACAGGGAACAATCCTTGAATAACAGTTGGACATGTGAAAATGGCACACAGAACACGGTCAGTGCTCCTTAATACTGAGGGAGAAACAACCCCATGCACTAGTACAGGCTCGGGGCAGACCTGCTGGAGAGCAGCTCAGTGGAGAGGGACCTGGGAGGGCTGGTGGGCGACAAGTTGACCATGAGTCAGCAGTGAGAGCTTATGTCAGGATAGAATTTTTTTTCCGCAAAGTAACATTTTCCAGAGAAACGAATCTTATCGTTAATATTTTAAATCCTTCATTTCATCTTTTATTCTTGTTTCATTCTCTCATCCTTAAAATGGTATGACACACCTTTGGGTTTTAAGCGTTTTGTGTTTAATGGCATGTTTATTATGTGGCTTAATTTATTTACTAAGAGCCCAAAACTATATTCAGTGTTACCGATGCAGGACCATGAGTATACAGAGAGGTGGTTACTCCACTGAGAGACTTCTTTAGATCACAGGGAGCACTGAGACCAAACACACACATTTCAGATACCTCAATGTACCTTCCAACAACAATTTAAAAAAAAAAAAAAAAAGAGAGAGAGAGAAAACTGAATTTAACAGTGTAACTACATCAGCCTTCATTCCGTTCCTCAACCTATTGGTAATGTCAGCAAGAGCGGACTGCTCTACTACATGCAGGCAGGCACAAGACCTAATCTGGAGCTCTGACCTTCCCTTGACAAATAGGAAGTTCTTGATTCTAAAACATAAATGTTTTAATTGAAAAATACTAATTTCAACAGAAATCATAGGAAAAACTTGCATCAAAGATGAAATCTCTAGTGTGGGAGAGAAACGAGGCAGAAAAAAAAGACAAGAACTTGCCAGAACAGCCACACGAGAAAAGTCATTTACTCGAATGAGGAAAAGCTAAGGTCAAATCCCAGTCAGTCATAGCTAATCTAAGAGGTCTATTAACTATTGAAAGAAGTGATCAGCAGGAAAACAAACATCATCCCATTTTCCTGAAAAAAATCCTTTTTCAGACTGTCCCCTCCCAATATTACAAATTCAGAACAAATACGCACTTCAATGACCTAACGCAACGGGGAAAATGAGATCAGTTTTGCTCATGAATTTCAAATAATCTTACAAAACTGATCTATAAATGTTCTTTGCTGCCAGCTGATGCATTTGGAAGAGAAAATGAACCACTGACGAAGCAGAGAGACTTCCTCGGTGGCAGCATTCTTGATACTGCAGGACTCAGCTTTTTTTGTAGCCTTGAAAGACAATGTTCTAGCACTGATATGACTAATCTCGGAGGCCACCAAGTTTGCACAAGCAGTTCATTGCTCTTGCCTCATGAGGTGGCATTATAAAGCCAGCCCACAAGCTGTAGTGCTAAGCCAGAGAGAGGCCATTAGTTAAAGCTGGCCTTACACTCTGGAGCTAACCCCTGCTTCAAAAGAGTGCAAACCCTGCTTTAAATCAGCTTGCTCCCTTTTCAGATTCACCTATGGCTTAACAGCAAGAGGATCCTAGCTACTGCATGCTGAATGACCTAATGATTACCTCTTGCAGCCTTGACACATATCTCAGTCTCCAGATAATGAAACTCAGCCATCTGACAGCATCCCCCCATGCTGCATGGCGTTAGCAGAGCTTTGTCGCATTCTAGCACTACACAGCATTAACGAAGGAATGTGACCTCTGAAGACGTTTAATTTTTCCTGTAATTTAATGGAATCGACAGAGCTTCTCCCCCTCACACTGGCCCAGACAGATATTCCACCAAACTATGTTCCGAAGAACTAATAATTCCAGAATCATAGAATAGTTTGGTTTGGAAGGGACCTTTAGAGGTCTGTCATCTAGTCCAACCCCCCCGCAGTGAGCAGGGACATCTTCAACTGGATCAGGTTTCTCAGAGCCCCATCCAGCCTGACCTTGAATGTTTCCAGGGGTGGGACATCTACCACCTCTCTGGGCAACCTATTCCAGTGTTTCACCACCGTCATCATAAAAAATTTCTTCCTTGCATCTAGTCTAAGTCTACTGTCTTTTAGTTTAAAGCCAGCACCCCTTGCCCTATCACAACAGGCCCTGCTAAAAAGTTTGTCCCCATCTTTCCTATAAGCCCCCTTTAAGTACTGAAAGGCTGCAATAAGGCCTCCCCGCAGCCTTCTCCCCTCCAGGCTGAACAAGCCCAACTCTCTCAGCCTTTCCTCATAGGAGAGATGCTCCAGCCCTCTGGACCCGCTCCAACAGTTCCATGTCTCTCTCGTGCTGAGGGCCCCAGAGCTGGATGCAGCACTCCAGGTGGGGTCTCACCAGAGCAGAGTAGAGGGGCAGAATCGCCTCCCTTGACCTGCTGGCCACGCTTCTCTTGATGCAGCCCAGGATACGGCTGGCATTTTGGGCTGCGAGTGCACACTGGTGGCTCATGTCCAGCTTTTCATCCATCCCCCAAGTCCTTCTCAGCAGGGCTGCTCTCAGTCCCTTCATCCTCCAGCTTGTATTGGTAGCAGGGGCTGTCCCAAACCAGCTGCAGGACCCTGCACTTGGCTTGTTGAACCTCATGAGGTTCACACAGGCCCACTTCTCGAGCTTGTCCAGGTCCCTCTGGACAGCATCCTGTCCTTCTGGTGTGTCAACTGCATCACTCACCTTGGTGTCATCTGCAAACTTGCTGAGGGTGCACCTGATACCACTGTATGTGTCATTGACAAAGATATTAAACAGTACTGGACCTCTGAGGGATACCACTTGTCACCAGTCTCCATCTGGACATCAAGCCGTTGACCATAACCCTCTGGATGCAACCATCCCACCAATTCTTCATGCACTGAACAGTCCACCATCAAATCCGTATCTTTCCGATCTAGAGAGAAGGATGCTATGGGGAACTCTGTCAAAGGCCTTACAGAATTCCATCCGTAGCTCTTTCCTTGTCCACTGATGCAGTCACACCACCATAGAAGGCCAATAGGTTGGTGAGGCAGGACTCACCCTGGGTGAAGCCATGCTGGCTGTCTCGAATCAGCTCCCTGTCCTCCATGTGCCTTAGCACAGCTTCTAGGAGGATCTGTTCCACTGTCTTCCCAGGCACAGAGGTGAGGCAGACAGGTCAGTAGTTCCCAGGGTCCTCCTTTCTACCCTTTTTAACAACAATTGTGATGCTTCCCTTCTTCCAGTCACCGGGGACTTCGCCTGACTGCCATGACCTTTCAAACATCATGGAGAGTGGCTTGGCAATGACATCAGCCAATTCCCTCAGGATGCTGGAATGCATCTCATCAGGTCCCACAGACTTCTGTATGTTCAGGTTCCTCAGGTGGTCACGAACCTCATCTTCCCTTACAGCAGGAGGAGCTTTACCCCTCTGGTCCCCATCTTGCAGTCCATCAACTCAAGAGGTGTGAGAAGACAGGCTGCCAGTAAAGACTGACGCAAAAAGGTTGCTGAGTACCTCAGCCTTCTCCTTGTCTGTTGCTACCAGTTTGCCAGTCTTGCTCACGGGAGGGGGGGGTATGCTTTCTTTGACCTTCCTTTTCTGGCTGACACACCTGTAGAAGCCCTTCTTATTAGCATCCCTTGCCAAATTCAGCTCCAGCCATGCCTTGGCCTTTCTGACCCCCACCTGCCCCCACACTCTTCCCAGGATACCTGTCCCTGCTTCTGCTGCCTGTGCAGTTCTTTCTTGCCCTGTAGTTTGACCAGCAGGTCTCGACTCGGCCATGCCGGTCTCTTCCCTCCTTTTCTGATTTCTTACAGCTATGGTTCAAGAGCCCTTGTCCCCGAGGGCAGTTTCCCAGGGGTTCCTGTTGACTAACTCCCTGAAGAGCTGGAAGCTTGCCTTCCGCTTTCCTGCTTTTCCTAACAATAATTAGCAATTCTAGTTAAAGAGCTCATACAGGTAAAATCTCTGAGATACCTTCTACCATCAAAGTATCGTTGTCACAAAAGCGACTCCCTAGGAAGTCCTGTTTTCCAAGTCAGTTCCTAAAAAATATTCTGATTGAGGCTTTTTTTTATGTAATTCATGTACAACACTATTTTAAGTATTTAACAGCGATGCAATGCAGTACTTGGACAGCTTGATAAAAACAAATATTATGTCACTGAAAGCAAAGCCAAGAAAGTTTGTTAGCTTTTGATCTCCATGACTTAAAATGAACTTAAGAAACATGGTATCAATTCCCTAACATCTACAAACAAAAAGTTTAGCCTTAGATTGTGGTTCACCAATTTAAATTTCTTGGCTTAAATACATTCTCTTGATCAATGCTGGAGAATCTTTAATTTCCTAGTTTGAAATTAAAACTCAAGAGTTGCCACCTCTCACCAAAGCCAACAGAGTGCCAGGGGCAGGGGCGAGGGGGGTGGAACCCCACACCACCACTTATTTAGCACATAGGAAATTAAATTGTCCACTTTATCCAAAACAGAAAAGGTAGTATTGCAAGTCACTCTGAGATCAGTATCACATGAATACCTGCACAGGTAATAGCAGGAAAACAAATACAGAAAGAGCAACTTGGAATACAAAGGTTAATATAAAAAAAAAAAACCCAAACTGTAAACTGGGGGAAGGGAAAGAGAATATTTAGTAAAAAAATGCGGAAGCCTTTGAACAGTCATTTTCAATCACACTATTGGCAGGGCCTAAGAAATGCAGTTTTATTATGGAATCTATTAGAAAGTATATTGTGTGATAAGAGAAAGGCAGAAGAGTAACTGGACCTGCTTGAATGTAAAACGTCTTTGGAAAAAGGGCAGAACAGATCCCAGCCAAAAGACATAAAACCAAATCTGAGCTTAACTTCTCGGAAGGATTCCGAGGATAATGCCACAATTACCATTTTACCAACTGTAATCAGGCCGTTTCAGAAAAACGGCGTTAGGGGAAAGAAAACTCTGACATGACACGACAGAGCACGGAGGGAGCTCTATAACCTCATGAAAATCGCTAAGCTTTCAGAAGCGATAAATCGCCGGGAGCCCTCCAGCCACTTCCCGGTTTTTCTTCCTGGCAGTCACCCCAGCAGCGCCGCAGGCCCTGCTGGCCCCCTTCCCGTCAGCCTTCTGGACGAAGTACAAAGAGAAAGGCACGGCAGGGCATCTGTACCACTGTGCTCTTTCATTCTGCTATCACCTTACACAACAGCTTTGTGCAAACAGAGCTTTGGATTTCTGGGCTTGTTTTCTTCCTCCTTTCTTCTCCAATTAACCCCACACAATTACCGTATTTTTTGTTGCCACCAAAAATTGTTACGATTCTCTCTTAAAACTAGACTCTTACCTTCGAAGAACTGCTGCAAGGCTTCATTTTCTCCCACGACATCCATGAAAAGCCAGTAGAAGTGTTTTGCTTTCCTGTTGCTTGAAGAGCACCACTGAGAAAAACGCACCACGTCTCTTTCAGATGATTACGAATGTGCCAAGGAACACATCATGTTTTTGTCAGAAATCTCAGTGACTTTGTCCCAGCTGATTTCATTCCTCCGTAACTTAGAGCCAGGGCTATACTTCTTTGAGGCAAGATAAAGGTGATGTGCGTTCTTCCGTTCAGTATGTCTAATGTTCTTCTTTCAAGGACCTTTGGTCCCAGTACTAACCATAATTACACATGCGCAAAAAATGCAGCAATAAAAACTACTTCTCTTGTCTCTGTACTTTCCCACAGGTGATGTAATTAACACTACTGGTGAAAGCAACAGTAATCAAAAATGCAAGAGTAAAGCCATCACCAGTTTCACTGCTTGTACTGTCCTATTTAAGCAGCTGAGCGTCAGGCTACCCAACTGCTCTACAAAAAAAAAAAATTGTATCTCACAGCAGTTTGATTGTAAGGAAGCAGAAATTCTACATTATTATTATTAACAAAAATTAATTACAGATTAACCTGCTTGTCTATGGTAACATTAAAAAACATACGAGAAAGCTGAACATTGAACAAAGGTCTTTTAAGGCTACTAGCAAACCCTGTTTCAATTTCTTTAAACTGATCTTTGTACACTGCAAATTGCCCCTGTTCCATCACCCCTAAGCGAACAGGAGAAAAATATTCAGCTGTTCTGGGGAGGCATCTGTAAGAGGCACGTGGTTATGAAGAAAAGCTTCAATGAAGTCAAGGAGCCTGGAATAAGGCCACTTTCTGAAGTAGTTATAGTCACCAGACAAGTAACCGTTGTGCAGTTTTCACAAGCCCTAGGCACTCACAGTGAGAGGTTTCTCATGATAGGCAGCCAATACAAAAAATACAGAAAAGAATTTTGGGGAAGGGACTTGAAGACAGAAGCAAGCTGATCAATATTTACAAGATATTGACGTAATCAAGCCAAAGTCATTACCACTGAGACACACTGGGTACATCTTTGTAGTCCCTCGTACAACAAAAATAACCTCAGAAAAATAAACTTCGGATACCATTTATGTCTTGACATTACTATGTATAGCAAGGACCCTTATCTCTGCTTGAATGAGCAACACTCGTAAAGGATTATTAAGTCGGAATAGCAGCAGCCACCAGCTATCGTTTACCTACTGTTAGCTAATCCTTGGAACAGTCTGATCTCATTATGTAAACTATGGATTAACAATCATTTAGGAAGCATTTATGAGCCTAACATAAAACATAATACCAACAGATACAGTTTGTTTTCTCAGAGTGAGTAAAACCAGACTTCCTTAGTATTACTGAAAGAATAAACAACCCTTTAACAATTTAAGATAGAATTCTCCCAGGTTTCTACAACAGGAAGTAGTATCCAGTGATAGGAGATTGATAAAATTATTTAAAGAGTACCTAGGCCAGGCTGGACATACTCCATTACTAATAAAATATTTTGGTTCAATTAATTTTTTTAATCATAACACAAATATCTGCTCAAAGCCAACACTTGTAAAGTATTTTCAGGCACATACATGTGCAAGCAACACAAATATGGTATTAAATGTCACTGCTCGTTCTATTTACTTTTGTAAAAACAAAGAACATTCCAGTAGGACAGTGATGAATAGTGTTGGTTGCGTTTGACATCAGAGAAAAGAAATCCGTATCCGCCGAGATGCTTCTTGCTAAAGAACCAACTATATAAACTTGCCTTTAGTTCTAATGGTTGTTGGTTTACCTGCCCAGGCTTTAATCTTACCTGTGATGGATAAATGTCATGATCCAGACCTAGTGTTTTTCCAAAAGGGCTTTTACATAACACGTCTAGTGCATACCCACAGCTACAGTCACCGTAACCTCATCAACTGTCTGCTTTCAGCTTCGACTAGGCCCAGGGAAAAATGGCCACCTGAAGTGCCAAAGCAGCACTACAACAGAAAAAGCATCTTCCTTAAGAAGCCATGATCCTTCTTTGGGTTCTCTTTGTCACAAATTATGTGTGTGAATAAACTGATAACATTATATGGAAATTATCAGCAGCATGTTAAAGAAATCATATAATGGGTATTTTTCAGTTTCAAGGACAGCTGTGGGAGATTGATGTATAGAACACTGGAAGCTGGAAATCCACAAAACAGCAGGAGGAAAAAAAATTACTTAAAGGAATGAAAAAAATCTAATGAAAGAGAATTAGAGGTGAAGACAAAGTTTTTAGCAGTCAGACAGGGGTCAGGACAGATTTCGAACCAGAGTGATCAAGGTAATTTTATTGTTCCTTGATGTGTGAACAGCACCCTACTTTAAAGAGAAGATACCCAGATTCATTATGCTGTTGACTCCTCACTATACACGTTTCTCTTCTTACACTGTTTTAAAAATAAAAAAATATAGGAAAGCAGCACTTCAAAGAATCCTAGTTTCTCCCAGTCGTCTGTTAACTGTATTGGCATACATGCACATATCTAAACACTACAATGAAGAAAGGGTCAGGCATTGTATTCCCTCGTCAACAAATCATCTCAGTTTTACATTTTGGAATGACTTATCAGGGATGTTCACACTGTTTTGTATCAAAAAGAACAGAAGACAGACACTGCTTCAGACTAACACTTTAATCAGAAGTTTTGTTTTTAAATGTAAATTACAATAACTAATACACCTGCAAGTGCTTATCACATTTGTTCAACTAAGTATTATATGGACGCATATACAACGTAAGTCAGTTTAAAACAATCACAGTACTTCTTAGTGCAATCTGCAAAAGGAGAAAGATCTTGGACCCACCTTGTGGAAATATCAAGTGACAAAAAAAAGATTCAGCAATTTTAGTTATGTATATTCAATGAAGTTCATGCATGCGCAAGAGTAAAAAGATTTAGAGCTCTTCCTTGTAATAGCCAAGTTTTGCTAGTGACATCTCTCTCCTCAGCTGCATAACTTCCCAGAACATCTGATCCACTAAAAAAGACAGACATATCATTAAACATACTGAATTGATATTTTATTTCAACTGATGTATACAGGCTGTCTCACTGTCTAGGGGAACTTCAGAAGTAACAAACATCTAGTAAAACCAGAATTTATGTGCATAAGGACTATCTGTGAGAATTGCAGAGCTTGTTAGGTAAGAATTGTTTTATCACAGAATCCGTAATTTTGTTGTAATGTTTCCGTTTGTAATCTTTCTTCTTTCCTCTTTTTTTCTATCAGTAATCTGCCAACAGCAATAAATTGGGGAGGAAAAAAGACATTTTTTCATTTTATCTGTATTTTGCTAAACTTGATGAGCATAGTGCATACCTTCAAGCTTCTAGACACCACAGCAATACAAATCAAATTTGAGTGTATAATTATCCAAGACAAAAATAATTTCCATGCAGTCAAGATCATGATGTAGAATGACTACAAAGATTATTAACCTGAGCAACAAGTACAAGGTCTCCCCAAGCGTATTTGAAAAAACACTCTTGTAAAAGTGACCTCTGTCTGAAAAATTATACGGTGCCTGAGCAGAAATACATTCAACACATTATGCAGACAATTATCATGATTGCCTATGTACTTCTAAAGGTATTGCTGAAATATTTACATAAAGCTACAAATGTAAATTTTATGTTTTTAATAGTAAAGATGACAACTCAGCTGAAACACCAAACTCCAGTTTTTTCCAAACTTCTTGTGAAGAATCAGTAATTCTGATAATGCTGAAAACATTTTATTATTTGATAGACTAAAATATTAACTTAATTTCTTTATCTCAATAGCAAAGTAAACAATTATTATTTGAAACTATAGAGGTACTTTTGGTCAAATAAAAGCCTTTTAACTACAAACCAAATTAAAACTTAACACATTTTCAAGGTCTTCTGCAACCCTAGTCCATCTGTAAAACTTACCACCATCTGAACATTTTATTAAACATAATTTAGTGTATGAAACAGGTGAATTTCTGGTGAATTCCACGAAAACAATTCCATTTGACAAGGACAGTTAACAGCTTTTTTTTTTTTTTTTTGTAAGGAACAGTTGCTCTATCACCTCAGGAATACTTCAGGTTAGAAACAGAAGATTTGGGTGCAGCTAAAACACTGAGCCTTTGAAATCGGGAAATATCAAAGGAAATGACCATAGGTGAGGTAGATCAAAGCGGGGCTAATTCTAGCCAAATTCTGGATGAAGCCAATCCACACAGACTCAAAGAATGAAAAGCACAGACATCCATAAACATTACAATGATGTTTTACTCTACTTTCAAAAACGTAACTGAGCTAAAAGAAAACAAAAATCTAAAAGTGAAAGCAATTTTAAGTTAACTACTGACACCAGGCCAATGGCACTTTGTCCACTATCTGTGCTTAGCAAATCCAGGAGCCTAAGTGCTATGGTCTGTTTCAAAAAAACCCTTGGACTGAATGCTGTTGGGCAGTATTCTTTAACCTGGACAGGAGATACAATTACATTAAATGTGTACAGTTTAAACACCATCAAATCATCATACTTTTCTCTTATAGTAACAAACAGGTGAAACAGTCTTACAAATGAAGACAAATAACTACAATATGCAGTTCATTTTTAAATTCCAGAATTAAGTAACTAGGTGTACAGTGCACACATTTGCATAACCATCATCTTTTACACGGACATATTGAAACTGAATAGCGCAGTTCAGCAAATTGCCGAATTACTGCACAAACAGAGTTTAAACAGGCAGTTGTTGGATATGCTATTATGCTATTATTCTAACAGGAAGAAAGCGACTGGGTAACTGAGGGGGGGGGGACAGGGATGGACACGACCCCAGCCTGAAGCAGTGGCAGTAAAAAACACATTTCCCTTTTGGGGTGGGGGGCGGGGGGTAACCAAGCCTTACAATGTCAGATACTTTTATAACCTGTCGCCTAATCAAGAGATTGCCATGCCACAGCAACAACCAAGACCTCATTTCTCATCTAAACTCAGATGACCAATTACAGTATGGTTTCCTGTTTATTTTTTACAATTTAACCCAAAATACTGTCATCCTTGCCAATTCTCCCTCAAAGATAATCTCACAAGAAAAAAGGTAGTCTGACAAGAAGGGCTGTCCGAATTCCCAATGCACAAAATGAGAAGATGCACCGAATATCAAGTGAAGGAAGACAAAAAGGCCCAGATCAAACCAAACTGAAGATTTTTGGTCTAAAATATCTCCATATTCTGCAAAAGAAGTGTGTAGAAAAACAGTGACTAACTCCTCTCATTACAGAATTTTTCGTAACATAAGGCGTTTTCAGATGGACTAAAAAAAAAAAATCACTGCTTTTTAATCTGTTGTCTTCAAAAAAACTTTTATTGGTGGGTGGGATACAGCCAAATTCTTGTAATTACAACAATGACTACCAACAGATAGCTTTCCTGTAATGTCAGGTCACTGCTATTGTGCACAGATAGCAAGTTTTAGGCACATGCACTATGTAACCTTCTTTTAATGTATGCCAAATACTATTTCCTACTCACCATCTTGCTGCTTCAACAGTCCTTGCTGGATGTATCGAATATATGTAAAGAAGTTACACACAGAAGTGATCTAAACCCATATAAAAATAACGCTGGTTAATATCATTTTGTATAATGGTATGGAAAAATAACTAAGTAACTACTACTCACAATAAAGTCACAGGACATCTACTTACCCTGTAACGACAGAAAGGAGAAATGTAGTAGTAACTGCTTGAATCTCCTAATTTGATTCTATGCTTGCATGACTTACTTTGTCCACTGAGAGCACATTTCCTACAAAATACAAAGTTTGGATGATTTAATAAACAAATCTGACATTGATGTCTAAACATCTGCGTGTGCCTAAAGTGTTAATTTAATTGCTTCATATTGGCACCTATACCGAAGTCTTTGCCTTCATTTTACAAGTTGTAATTATTGCATTATGTTGTCAATCATTTTAGTTCCACGTGGACTCATTTTGTTTCAATACCAGTGCACTGTGATGCATTTCCAATTTTTAAAACCTTCTTCAGATCTAGTCACGTACTTCTATATTCACTAATTCAAGCTGGCTTGCCAACTCTGGAACAGTGAGATTTCTTTAATTAATTCTTCATATGTGAAATAAACAATGTTTAAATTATCACTTCATTCCAACAATTAAACAGATTTTTAAAAAACTCTGCTTGATGTTGCATTTCATTATAAAAAACCTCAGCCTTACAGAGTAGCAGTTAATTCTCCGAAGCCTCTCTCAGATGTGTTCCAAGACCATCTTTTGTGCCCAAACTGAAATAATATTTTATATTCAGAATATAAAATAATTTCAGGCAAAGGAAAATAGGCTGTCTGGCAATAATTCTTTCCATTACCATTATAAAAAGTGATGGTAAAATAATCGAATTTACTACTTCTGGATTATTCTAAGTTATGTCGTATTCAGGAACAAGGAAAAGTCAGTAGTCACCACAAATTCTTCCTGAAAAACATATCAAGAAAAGGCAAATAATTTAAAAAAATTTCCTCCAATGTTCTTTAGAAGGTTTGAATGTCTTGCAGAAACTGCTATTAACACAATCTTCAGAAATGTAAATAAAATGGGAATTTATTTGGAACTTCTACATTGCAGCATCTCAGATGAACTGGGTTGTCATGGCATCCACTGTTTCATTGATTTTAAAAGCTGCTGGCTCTTCTCTCTTCCATTTCTACCTCACCAAATTAGGAAGTCTAACAACAAGCAGCCTTTCAAAAGTGAAACAAAAATTACTAAGCTTCTGTGGATCTAAACAGTGGCTCAGAGGCCCTTTTAAATAGCCTGCAGCTGGTCCACAGAACCACGTAAGACAGGAGAAAATTGAAGAGTGTATATGATTTTCCATAGCAATTTATGAGGACTGAGAGCAGGCCATTGATCCAAGAAATCCTACAGTAGCTGAAGCAAGCTGATTGCAATTTCAGTCAAGCTTCTGTGAGAAGACAGACTTTCAATGCTAGGAAAATAAAGCCCTTTTTTCTTCTGGCTATAGAATTACCTTCTATATGTTATCTTCCATCACACCAGGTTAAATGCTGGCATGACAGTTACTACTAACGACTCCTTCTGCGCTGTACGGCACACATGCAGCTTAGCACTTTGTTCCCTGTGGGGACAATTACCCAAATCCTGTGGGGAAACCCAGCTGGCTTTTGTTAAGGCAGCACTTACTACACACCATCACAGGCACCATTCAGTAACTTCTGTATATAAAGAACCTTTCTTCATTATTATCACAGCTCTCCGCCCTCTGCTCCTTACTTTGCTGTTAGCTATTACCTCCTATTTTATGCATCTGTTCCCCCATCCCCCAGGCAACCGTACAATAACATAATTCCTTTAAGAACATTATTCTAGTTTTTGTTATTATTTACATTTTGTCTATATTTTGTTACCTATTTAAGAACATGGTTTCAATAAAAAATGCTTTGCACTATATAAAAGTAAAAAATGGGAAACTGCTGCTCTGATTCAGTGAAAACTGGAACACCTGTTCCTATTCAGTGCCAGTAACTGTATATAAGGCAAAGCACATTTGCTGTAAAGTTACACTTCAATACTGCATATTCCTTACCTATTACTTATCTACAAGCAATAGCACAAAAGTTCTTGTTGCTATATGACAGCGGGAGAAAGGAAAAAGGAGTAGGCCTGGCCCTCTGATACATCTAAAGTAACTAAATTACAATTTGCGCATAGTCATCTCCGAACATTAATCTATACCTAGCCAACTATTTAAGGACTACATAGGTTCTAAATAAAAATTTATCTTGCACTGGAGTGAACAGGTTAAAAATCTCATGAAACTTCTGAATGATGTAACTGAGTCTCCCATTTTTGAGTAAATATTTCATCATGTCAAGACACAGGGAAGTTGCTTAAACCACAATAACTTTAAATCAATTTGCCAATTGCTCTTTAATAACACGTGACTTGTTTCAGTAGCTTCTAGCTGTCCAGATTCTCTGTTGCATTCGTGGAATGCAGCTCACAATGGTGTATCTTGGACTTGGAATCCTCACCCCTTGAATAGCTCCATTATTGGCGGTGGGCCCTTCTGATACAGGGCTGTTACAGCTCAAAGAGCGTGTTTTCTGGTGACAGGAGTAAGCTGAAGAATATACGAATGTCTGAATTTTGTAGGCTACAAAGGATCAAATACTAAATCATAAACCACAATTTTCATTTTATGTAGATTCTTTAAAGAGAAAGGAAAAAACTCTGAAATATGTTAAATGAATTTTCTCTTTCACTCAGAAACAGAGGAAAAACAAGAACTAAAAAATCAACAGTGATGAGAAAGAAAAAAAAAAATCTTACGAGCCAGATGAAAACATTTTGATGCAAGTTTTCTATCAGAAAATTGAGCTCTGTCAAAACAAGTACTACAGAGAGAACTGTCAACTCGTCCAAAAGATCTCCAACAGAAAAGGCGCTCTCAAGATTTGGAAGGCTCCAGATTAACACCGACCTTGCTTGCTTAACCCTAACATACACTAAAGCACACTACAAATCCCTCCCTTCTCCTCCACAGCCATCAAAGCCCCAGTGCCTCAGGCAAGTTCCTCCCACCTAACTTTAATGTCTATATCAGTACCTGACAACAAGTCTTCCTTCAGATTCCTCCAGGACCATTCAAAAATTTCTAAAATAACCTTCCTGTCATTCAAGTATACTTCCCGCTTTAGGTTCAAACTCACCTTCACCTTCATTCCTGCTTCATTACATTTCTCCTGCTCAAATTCAGAGGATTTACTCTATATATCTCTTCTCAGATCCTTCAGCTACCTTATGCTACATATACTCCAGGTGTCCGACATTAAGCCTGTACTACTTCAATACCTATTTCTTCCATGCTACTTTCCAGGTGACAGCCCCTAGTTCAAAAGTATCTGTTCTAAGTATCAGGATTATCTTCTCCAAAGAATGAATGTTACTTTTGCAGTCAACCTATTGTAAGTGAAGTAAACAGCTCTCACAAAAGGGAATTTGTCTGAAAGATTTGTTCTATGTTATTTGTTTTTTAAAGTTTAAGTTATTAGTTGCTTACTTTCCCCATAAAAATTTGTAACAGCAATCTTGAAGTCTTAGATTTTAGGAAGTAAAGTTTAAGATACACAGTTTTGACTGAGGTGATCAGTTGATAGCAGCTTTCTCAATCCAAGAGTTATCTCAAATGAGTCAAGATTCCCCCTCTGTGTGTTAGCTTAACATACTTTGGTCCCCCACATTCAACTGCAGAAGCTTTCACAAATCGAACAGGTTGCAAGCCAACAGGTTCAATGCTCAGAGTGTTGTTTTCAACAGCTTCCAGAACAGCTGAGGCCAACTGCAAGAGAAATTTAGAAAGCGGTTAAAAACAGCTCTGCATTATCCATTCCTTCAAAGCAGTGACATATTTCCTCTTCTGTAAAGTTACGAACACCGAAAAAAAAAAAAAAATCAACTCAGACATTCTATTACAAATGAGTTTTTGCTTTCACTGTGAGCAAGAGGTCCAATTTCCACACTCCTGTTTAAATTCTGCCCCCCAAATAACCCTGCCCTCCCTAAGGAAAGATAACTGCCTTTACAGCCAGGAATGTAGTCAAGCACGTTTAAAATGCTAACTGTATTTTCAGTCATTCCTCAAAAGCCCAAACAGCATGTGCATTTGTACATGCAGTGCTCGTCAGAGACTGGATACAACACAAACTTCATTTATTCAAAAAAATTGCTCCAATTTTCTTGTGTTCTATGCAAACACAAAATGATGCAGCATGCCTCCTTATCTTGAAAAAAACAAGTAAATATTAACGTCACTGTTTTTTCAGCCAAAGATAGCTTTAAAAAAGGTGTTCAAACAAGTAAGACTGAACGATATATAGAAAAGCCAACATAATATATAGAAAAGCCAGTTACTTTAACTAGACTAGTGTTTTGAAAGTTGTATCATCTTCACGAAATAAAGTGCAACTCTGCTAAGGCTTTTAATGTTAAGTCTTTATAAACACACAGTCATAAGACACTTGGAATATACTCATTTTGCTTGACTGGACTCAACACTTGTCCAAGACTACTGTTTAAGTACTGACAAGTAATAGCCATTACCTGATTTAACAAAAGGTGCAATTTATGTTATTAGCGAAATAATTCTGTGCCAAGGTGCCTTCCTACTGAGTAATAAAGATATTTTTCTATTGTACTTTGAGTATTTTAAAACCAGAATGTTACTATTAAAGAAGCTTATACGAAATACCCTTTCTCTGCCATCTCCCCAAAGCAAAACACTACACATATACACAGGAGGCTACTGACAGTTAATGTAGTATTTCAACCAGATAACTGCATTTTCAATTATTCAAAAACAGAATGCATGTGTAATTTATTGTTTGGCTTAACTGCACATTCATTTATCAATATTCAAATGAAAACAGAAGTTGGCCACTATGCACAGCCTCTGGAAACCATAACTGATAAAACTGACAAGTGCTAGAAACCTCATTCTTTCCTTCAGAGGAAATACAGATCTACAGTAATTACATCCTCACCGAAGCAGAAAAACACATAACGGAGTTACTGGGAAAGACAATAGGATGGCCTACTTGCACATACTGCAGAAGCAATTTAATTGCCACAGTAACCACATAAACTTTTTAGTGGGAGAGGTTCATATGACGCTGTACCCCAACCATAATGAACCGGTATACAATTAACTAAAAGATCATGCATGCTTATGGCCAGCAAGTAACAGCAGATGAAAAGCATGGGAAAACAAACATAACATCACATGAAAACAACAGATAAATATTATGAAGAAAATACATAATTTTCCATGTGAGGTGTTTAATTGGGGGGGAGGGGTCAAGCCTGAGGGCTTTAAAATTTGTTATTCTTATTTTAATAAAGACCTAACAATACAATTCTTTTTTCCCTATAGACGGATACCACAACTGTAGCCTGTAAATGCTGCTTAAGAACAAAAACTAGAGTGAAGTAGCTGCAGCTGGACTTGGTTCCACATTATTCCCAGGATGGGTAAAACTCCAGTCTTTCCTTTGTATGGAAGAGTGCGTGGGAATAAAGCAAGGAAAAACAAGTCTCATAACTCATTTAACCTAAAACCACATTCCCAAACTGCCTCTGTTAAATCATATCAAATCCCAAAGTCTAATTCTTGTAAGTCAGCCCTCTCTTCAAGAAAACACCTGGATGTGCTTGCAGCCTGCTCCGATTGATATGAGAGAAAACTGGCCCATAAAATTAAATATATTGGTCTCTACTGCCCCCTGTATCAACAAGAGACAGTGACAGCACACTACTTCTACAAAACCAGATCTTTGAACTATCAGGAGAAAACCCACCACCCATTCTTACTAATATCAGACTCTGCCAGACGAGTGACATCTGAAGGAGTAGACCTAAAAAGGCCCTATCTAGAACAGCATAAATGAAAGTGAAAAAAAAAAATCATCATTTCAAAACTCCAGACTAAACTTCAGCACTTCACTATAAACTGTCACACTAGAATGAAACAAAAATTGTTAAACTTCATATGAAAACATTTTTAATACAGTCTATTCGCTTCATGTAACATATTTAAGGGGAAAGCATCAGTGACCACATTTAGACTATTTCCATTACCTCACTTTTTGAGAAGGTTAAACATGGAAAAATATCTTCCCGATAAATTTTGTCCAAGAAAGGACATGTTCTGTCCATAGTAGGCTCATCCTTCCAAGATCTGAATTCATTGTACAAAGATAGGTCAGCCTAGAACACACATAAAGATTCACATGTTTTAGTGCTGCAGTTACGACACTAGTGTCTATCATTTGCAAATAGCCACACATAAATAATAAGCATTAAAACTAAATGCTTTCCATTGCACTGTGAAAGAAGACTACCATGCCCCAGCTACGAACACCTTCTTAAATCCACTTTCCTAAGACTGTAAATACAAGCAAATCAAGACGTATCATTTTCAAGACACAGAAGTGATGCATTCACTGGTCACCACAACACCAGGAACAAGCTAATTATCCCTCTCCCATTTCCTAAGTTTCCACGATATCTTTGAAAAACTTAAATGACTGTTCAACAGGAAAAAAGCGAAAAAATAATTATCTTCTTGGCGCATCTTCATTACAGTATTTTAGTCTATCTCCATTTCTTCAAGTTACAGAAAAGCTGAGAAAACTAACGAAAACAACTGCCATCCTAGACATCTTATACTAACACAGGAAAACAGGAATTCAATACACAAGCCAATTAAAACTGTACTTCTATTCTTCATTTTTCATCTTTATGCGCAAACTCTCTCCTACACCATGCTACAACAGGGAGGCAAGGACATTCATGGGGTGTGATTTATGAATCTGCTCTCCCACAGCTCCTCTCGTCAATGGAGAAATACTAAAACAACCCACTACATCATGCTAGCAGTAAGCACTCTGTGTTAGGATGATACGGTCTTCTCTGCTTTGAAAACACCTTGGTTTGTCATCTCCATGTTGAGATCAGTTCAGCAGCAGGCAGGCACACACCCAGTCTGGCATTGAGGAGACTGGTACTAGGCTGCTGTTAAAATCCACACTTGCGTGATGCGACAGCCTGTCCCATGGGCTGGCTACCCACCAACAGCTGGAGCACACTGATGTATTTCCAGAGGACATCTGGTTTAGGGTTATTTGAGACAGATCATGTTCACAGGCACCAATTCTGCTCCAAGACATGAACCAAGCAGAGCGGGGATGAGTGCTTCCGACACATACTCTTAATCCAACATCAAAGACTAATGCCAGTCCCCAATGGGATATGAAACACCATCTTGCTCCTGAGCTGCAACACCATCCTCAGACCGTGTCTGACATTCTGCTGACACAGAATTCGGCACCCTTCCCCTCCAACTGGCTGCTGAATCCCATTCTTATACTACAGCAGACATACACTTCTTAAACCCAAAGTTAAAGCTATAGAAAGGGATATATGCCAAAAGATAAACAAAGATGTGATTTTTAAATTTTGTAATATCAAAACCAAATAATATAGATGAGATAGTGAAAGAGGGAAAATAATGTATGCTAAAAATTAAAATAACTGACTTTTAATCCATGATTAAAATACTTTTTTTAATCATTGATTAAAAGGACCTTTGTTTTCTTGAAAAAAAACCTACAAGAATTAGACTGACAAATTTATTTTCCATTAGAGCTACTTGCCTTACGGTCAGGTACAATCAGGAACCACCATCTAAATTAAGCTAGTCCATAAATGTTCTGGTTGCTAAGCCACCAATCTCACTGTACAAACAAAATTCAATAGGTGTAACTTGCTCCCTAAAGGAACATTTCCCACACCTTAAAACCTATATCAGGTCTGCCTTCAAAATGAATACAATTAAGAGATATCAGCAGAAAAAAGTCATTCTAGATTTGTACTGTATTATTCTAAAAATTACGATGCATTTCATATTAATTTGGTTATTTTCTAGATTTAACTCAATTTCATTCAAACCTGCAACTTATAAAGAAGCTGTCTTGACAAAACTGATCAGTGAATATAGCTTGATGCTCTTCCTCTCCAATCTACACTGTGCTACATGCGTATCTCCTCCCTGCCCTTACTTGCACTTTCATTAGACCAAATTTTCGATTACCTGCAATTAAGTATACAGCCAGTTATAATAATAATTCTAGTTAAATTTTTAATGCTTTCATTTTACAGTAAAATACAACATCAGAGAAACATTTCAGCTCTTTGAACAACACTGATGCGTTTATCAGCATGTACGCCGAGAGGATGCTACCTGACTGCCTAAGATCCAGGCAGCTATTCAGCTTGCCTAAATCCTTTTAATACCTAAATTAATTAGACACGTCTACTTACCCTAGAGGTTACTCCCACATGCTAGGAAGGATTTCTCTGGGATGTTGGCAGCTTTCCAGCTCCACTGCCATTTAGGGTAGGCAGACAGGCAGCCACTGTAACTCTGTCTACATTCCACAAAGAAACCCGAGAGCTGATGTGTATTTACGCCCAGCTCCATCCAATGTCTTGAAACACACATCTCTGAGTGGTAGACTCTCCATAAGCATGCAAAGCTACATTTGCCACACCATAAGGCCACTACATACCACGCCTGAGCAAGGGTACTCTCAGCTCCTCTTCTGAAGCCAAGTCACTCAAAATCAGAAGAACGACATGCAAAGGGTAACCTAACTCAGTGGTAAGACCATTCAGCAAGAAGAGGGGAGAACTAGGGTTTCAGACCCAGCTCCCAGAAATGCAAAAACATTTACCTTAGACCAATAATAAACAGAAAGACTCAAGTCCTACTGGGTGGAAAACCTGTGTGTTTTGTACCGATTCCCTTGGCTGTCACTGCAAGAAACAGTCACCCGTTTTGAGCAGCCTCGATCAGCCTCAAAGTGTCTCCTTATGCAGCCAACAGAATGGAGACTGAACTAACGAAAAATGTCAGGCAGACTGGACCTTCTCCAGTGTCCTCCACATTCACCATTTTCTGCCCGCAAGAAACTGAGGCAAACTAGATTTCTCCCAGGACTTATCATTCAGCTATACTGTATTTTTCTTCTTTTTTTTTCTTATAATTCCCATCTTTAAAGTATTAATTCCAATATTTCAAATTTCATCTCATCTTCCCTTAATGACTTCAAGGTAAACAAAAAATCACCACCTATCAGTGCGTAAGAAAAATTTTCTTTCAGTAATGAAAAATATCTCTAAAATAGTCAGTATTACATGAATATTTAATATATACTAGATCTACTGTGAGTAAACAAAACAATAAAGCCAGCTTATCAGCAGAGAGCACAATCCTTGTACTGTTACCTCTTTACAGTCTTTTACAATTGGCTGCATCATGGTAAGGTCCTGATGACTGCCGCCCATAGCACTGCTTGTACTCTTGTTTCTTGCATGGCCTTTCTTAAAAGGAGCTTTTCCAGTAGACTGAAACTCCTTAGTTGGAGATGTTGGTGAAGTAGACAGTACTAATGTTTTCAATGCTGCTACTTCAGCCTGGAGGACATCAATCTGGGGAGGGATAAAGTAATGAACAAAAAAAATATCATGTTAGCATACAAAGATGTTACATTAATTAGCAAAATTTCCAGTTATCTTGGTTCAAATCAAGACTTCATCTTCCAACAGTACTAACATACAGATGCCTATGCAACTGCACACTGTAGCAACACTGGCTTCCTATGCTATCTGATACGATGCTGAAACACCAGCTCTGTGCCCACAGGTGTTAGCTAAGAATATGTCAAGGCAACACAAAACTTAGTATATATTTTAACAATGCATACAGGTAATGCTCTATTTACATGTTTATGATTCACATTTTAGATTTATAATCAGGTGGAAAGACAAAGCAAGCAAGTTGGAAAAAACTCACCTTTCCCTGTGCTTCTTTTAACTGTTTTTCTGCTGCGGCTTGTTTGACATTAGCTTCTTTAACCATTTTGTGTGCTTCCTAGAAAAAAGTGTTTAGCTAGTGTAAATACTTCACACAAATTTACAAGATCCAGTTAAAAAAACAAAACATAAACAACTAAAGACATACTTTTGCTTCACGGAAACTACTTGTGAATAGTAAGTTGAGCAACAATCTGAAATTTAAATGGTTACATACCAAAAAATACCTACAAATCTATCATTTGGATTCATCACTGGCCCACCAAGTTTCTTCTTGGTCCTGAGCCCAGATTCAGGAATTCAGCAACTCCACTCACTCCCCACCAGCAGCAACAATACCTGCCATGGACGCCAGGCTCGTCACACTTCGGTGGCTGACAAGTCAAGCTCCTTGACCCCCAAGAGAATGACTCAACCAGCAGCAACAAAAGCAATGTGAGCACAGTAGGACATTCAAAAGAACTTCTCCCTTCTTCTAGCCAGAATAACCAGTTATAGTCAACTGTAAATTTCTGCATGAAGGAACCGGTCAAACAACTATGAAGTCTAAATTCTTACCATCAATAAAACAGACAAAGCAACAGCTTAGAAGTTTGTGGATTAATAAACACTGCTTAAGTAGAATAGAACATGCACTAAAAACCAATTCAAGTAAAAAAACAAGTCTGAGCCAATAAAGAAGAAAGTGTAAAAGGACAGGGAACTTTTAAACATCCTTTTACCTCATACCTCTAAGCCTTTTGTCTGCATAATGTATTTGTTTAGGCTCTGATCCAACAATTTGTATCTGTGATCAAATTACTTTCTTACTTGGTACTTACTGAAGGCAACAAAGACTGAAAGATCAGGGCCACCAACTAAATTACTTGGAAGAAGATCCTTCTCATATCTGTAAAGCGCCTAGCACGTATCTGGACGCTATATAAATTAAACAAAAAAAGTTCATACATCATAAAACCAAAAGGTCTGGCTCCCACTGGCATACAACACAGCTGTATAACATGGGTTTGTAAAATTCTCTTAAGGAATAACAGACACATGCAGGAATGGGAACATACACATTTATACAATGTGTACAATACATTTAACACTGACCATGCAGTTTCTGCTTAGTGATGCACCTTTGAAAGCAAAGCATGTTACAGTGCTATTACACTGCAATAATGTAATATATACACCCAGCTGTGCAAAACAAGTCTCGATCCTCCACTGGGATGCATTAATATAAGCTCCAGCATATCCCCTTATAAGGTCACCGAAATCAGTGGATACAGAATAGAACGTGAATTCAAGGGCTGTAGATCCCAGCACAAGAAACCTCAGCACTGTGTTTTACTAGGGCCTCTTAGTGAAATCACATCACAAAAGAAAATTCAAGTGACATGCCCACAACAGTTCGGCGTTCACAATAACTAAAACTCAAACAATTACTACTAATATGCTATATTTCAAACATAGCTTTAACATACTGACAACATTGTTCTATGTTATAAAGTGTCATTAATATAAAATTTCACTGAAAATTTTTATTGCTCTACAGTTAAAATACCTGTCCCGCATTTTCCTCCCCCCAACATACCCAAGTATTTACGCTAAGCAGCACCTTTCCCATTTATTCTCTACACACAGGAACTGAAAAATATTAAGTAACTTTGCCCTACCAGGATGATGAAATAAAACATGCTGCCAACCAACCTACACAGTAGTTTGTAATTTGATTTTTGAATGTTGGTATTTTCAAGCTCTTAATAGCACTTTTATACCAATACAACATCACAGGTTCAAATGCTGCTTCTAAAAACATACCGATGTTGTATCTTTTCACATATGCTGAACACCAACACTTACGACATGGTAAACATATAAGTCATCTCTGGATTATGAAATTTATTCTGAAAGTTATGCGTATCACAATGTAACCTCTAGGCATTCGTATGAAAAAATGAGAACCGATCCTGCTTCAAGTATGGATTTACGATTTTTTTCTATGTAATACAAGCACACAGTCTTTGCTGGCACTACTGCCTTTTTCTTGAATGAAAAGGTCCCACTTAAAAGTTCAGGCTTCTCACTTGGTTAACCAGGTTCCACCCCAGTGCATCACTCAGTATTAATGTTTCTTTTCAGGTTTGTGGGAGCAGTATGCTGCCAGACCCAAAATTCAAAAGCTGAAAGCATGGTTAAGTTATGTACTTGTTATCTCCATTGATCTGGAACTATGTTATCTTTTTATTTAGTCACCATGGCAACTCCGAATTTAGCTCTTATCTAGATAGCCTTGTCGTCAGACAGAGAAGCTGTCTTAAAATAGTTAAGCCAAAAAATAAGCCTAAATAGTTTTAAGCTTTCTGACATATTTTTCTTATTTTCTCCATTTTGTGTCTAGGAAGACTGACAAGCTCTACAAGGTCTCTTTCATCTAAGCAAAAAGACTACTGCTTGCTCTTAAGCCTCTACTTCAACATACCCCGGTCTTCAGGACACAAATCCATTTATAAGCTTATTGCAGAAAAATTCAGCATACGATATACTGATTCTACATTAAACATCTGGCTCAGCTTCCTTTAAGTATATCACATCGAAGACTCCAACAAACCTCAAACAGACTAGCTGTAAGTTCTTCCAATTCCTGTCCAAGTTGATCTCGCACTTTAGAAAGCCTTTCACATTCTTCATCTTTTAACTTCAGCTCCTATGGAAAATTGAAAGTTATTTATTCTGACTTAAGAGTAGTAATTTGGCCTTTTAAAGCTAATACCACAGAGAGGAGGGAGAAAAGGAAAAAAAATAAAAATCAGAGGAACATAAAACCTTTGCTAAATAAAGCCTTTCAAAATATTAATCTTAACACTAGAAGCAATTAAAATTAATGCTGTACATACATAGCTATTTGATCCTGCTATACAGAAATACACCACGCCAATCTGAAGTATCTCTAAGCTAGACTTCAGCATTTCCAAAATACTCTGAAGTAAAAAAAGTTTTTTTCCTGGAAGTACAGAAGACTATAGTCACTTAAAATACAGATCAAATTAATTACTGGGACAGACAGAATACCAGTTCTGTTTACCCATTCCTTAACAGACACTTAAAGAAAGTAATCATTTTTAAACAAAAAAAAAAAAAAGCAGCTTTGTCACAAGATAATCCTCAATTCTAAAAGAATATTAAAACATATTTTACTATAAATATTGTCTCCTCCATGTCTCCTTACAACTCAAACAATTCCAAAATCATACTGTAATTATATCCTTGCTTTTGTTTATGCAAATATGCAAACCAAATTAAAGCAACTTAATGAAATTCAAAATGTTGTTTGTCTACACCACTAAAATTTGAGTGAAGAAGTCCTGACCACGCCACTTTCACAGTAAGATTTTAACACAGATTTGGCAGTATAAGGGTTACACATGCCTAACCTCATCTGTACGGTCCCAAGAATGAGGAAAAAGAGGGGTAATATGCAGGAAAGCACAAATTTGAAAGAAGAGTTCCTATCCCCTTCCCCAACCACTAAACCCTGGAATCTCTTGCAAGAAACAGAAGGATGGAAAGAAACACAGCAGACAGCCCATTCTGACCTTTCAAACGTTTCTTTTGGCCATAACTCCCCTCCTATCCCCATCTAGTTCTTCCTCCTTTTCCACCTGCCAAGCAAGCTATTATGCTACCATTGCTCCTGAAATGTGTGACCCAAGCCTGTCACTGACATGCTAAAGACTCCAAATACAATCTAGCAATTACTTGCTTTCAAAACCTCCAGAAATCAGTACAGAAAACAGCTGCCTTCAGAAACTCTGGGAGGCCAGTCACTAGAGTCATAAATAGGCCCAAACGTGTGGGCCTCTTCCCTTGTGTCTCTGGGAGGCGGTTAGTGTTTCTCCCAAAGTCTTCATGACTGAGTAACACTGCACACAATGATGTGGGAAACTACGTCTTGCCTTGTAGCATGCTGTTATTAGGTCTTGCTTTCAATTTCTGCAGTGAAATTGGCAATAGATTTTCCTCTAAGATGAAGGGTCCTGTTTGACTTCAGCTCCTGAATTCAGCAAGCATTTAAGGTGTGTTCTAGATTAGATCATTTCGTATCAAAGGCATTATTTCTCCCTTCTTTTATTTGGTTTTAACTTCGGACATTTTCATTGATTTTTGGTCTGGTTTGTTTGGTATTTTAATTTTTTGCTTTCCATATGCAATCTTTTAGCTATTCTGAAAGGTAACACTTAAATGTAAGGGTTTTTTCCAAACATGGTATTTCTTAAATAGTACTTAACTCTTACTTACTAACTACTATGCTGCACACAGTTACTTCTCTCTGGGGGGGGAGCAGAAAAATAGCTACAGATGAAGGGAAAAGAATGAAAAAGGAATACAAAAAGCCAAAGAATAAAAAAAAACTGGAAAAAAGAAGAGGTTGAAAAAAGAAACGTGAAACAAAATTGAATTACTTAGTTTTGTGTTGGTTTAAAGTATTTCCCATATAGAGTATGGTTCTTAATATGGAAATGAAAGAATCTGATGAATAATGCTTAAAGCTCAAGTTTCATGTGTTCCTATAAATGCAAAGAATACATCAATACACACCCTTTGGTTACTTCACTGCTTTGTAAAGAAAATGCCTTATGTACATCAATACATCTTAAAAGGAGATTATACTAATATTCAGGTCAAGAGTTATCAAACTGACAATGACAGCAGAACAACCCCAAGTTCACTTTTGGGCTACTACTATGAATACACTATTCTGACGGTTACAGTTTTGCCTGCAACTGGAAAGATATGGGGGGGTTACATTAAAATTTAGGCAGATAAGTAAAGCTACTTAATGAAAACAAAAAGGAGACAGCACCAGGCAGTCTACTACGCATGGCTGCTTAGCTAGATTTGTCAAACACTGTGGCAAGGCTCCATGGCATGATTCAGAAGGAGCATAATGTAACACATTATTTTGCCAGGCAAGTTTAATAGCTCACGTCTTTCAAGCAGGGCAAAAATAAAGAGTGCCCAAAGCAAAAAGCTTAGCAGTTATTAGAAACATTACTAATGCCCGTGTCTTAAAGGCATCACTGGAGACTTCCCAGGAATACACCACAGAGAGGCAGAAAAGACAATTGCATGTGCTAGACTAACCATCCATGCTGCAGTCCTTCCCATATTACTGTCCTGAAAAAGTAACTACATCAAGAAGATACGCTATTATAAAGCACACCACACATAGTTACCGAAGTAGGTAATAAAAAAAAAATTTAACTTGCATGGAAAAAAGCCCTGAAGTTAAAAGAAAAAAAGAATCCTATATCAAACTGTAATTTATTGCTTATTTCACTTTAATCTTCACAAATAGACTACAAGGTGGGTCTTTATAAAGAACCAGTGAGATAACGAATGCAAATTACTGCTTCAAAACCACTCATACTTTAAATTCTAGAAAGAAAAATTATCCTGCATCTAGTTCAGCAATTTAACCAAGTCAAACTAGATGCGGAAGATCAAGGAAAGAACAAAGGCTTTCTACAGATTGCGCCTAAAATCAGAACTGTGGGATACTGCTGAATTCTGAAGTTGCCAAGAAAGTCTGTATTTGTATTAGAATGCATTTCTATTTGACTGATCTTCACTTAACGCCTGAGTTAAGCAAGCTACATAAAAATTAGTCCATTGCAAACACATTTTACAAAGGTATTTAATGTAAGAGAAGGTCCAGACTATCTTGTCAGAGATAAGAGCATTTCACAGACTATTGAATTATCTTCTGGTGTGGGTGAAGATGCTTCTGTTTTGCTTGCATGTAGTTTTCTACTTGCCTGAGAAAATTTCTGCGCCTACGATACACTACAACAGCATCAGTCAGAAGTGTGGAAATTGAAAACTTTCATCACTCAAAGACACCAATGAACTGCTAAAACACCTCCAGAGAACCAACTCATCTTTAACAAACACTAGCCAGTGGCCTTACAGTTCAACTGCAATTTTGTTTTGAAGGCATACTCTTCAGTGGAGTTCTGGGATAGTATATTATTCTGGAGCATCCTCATTTTTTAACTCAGTTTGTTAACTTCTAAGCAAATGACAACACAAATTTAAAAATGCTCCATGTACTGTATAGTACTAACGGAATTCCTGGATAGTTATTGCAAATCTATTTATTCATTAATCCATGCAGAGTTTTAAAATGTCATGTTTTACTGTGGAAAAATAAAGAGATTTAACCATCAGTGTTAGCCTGTGCAGAAACACTATAATAATGGCAACAGCCTCTGTTACATTGGATTCTTCGACAATACAGGCAGAATTGGGGGGAAGAGGAAGAATCTACTTCAAATCCTGTATCAACACACAAGATCTGAAGACATGAGGTCAAATTGTAATAGTTTGTTTCCGAGATAAAGAATGCATATAGAAATTGAAGCCTTTGAGAGAAAAATGCATATTTGAGGATCAGGTTGTTAAACTACGTTGAAATTTACAATACCATATTCTATACTGTCACCTCTTTCACAAGAATCACTGTATCAGTGTGGAAAAAACCTCTTAATTCCATTCTACTAGGGAAATACCAGCAATACAGATTTCTATTTCAAAAAGATAAACATCGTTTTATTTGTTACCAAGAAGCCTACAGATCTTCCTCTAAAGACCATGGGAAGCATGGCATTCATTCTCAAACCAAGTATTGTATGTGCAACCAACATCTCCAGCAGACTGTTCTTTCGTCATCAGAGGAGGGGGCTAACCATCAGTGCCAGCTGAGAATTTCAAGACTCCAAGAGAAAACATATCAACACAGAAACCTAAGCTTCCCTTTGCAGTCATAGATGACATCATTATATTGACAGTCTGACTTGATGAGGAAATAACTTCAGGGCCAAATCACACAAAAATTCAAGCAAAACATGACCATGAACTGCCACAGCTCAGAAACTACAAGTGAGCTACCCAAAATACATGCAACATGCTAGTCACTTAAGATGAAAAGCAATCAAAAGGTATTCCTTTGCAAGGACCCCACTAAACGTGCACATCAAGAAATACCATACATCAAAAAACAACCACTGTTCTCTCAGACGCTGTCTACATGTGGTTGATCTATCTTCAGTAACCTCAGTGACACAGCTCAATCCAAACATGGCAGAAAAAATGCAAATGCAGAGAGACACGAGGAGATAAGGCCCCAGGCATTGAATGACCAAGCCTTCTAACATCTGCTCAGTTTTCTTGATGCTGGTTTAAAAGGGTAGCAAAACAAGGAGCAAGGTTCAGATCATCAAAAGCAAGGGCCCTTCAGCTCCACTTTACACAATATAGCCAGAAATTAAGTCTTCAGTGAAAATATAAGCAAAAATTACCTGCACAGTCTCAAAGAGTGAAAAATCTATGTCATTTCAATTAAGGGGGCATTTTAAGGCAAAAGTGCGTTCAATCTTATATGCTCCATTTGTACAGATTGCTGGCCTGCTGTTACCTCTGACCCAACCCTTCTCCCAATCTTATGATGTGATTTGGTACTGCAATCAGACTGAAGTAGAAAGTATATTTCCTCTTGTCAAGAAAAAAAAAACTTTTGAAAGTTTGTTTGTTTTTTTGGTGTGGGTTTTTTTTTTTTTTTTTTTTTTA
>Ga0065711_1030953_pt1 | contig 30979 bp, 16 predicted proteins | sample Hoacrofraction12_FD_59098 | JGI IMG/M metagenome (GOLD analysis project Ga0065711, IMG submission 59098) | Hoatzin crop microbial communities from Cojedes, Venezuela - Epithelial fraction 12 v2 (version 2) | ecosystem: Host-associated > Birds > Digestive system > Esophagus > Crop | place... | reverse complement strand
CTGGGTTGTGCAGTTCGTTGTTGTGTTTTCTCCTTATTTGTACCGTTGTTGTTCCTGTTTCCCTCTGTTTGCTGTTCTGTTAAACTTCCCTTATCCCGACCCACCAGTTTCTGCCTATTTCTTTTCATTCTCCTCCGCACGCCGGCGGGGGAAGGGGCGGCCGCGTGGTGCTTTTGTTGCCGGTGGTAGCCGAAACCAAAACAAACTGTTATTTCTATCCAATCTTGTGCCAGCAGAGAAATACCTGCTCTGGTTTACTCGCGCTGCCTTTTTTTCAGACAAACTGCCTGACCTTGCAAGTTGCTCAACGTTTTTTTTTATCTGCTATTTGCTATAGCACAGAAAGGAAGAGCTCCAAGAGATGCCGATTTTCCGTATCAAGACTTTTTCTTTCTGAACTAGATCCCCTTAGCCTCTTGAAATTTCTGAAGCCATTTCTTCTCTACTTACTTGCAGCTCAGTCATTCTTGGTCTTCTCCTCTGTGGAAAAACATTTCTCGCTGTCTTTCAGGAAACAGAGTTATTCTGCAGTTCTTGGGGTTAGAAAGCCACATTGCCTTTGGTTTACAAGGACATTTAACTGCTCCTATAAAGCAGGATAATATTTCATTAAAGGGGTTAATTCAGGTCTGACATTACAGAGTTATACTACTGATATTTTGTCTGAAATTGACTGAAATTTTGTCCAAACTCTGGTGACAGTAAGTCAAAATATCTAAGACAGTACATCAAGGTCAGGGAGGACCTTTAAAAAAGGAGACAGTTATCAAGTAATTTCACAAAACCATTTCTTTAGAAAACACAGGGGGAAGAAAGCAGATGAGAATGGAGATGAAGCTAACAGTAGAACTGTTAAATGCTGAACATGCATTTAAATATGATTAGGTGGCAGTATTTGCAGAGTAACTGATCAAATGTGTGTTTCTGTTTGCAATTTTGCTCTGGATTAATATTTAATAATAGATTAATATTTAAACAAAATACTTAGGGCAACAGGTAGTATGACAAACAGAACCAGGCCAATTTTAAAAACTTATTTCATGGTACCAGGACCCTTTCTCCAATATTGCAGATGCATTCCTGAGTCTCTCTACCATTTTGTGTGTTTTCTTGGTGGAACCCTAACACAGGATAAAGTCATAAATAACCAGGTATCACTTCTGTCCTACCTGAGCATAGTCACAAGTTGACTATGGCCTTACATGTTGGCAATATTTTTGACAAAGGGTTTTTTTTATTCCCTTAGTCTATGACAAACTCATGAACAGAGAACATGTGTGGCTGGGGTCCAATAAGGTTTCACAAAGTATCTACTGCACTTTATTCTTTTGTATTCGCTTGGCTTTTTTGCCGTAGAAGAGGTTTCCGATTTGCACCGTGTGCGTGCAATTTTCAAATCTGACTTGCCAAGACTTCAATTTATTTTTAGACCCAAAAAACGTAATGTGATTTTCAAAGACATAAAGCCTCCGCAGCTTTATGTGCAAGAAATAATTTTACAATGCACAGCAACAAACCAACTGAGGCTTTCCAAAACTTATATTTTCAAATAAAACCTTTTTAAATATATAAGGACAGATATATTCAAAGAATTGAAAGAGACACATTTTTCCTGACATCACTGAGTTTAAGCTTTATTTTGCCCTATCATGGAAGGTGACAAAAAGCTGAAATATTAAAGATGAACATGAACCAGAATTATAAGTGGGATATGTCTCAGGGTAATACAAATATTTACTAGTGGTCATTCTGAAGCGTTTTGTTTCTATTTCTAGATATTTTAACTGTCTGTTCTAAAGCAAAAAGAGACTTTAAATGGAATAATGATTTGAAAACTGCTCTGAAATTATTAGAACATCCATATTTTACACTGAAAACAAATGTTTATATCAAAATTTCCCAAACAAATATTCGGTTTCAATGAACTGGTATTTCATTACACAAATATTTTTTTCCAAAAAAAGAAAACTAACCCCTGCTGAAAATATTTGTTTCTGAGACCTTTGAAAAGTTCTTAATTTATCTGTGTCCCAGTGTGTCACCACCACTCATTTGTGAAAATATAGATTTTTCTTTCTTTTGCCAAAATAATGCTAGACTTTATCCTAGCTATATTGAGCTATATAGGACTGCTAGATTCTTAAAAGGAAATAAGTTTCACTGTGCAAAATAGTATTTCCTAGAAAACACCATTCTTTACAGACTTAATGGCACTCTGAACCTCATTATGAATGGTACAAGGACATAATTCCTAGGATGTTACTTCTAAAGAGACTTAAACAAGAGACTTACACTCGCTGTTATTCTGCAAGAAAAAGATCAAGCAATCAGAGGTCATGAGTAGACCAAGTAACAAAAAAACAAACTTGTAAATACTTTATAAGACTTGCTTGAAGATGTTGACTTATTTCTCGGTGTGTTTTTTTTCCCTTCATCATGTACTCTTTGTCTGCCTGTATTTCAAAGTCAATCCCTCTAATTTCTGACCCTACCTGTTCCCTGGGTGCTACCATCAGTGTGCTGCTCACAAGAATTTCACTGGCCGAGCTGTCCCATAACCAAAGCTAACATACAAGGAAGCAGCAAGAAATATTTATTTTGGAAAAGAAGCTTCACTCAGTATGATCATACCAGACTGAGCATGCCGTCAGATACAAGTGGAAGCACGGGAGGAGTATTTTATCATCAATAGTATTGAAGGTAGGTGAGTAAGAAGAGGGCTTTCCTTGTCTCTTTAGCCAAACTACAATAGACATAATGGTGAGACTGCACCTCGAATACTGTGCTCTGTTTTGGGCCCCTCACTACAAGACATTGACATGCTGGAGCCCGTCCAAAGAAGAGCACCAAAGCTGCTGAAGGGTCTAGAGAACAAGCCCTTAGAGGAGAAGCTGCGGGAACTAGGGTTGTTTAATCTCGAGAAAAGGAGGATGAGGGGAGCCCTTATTGCTCTCTACAATTACCTGAACGGAGGTTGTAGCGAGGTCAGTGTTAATCTCTTTTGCCAAGTAACAAGTGATAGGATGAGAAGAAATGGCCCCGAGTTGCAACAGGGGAGGTTTAGATTGGATATTAGGAAAAATTTCATCACCAAAAAGGTTATAAAGTGTTGGAACAGGCTACCCAGAGAGGTGGTGGAGTCACCATCCCTGAAGGTATTTCAAAGACCTGTAGACATGGCACTTAGGGACACGGTTTAGTGGCGGAGTTGGTAGTGTTAAGTTTATGGTTGGATTCAATGCTCTTAAGGGCCTTTTCCAATCTAAATGATTCTATGATTCCAAATGATTCTATAGTCACTTCGAACACCATTTCCTTGCACAGATGTTTCAGCCATTTGTGAAAGGCGATGTCTTGATTACAGTGTAACCATCTATTGACTTCAGGGGTTCAGCACTGCATAAGCCTCTGTCCACTAGAGGGCAGAGTCTCTGCCCACAGAAAGCATGCTCTTGCATTCTCTAAATGTTCCTTTATATTTCCAACCTATTTCTCACACAGAAGTCTGCAACATCGTGAATGAAATTCTACAGCATTTTCTTGTGACTGTGCTTAGTAAGGCCCTGCTCCTTCACCTAACTGACTCCTTAAAACCTCATAAGAAATAATTAGCTCTGGAACTACCACCTCTCTCTCTTGCAAGGCTACGACTGACCAAGAGTTTCCAACGTTATCTGAGGCTGGGATACTCAAATGACAATATATAGCGGGTAAGTAACCAGGTCACCAATCAAGAGATGAGACACATGAATTCAAACCTTATATAAATGTTACTGTCATTCTTATCATTTTTAATACTCTTCTGCTTTGTATGACCAGTGTTTGCCTCCTAATTCTTTCTTGTTTGATCAGAAGCTATGTAATTTACCACACATGAGCTTTACCTGTGTACAAAAGACTGGAATAGAGATAAGGCCGCTTTCAGAAATGTTTGCTTATCAAGTAATTTTGAATCTAGGCTTCTGTAAGTAATATAAAACTGGATAAAAGAAATCATTCTTGAGTTCTGTCTTAAGAGTAGGGATATACTGAGGAAAGAAAGACTTAGTGAGCAGTGAAATACACCAGAAATCAAGAGATTTTATTTTAGGATCCTTTCACCTGAAACTGCCCTTCTTCCCCCAACATTTACATTTTGTGAGACTGCCATTTGATATATGCCATGTTTCAATTTTCTATCAGGAAAGTGGGAAATATTTCCTTGCCTTTCATGTACATTTTAGTTAAAATTTGTCCACAACTGCCAGACAATCCACTATTACAACTGGGAAAGCAAAATAGGTAGTACTATCCAGTTTTTCATTCCGGCACCGTAAGACATTCAAGGACATTCAGGTAAAAATGATGACACTGTCATGGATGAGAAAGAGAATAGCATTTCTTATAACTAGGTCTTAGAATTTTTGTAACTATTGTACTATTTAGATACCATGTTTAAGATTTTTAAACCTCTTTTTCAGAGACTTGTCTATTAAAACAAAGGTCTCCAACTTCAAAACTCTTGCTAGTGTATTGAAAAGTACTCCAGCATGATGCTTATCCCTCAAAAAATACTTTTACTGCAAAAATTGCAAGACAGGAAAAGTGCACAAAAAAACTATTCTTTTGAAAATATATTCCTGTCTTACTAATCAGACAACATGACCCTACGAACAGCCTAAATCCCTTGCCCTGTTTTTTCTAAGCCAGTAAAATATCATTGCACATTTGAAAGAAAACCAACCAAAACAATTATATTAAAATAAATATCTTGCTGATATTTTTATTCCCTGACTGTAATCTCATGTCTCCCTCTCAGTGGTCCAGAAAATTAAAACCACCTGTCAAGTCTTACATTATCAAATTAATTAGATAGCTGGAAGCTAGGAACAGGGAGCAGTAAAAGAAGCTATAATGTACGTGAATGGATCTTCATGAGCACAGTAACTACCATCTATCTCAGGGAATGATGCTGACTCTTCCTATGAAATACAGTAAGATCATTCGGTATTGTCCTGGATCATAATTGAATGTTTACCATTTTGACAAGAGGTATAAACTACTTTATGAAACTATTTTTTTTATCAATCTATTTTTAGAAGTGGGAGATGAAAGGGCAGGTAAGTATCTGATATTTTTTAAAAATTGGTCTATGTCTTTAAAACTTCTTATGCCAATAATATTCATTCTCAGTTCAGCAGATCATCTTTTTTTAAGCTTTGAATAATATTTATTTAAAAACTATTTTCAAGAATGAGAAATATCAGTTGTAAGAGAAAAGAGAGATAATGGATGATGATGCTATCAGTTATGGTGCTGTAAATTTTAAGCCCAGTGGGATCATTATGACTAGGTAGTACGAACATCCGTATAAAAAGGAGAACAAATACAATCAAAAGAATAGTTTCTTCAACAATCAGATTATACAACAAAGAGTACACACAGAGATAAAAACATCAGTGGGACATAAAAATACAGGGGCACATTTATGAGAAACTTTAATTGAGCCCATTTAGTACAGTAATTCTAAACTGAGCTCATTTAGAGCCATAATTCTACACATTTTCCTAACAAGTACAATTCTACAGCAGAAAGATGTTTTTAAGGATTTCTTACTGGCCATAAGTGGTGGGATGGGAATGCTTTGGAGTTCCTGATCAATGTATTTTCAAAGGGCAGCAATTGCCAGATGTGAACATTGATGTAAAGAATTTTTAAAAAGTGAGAGTGAAATAAAAGAGCAGTCTAGCAAGAGTTCATGTCCAAAATTATCAGGAAGTCCCAGAGACACCAGCCAGTGACGGTGTATTTCCACAGTGACACAAACTTGCATGTAATCAAGAGAAGTTTCTGTAAAATTTAGCTGAGAATCATAAATACTGGTTCCTCCAACTCTGTAAAAATGGGAAGGAAATATACTAAAACTGCCACTTTAGTACTATTTCAGCCCTTTTATTGCCTATCAACAGTAGGAAAACAAAAAGAGATAGACAATGATGTTTCTTTAAGAATCTTATTTCAGGGCTGGTTAATATTGAAGATGAAGACAAAGAATGGTTTATATTTTATCTTTGTTACTTCACGTGTTAAATACGTGCATTTTCCTCTTTCAGAATAAGGCATGTTTCTGTTGCTAACTCACATAAACTCCTACAAAATTAGTATCTTCATTATATATTTCTACATTTTATTGAACTCAATATTTTAAGGACTATCAATATGCCTCTTAGGGGAAATTATATTAAAATATGTAAGAACTTCAAGGAAACCTGGTGGAAATATAATTCTCTTCCAGTTTTAAAATAATGATAATGAAGTGATATTAACCAACCCAGAGCCAAGTGGATATTATCTATTTGATTCAAATTCTTTCTTATTTTTTTTGAGTTTTTTGGTCAATATTATTTTAAATACAAGTTCTTTCCAGTGCAGATTTCCTTTCCCAGCAAAACCCAATATAGTCTTCTCTTTCTACACCTTTTCACAACTCCATCTAGTGACCTCAGAGAGTTTTCATATACCTCATACTTTCTATGTGATAAAACAAAAAATGTAAAGGTAACTTGGAGCAGAGTGGTCCATGGTGGTCAGAACCCTTATCAGGGGACCCCTATCAAGGACCACAGAAATGATGTTCTTCTGCTTGACAATCAGGCAAAATCCTTTCTGAGTCTCTCGAAATATTTTGCTCAGCATGTATTTTTCATTGCATGCAACAGAGCATCTGTGTATTTGTTTGCTTAATTTATTGCTTATAGAAGACTTGATATTTATATCATATCACAAATACACTAATTCATGAGCTTAGAAAGTGACAGTTAAGTGTCCCCATAAAGGCAATGTAATGAATGGACAATGCTGACCCAGAAATCTGGGTTAGTTTAGCCCTGGACTTATTCCAACAGCCTATTTTTACCTGCCTAATGTACAACTTTGAAATTGATATCTCAACTAGATTAATGATTTTCTCAAGAGTAATCATCATCTTTGAATCTCCTTTACTCATTTCCTTCTAGTAATAAAATTAAGCAACAGTATGTTAAAAAAACAAACAAACAAACAAACAAACAGAAACCTAACAACCTTATCCAAAAGCAAGTTAAGGATTTCAGGGAAAAAGTATTTCAGTTCAGCTCAAGATGAACTATGAATGAATCAGCTACTAAGAGAAAGGAAGCAGGCTTTGGATTTGAACCGACAGCCTTGAGTTGTCTGCAAAGTAGGATCACCCTGCCATTTGTTAGAAAAATCAGTGAATGTTCAAAAAAAGCAATAAGTGAATTTCTTCGATAAAAGCACTTCTAGGCAGAATGTTGTGCTTCTGAATGAATAATAGCGAAAAAGCAGCAGCTTTTGGAGACAGTGATAATATTTGGATACATCTTCACATATGAGTAGCACATATTATTTCAAGATATATAGAAATACACAGGGGATGAAAAATAATTATTTGCTATGTAACACATCCTATTCTCTCACATTTGTCATAGTATGAAATGAAGTACTAGGTAAAGTACCTCACGGAGATTCAAATTTTTATTTGATGAACACCAATAACTCACAAAAACAGCTCATAGAAACAGTGCACAGAAACCTTTGTATGTATCCCAATATTTCTTACAAGCCTTTAGAGTTCAGTTATGTCTTTTTCAGTTGAGTGTCCACCACAACAGGCATGATAAAAATACACAAATAAAAAGGTCATATATGTGATGTACAGCCCGAAGTTTTAAATGAAAATCTTGGGTGGATCCTGCAAAAAGTTGGAAAGGCCAAATGGTAATGGTGAGACATTTGAAATTCAAGTAATAAACAGTCATATCAGGTCAGCTGCCTCTCCTGTGTTTGTAGGCATCCTAGCAAACCTAAAAACTGAGGAGTGACTTCCAGCTGACTGCACTAAAATGCAATGTAACATCAGGAAACAGCGAAGTATTATATTTGTCTCTCTGAAACACAATGAAGTTGTCACTTGCCTAGCATCAAAGTAATGGTGGGTATCAACACCAACTTTGTAGCCATTTTGGGCACAATGAGGCACAGGGATCTTTAGCATTGGCTCCCATGACTGTGAAAGCAACCACTTTTTGGCAGAGGAAGAAAGTGATGAATAATCAATATGCTGGATTCAGAGGAGAACATGCTGCATGAGGAAGGACATAGAAACTTGTGTCTCAATAACCATAGCTGTTCTGGAGGGTATGTTTTCTGTTGTCTTTTCTCCTATATGCATTTAAGTCTTTCCAGACTTTGACCAGGCCTGGCTGGTTAAAGATCCTGCTATACAAAGCAGGTCCACTGATTTCTTCCTCCAACGGTCTCATACAGGAACTTTTCGCACTCTTCAGGCCCCCGGAGTGACCTCTTTCAAGGGAAGGCCAGTGAGTAGTAAGCCATGGCTGGAGTGAAATCAAAGGATGTGGAGTTAACTAAAGCCCTGGGGTTAAGCTGCTGGTTCACGTATACTATATTTACCCCAGACTCGGAAAAGAAGGAATAGGCAAATTGTATACCATCTCATCATATAGCATCTCTTATAGCACATAGGTCCTCTTTCCTTTATCCAACTCCCTTGAATGAAATTCACAATCCTACAAACAGAGTCTTTTTGTCACTTCTTCTGAGTGTGAAGCTGCCTAGTACCCCAATCATTGCTACAACATAATCTGTCAGGGAATAAAGCATGGGAGAGAGTCTTCAGGCCTGAAAAATTTTTTTTCTATTCAGTTACCGTCAGTATAGGAAATTGCACATCTGCGGGGTTCCCTGCTGGAGAGCTCAAAGCTCTTTACATATAAAAGGGAATTAAATCCTAATAACTACCTCCCATTTTATCCTCCACTACATAGGAGAGGAGATTCATTATACTTGTCCCTTAATTTTCTGCTCAAATATAGTGTCTTCTTTGTCTGAGGTAATCCAGCCTGACTACGCAATACTGATCTACCATCATTGTGCAGAGCACAGACAAGAGTGTTCAGAACAGGTGTACAGAGAGGAAGAGTAGGCAGATTCTCCTAATGAACTGTCCTGGTTTCGGCTGGGATAGAGCTAATTTTTCTCCCAGTAGCTGCTGTGTTTTGGATTTAATATAAGAAGAAAGTTAATAACACTGATATTTTTAGCTGTTACTAAGAAATCAAACACTCTTTTTCCAGTTTCTCATATTCTGTTAACAAGCAGGTGTGCAGGAGCTGGGAGGGAGCACAGCCAGGCAGATAGCCCAAGCTGGCCAATGGAAATATTCCATACCATACACGTCATGCTCAGTTTATAAATGGGGGTTTGCCAGGGGACAGGAATGTGTTTTTCTCCTTGTTATTAGTATTAGCATTTCCTTCATTGCCTTATTAAACCGTCCTTTTCTGAACCCATGAGTTTTCCCCTTTGTCCATTTCCTCTCTCCACCCTACTGAGGGGGAAGGGGAGGAGTGAACAAGTGGTTATGCAGTGCTTAGTTGCCAGCTTCCAGTTGGACCACAACTTGAAGACACTTGCAAAATGCTATACTGGGTAAAGAAACGTACTCTGCAAAGTTTCTTTGGCCTCTGAAAAATCATTGCTGTAGACTCCCAAGCTCTGCAAAATTCAAGAGTTCGCAAGCTCTTAGCCATGAATGTTTCCACATTGAAATCCTTTTGACTCTAGGGTGATCAGGTATCAAATATTTCTAACTTTTCAAAGCTGCAGATGAAAGGGGTACCTAATGACAGGGTTTTCATGTGAAGAATCCTGGATCTTTCCAATTTAGATATGTATGTACCAAATGTATGCCTAAGACATTCTCGAAGGTATCTTTAGAGTTTTTGTCTTCTTCTTGTCCATCTCTACTTTCTTCTCCAAACTGGAGGCTTGCCCAGTTCTCGCTTATTGCACGAGAAAACTTCCACGAAGGGTAACTTCCTAGAGTAAATGAGTGACTACATTTGAAAGGGCAATAGATTGATACCTTTGAATGGGTAGAGGACTACATGATGTGCTAAAGAGTTAAATTGTTTATGTATTAATAACCTGCTTCTGCACAACTTCTGAGAAGTCATTGTAGTTGCACAGATATGACAGATTTCTACTCAACAATCATTCCAAGAGGAATGGACATTGCTGGAGCACATGCCAAGGGCTAAGAATCTCTTTTTCAGCAATTATTCTAAAATACTACTGATGCTGCTTATAGGGTAGAAGATTATACATGCAAGTAACAAGCCATCATACAAATCTTTAGATCAGAGTGATTTATGGGGGAAAATGAAGCTTATTCTAAGAAATATTTGATTCTGTCGCATCTGTGAAACTCAGAGGTATCTCACATCACAGACACAGGCAAACACAAATAGAGTAAGCTTCAAGAATTTCTATTATTGTTCTAATGTATGGCATTAATATTTCCTACATAGAGGCCATAATTAATCAAGGATCTTTAATTCTACTTAAAAGACTAACAAGAAATTAGTGAAAAAATTATTGTCCTTTATGCAGTTGTCTACTTGCTGTTAAAACTCTCCATGTTCAGCATTCAACTTCTTAGTGCAAGCAACTTGGTAAGCTATAACGACTCTTTATTGATGGTCTCCATCAAGTTTCGTAATGCTAAATCATCTCCCTAGCAACACTTCCAAATGCTCAGATACAGGTGTGTAAAGGTAGATTTCAAATAGAGATAAAGTTCCTTTGTTTGATAAAAGAGATTAAGCTTCAGGATCCCGTCCTTCTCTACAGTGCAGCACAGCAGGTGCAGTAATGTCCATTCCATAAGCAGAATCATGAAATGAAAAAAATTATTAGAAAATACTCTTTCATTGAGCCTGAAGAGTCTATTAAACATTCCAGAATGTGTGAATTTTCCTGAGATTTCACAGATTTGGGGCAGAATTTTTCTTGTATTTCTGGCTGACTGTGCCTGGATTGTAAAAGCACAGGAGTTTAATGTTCAAAGCTCTAAACCCGGTGAGACAAGAGGCAAAGAGCTGCACGGAGGCCGTTCAATAAATAAGTTCAGATTTATCTGTATCAAGTCAAGACAACACGGATGTCTGAAAGTTATTATTGAATGCCACTGATCAATCTCCGTTTGTTTCTCGTAAATATTTATTGTTTTTCTCATAAACCTTTATATGAATGACCCTGTAATGTATGATAAAAAGTGACAAATAAAGTCAATACCAAAATCACCCATAGCCATTCTTAATCAACCTTTACAGCCATAGAGCTCTACCCACCACCATTCCTCTGTGTATTTCTTCGCAATGATGTTTTTAGAAGACGTCCAGTCCATAAACTCCCCAGTAATTCTAAAACTTCTTGCTACAAAAGGAGAGCATTGCTTCTTATAAAACACAACATAGCAAAATAAATCTGAAGATCCCAATCATGTGTATGTTCCCAGCAAAGTTTTGCTGGCAATGTGAACAAGCATTTTCTGCTTTAGGCATCGGGTTAAGAAAGCACTAAAGCTCATGCTTATTTTCATCTGCGTTCAGGAAAGCGTTTTTTATGAGTCAAAATTTGCATGACTTAAAGGGCTTGGAGGACATAACTTATTCCTGTGGCAGTCTTACGTTCTTTTGCTATCTATCTGTAATATTCTCCTCAATCAGAGTGCCACTGTTAAAAGTTAGATTCCTTGATATATGCATTTTTCCTGGAGTGGTAGAATATTTTTAAACAAAAATATTCTTAGGTGCTTATAGAGAAGAGAATATCAGCTTTACATAATTATAGTTATTATAATTGTAATTGCTAAATATTTTGGAAAGTCTACGTGGGTTTTAAAAGTACACACTGAACATCGTCCTGACAGTGATTTTAACTAGCTGTAGATTACACTTATAATAAGAAAGGCTGTTTGTAAAAGTTTGCTTAAGTGTCTTTCCATTAACCTTATGTAGGTAGAAAAGTGAAACATAAATAAATTGAAGAGAGAAGACTTCGTGCTGTATCACTAGTCAATGACTTCTAAGATGTTTTAGAAGCTCTTTATTGTAGACATATGTAATGGAAGGATATGGATATTATTCACATAAAATGCTTGCCTTTTTAAGACCCCATTTCATCTATTATCTTTTAATGACATATGATGAACAAAGTCCCTCTGCCTTCTCCCAAGCTGATGCACCACAACAGCAGTTTATAACGACTTCATGCACAACGGGGTCTTAAAACTGTGGGGTCAGGAAGACCAACTTCTTTTCACATAAGGAACAAATTTGTGGTTTATTCCATCGTCAGCTTAAGGATCCATGTTCTACATATTTGCCTGAAAGAATGACAAAATAGGAGTACTTTTTTAAACTTGTCCCAAAATCTATAGCGTGTCTTCTTCCTCAAAACACTCAGATTACATTATTCATTATATTGCTTCATTCTCTGAAGATCTGGTTTCTATCTACAGGCTTTTTCTCCCCAGTTGATGTACACAAGAGTTAACTCCTTGGCTTACTACTTCAAAATCATTCCCAGTGATTCAGCTTCTACACACCATAACCTGCACCTTGCATGGGTATATTGTGGAACCCACCCCACGGGGTGAAGGAGGAAAACCAACATCCATGCAGGCATGCAGCACTCAGCAGACCACCTTTTTCTGCCCTACCAACTTTCTAGTTCAAGCGATGATACTGACAAGCATTACAACAGCAAAGAATCACTTTCAGTGTAGGAAAACATGTTGCAACATTAATGGCACTGCATAGCAATGCAGTCAGTTGTGGAAGGAGAAAACAATTTTATATTAAAACAAAACCAGATTTACTCACACAGCCAAGCCCTCATATTAACTAAAATACATCCAAGATGACTCTTCAGCATCCAGGCACCAAGATATCCATACTCAGTTGTTTGGCCAGAATTTCTTGAAGTGACATAGGAGGGCAAGTGGCTCTGGCTATTGATTCCTTATTACACCTTGGTTTTTCTTAGGCAGGAGACTGTGTGCTGGTTCTTGATCTAATAATACATCTGTCCTCTTCAACTTCCGTGAATTTATTTTAGTCTTCTGATTTGGGTATGTCAGAGCTCCAACTCTTTTTGCCATTATTTCTTAATGGCGTGAGTCTGATCTAGTCTGGGTGAGGGCTGTCTCTTGCCGTAGGCTCTTCTGTTCTTTTCCAGAAAAGTCACATGCTGATATGCTGTGATCTTGATAATGTGGGTAACTGAGCGTCACCAGCATTCTGAAAGCCTTTCTTCCCTTCCTTCTCTTGCTTCCACAACCAGACATTCCCTTTCATTTGCCATTCATTCAAATTTTAGTGTTTCCACGTTTAATGCCACTACAGATCTCTACAACAAGATTTGCCCCTTGAGGGCAAAAGAGGTATGCAGGGCAACATCACTGTCAGATAAAACCTTGAGAGGGGCTGGTGGTTTCAGAAGAATCTGAAAGGGGAACTGAATTCAGAGAGTTCCCTAGAAGTGAAGAAATTATGGGTAAACAAAGCAAGACTGTGCACTTAGGCTCCCTGCTATTCACAGGCACGGCTGGAGATCAGAAAAAGTCCATTTAATGCATGTCACTTTTGCTAGGTTTGTTTCTGACCAGTAGCACTAATTTGTGTTTGGTTTTTTAATCACAGCTTTAGCTGAGCAGAAATTAGGAGAGAAATCTAACGTTCCTTATTACTATAATCAAACAAGCATGCTTACAAAGAAAATGCTTGGTAATAGTTTATTGTGCCTTTCATATTTAAAACCTCTTTACCTGTCACGGCAAGATGATCAAGAGATACTCAGCATGTCATCCTGACGGTTCCTCTGACATGGCTTTAATAACAGATACAATCTTACATGCTATGATGCTATTTTCTGCAAAATTTTGTGGTACCTTGTTTCATTCATTAAACACCCACTTATTTGCAAGAATCTTCCTAGCATTTAAACATTGTTCAGACCCCAGTAATTTCGTAAACAGCATAAAATTTCAAACAAACAGCTCAGTCTCACAAATGGTTTATACCCATCTCCCAACCTACCAAAATCTATCAAACTCCAGTCTCAGAAATTAACGTGCCCTCAAGCTTTAATCTTTTACCAAGCAGCGCTTTAAATTAATGTCTTACTCTGCATTAAAGGAAAGTCACCACACATATCATTAGGTGAATTAACAAAGGTTTGATTACTTGGGAATTGCACCTTTGACAGGTCTTTACACCTGCTCTTCTACAAATCCAAGAAAACTTAACATTATAAATAGTATTAAACTTCCCCATACTCTGTATGAGAATTATATGACAATATTAACATATAATCTATGTATGTATATTCACATGTAAATAGCCAGCACTCAGTAATCTGTGTTACAGAACACTCAATTAAAAAAAAACCCAAAATATTCTGTATCACTATAAAAACATTTATTTTTCTGGTTTGAGTACACATGCTCTCTACACAATACAGCATCTAAAACCTCTGCCTACAAAAACACTCTGCTCAAAATCAGACAAGGGTTGTGGCACCCACACTATACAAATCATTGTGGTAGTTTGTCCGATAGATCTGCTTTTTTTGAAAGTCTATAGAATGCATAAGGTGAAGATACTTGCACGTTCGTGTAAAGGCACAGATGTGTAACAGACAAACCGTACAGATAGTGCTATTCACATGGGATATGAATCAAGTAAAGGGATTTTTGAAGCTAGATCAGGCTACATGTGATTTAAGATATAACGTGTCACTGACTACCTACAGATAATGTACAATGCAGGGTGAGGCAGGCTTCCGGTAAGACTTGTCTGTGGCATGTATCTTACATGCAATTAGTTTTCCTCTATTGTCTCAAGAGAATCCTTGCTTGAAAATTGTGATTTATTGCTAAACACTGGTTTTTGATTTGTGGCAGGCATTTGCTCCTTTTTACTTTTTCTAAGCTTGCAGTCTGGAGGTAGCTATAATCCTAAAATGGAGTACTGTAGTAAAAATTAAATCAAATCAAATCAAAATTTAAAATATCAAATAATCACCCAAGCCACTAGAGATTTTTAAAAAATCGGTGATAATACAGATGTTTTCCTTTTTTATCAATGAAGGGTTTAATAACATTTTATTCGGACAAGAGAGCATATGCGTTTTGACAGGACTCAGCAGACTAAAGCAAGATTTAAAAGATCATTGGCTTCGCAGTTAACTTATCTCTTTTAACTGTTAACAGTATAAAATACACTTTCTTACAATACAGTGAGATATGCTTTTATAAAACTAATTTAAATTTCCTCATCAAATAGAGCAGTAGAAACAGGCAGCTATTAGCAAAGTAACATCAACAACTCGTTAATTAGTCATCAAATAAAACAAGATTAAGCCTCTTTTAATTAGGGGCATTTGGAGAGAAACATATAGCTAATGTTAGCACAAATAAATGACTCCCTGCAATGCATAGATTGTTTTATAGAGACAAGAAAATCCACTAAAAATTGGGAAAAGCTCATCTGCTCCATTAAAACACCTCCCTTGAAAGCATCACATCCCCATGCGCTCCTGAGGAACCCCGCAAAAAGAGCTTCCATATGTCGCTTCCAACCAGAATGTGCTACAGGTGCATTTTGTATTAGAAGACAACTGGAAACATGTCAGGATACAAACTTTTAAAACTATGGTTCAACAAGTGTTCTGAATGCTGCTTGATATCACGAATAGCCCTAGACTTCTTTTTCTAAGAGAAAACAGAAAGGTAAGCATTCACCTGCTACTCATAGCAGGGATGCCTTACTGCAAGGAAGGGCTGAAAAAAACCTGAAAGAATAGTGAAGGCAGTGGAAAAAGTCTGTGCATTTGGAAACAGCTGCACTATAACTCTACAGAAGTTATGCATTTCTTCTATCCCTAAATGTCCTATCAGTAACCACACAAAACCCTCTCCCAATCTCAGGCAGCCTTTTAATAAAGCCCTAAACTATCAAGGTGCTAGCACTAACGTAACTTCCTAACTCATGAGATTCCTAAGAACTGAAAACTACTCTTTTCTAAAAATCAGACCTTTTTCGTGGAAGCTCACAAAGGAATAGTTTCTGATTTATGTAAAATAACCCCTCTAAGTGTCTTGCACTGAAGTCGTGCTATGTATTTACCCCACTGATCTTTTTTATTTGCTTTGCTTTAGTCTGTCTTGCCCAAGAAACATGTTTTACAAGATTTCAAGGCAAATGCTGCCAGTTCTGTGCTGCATTCCAAGGAGATGGTCTAGATGTTCTGACTGAAATTTAAACATACGCTGTGCCTATTTTATTATAATGGTGTTCTGGTGCAGTAGTACAATTTCCTTGTGGCAAATCACATAAAACCAGTGAAGGAAGATGCAAGCTGCAAATTTTGATGGCCTTTGATATTTTTTTACTAAAATAAAGCACTTTTTAAAATCTATGGAATTGCTTGTTCACTCAGTAGTAAGAAATAACAGATGACAGGGTTAAAAAAAAGCCTTGAGGACTAGAATTATGCCAAAATTGTTTTATTTTGTTTAGTTAAAGAATACATGAGCATGAGTTTACATCACCTGGTACTGAGTTTTGTGCTCAAATTGCATTAAAAATCCCTTATACATGTGACTATTTCAAGGGCTTCACTTTCAAACACTACAGCAATGCCATATTCGGGACAGCACACACACCTTTGTTAGCTTCTACCACTACTGTAGAACTAGGGTTGTTGTACTGCCAATTACGTGTTCAATTTCTTGTTAAAATTATATGAAGATCTTAATTCTCAGGCTCCATCTCTTGACTTTTCTCTTGTTTACATATCCTGTACAAGTTTCTCAGAAAGATAAATATTAACCACTAATACTTCACAGTATCTTGACAAGAAACATTATGCAGAATTAAATCTATGCAACATCAAGAAACAGGTTTTTTTTTAAATCAATCAAGAAACAAATGAAACTGTTAAAACTACAAAGGACTATCTAAACGGCTGTCAATGCTTCACATTCCATATAGCCATAGATTTATTCAGTCTTCCAGTATGCTTTTTTTGTTATGCTCCAAAAGCTACACTAGTTAAGCTGTTAGAAAATTTCATCTTTTGTTATCAAGTAAAGTTTCCAGATCTTGTGCTAGTTAGAAAAATAATTAAAAGAGAAAGCCTTTAAGGCAAAGAGTAGATGTCCTGTAAAAAGCCTCAGAAATAAAAAAGCAACAGTAACAATTTATCATTCTTGTTACTATAATAATCTCAAAGGCAGGGGGGGCGATTTAAACCTTATTCATAATTTTTGAGATCTTGAGTTTGGCAGCTGCAGTATCATATATCTTATTTTTGAGGAGTAACTTAAATGAAAGGTTCCTTGCCAATACTTCAATATATTTAAAAAATGAGTCATATGTGGGAAATAAATCAGTACTCAACCAGTTATAAACCTACAGGTGACAGTTTACAAGAAAAAGAAAGCATATATCTACTTGTATAGACGGACTATATACACTGGCTTGCAAACTATCCCTGAAGCCAGCAACAACTAGAACTTAGTGCTCAGAAAATATAGGACTTTTCCTCTTCATGCTTTCCTGCAATGACTGCCACTCCAGAGAAGACAATACAGCCTGAGCAGAAGGAATCTTCTTCCCCCTAGCAAATACGTGCTTGCAGTTAGCAACACAGTCACGTACTCATACAAAGGCTTTGAGTCAGAAAAATGTATTAATACCTTCTCTCTTCTTGAAGCAGTTCCTTTGGCTTCATAAGGACTCAAAGTGAAACACGTCTGTACCTAGCACGAAGCAGTAGCGCACATCTGCCTTCCTCCCAGTAAAACACTGATGCTTGCCCACTCGCTTGGTCCCATGCTCTTTCTGCAGTTCCCTGCTCCCTCCTAAGAGCAGGTAGGACCTCTTGAGAGTCATGGAAACCAATAAAGATTTTCATAAATAAAAGCGCCGTGCCCATTTGCACAGAAGCATAGTTGACTGGAAAAAGATTATTGAATGATTAATAAGACTCATTTACACTCTTTAAATATATGCTCCTTTCTCTAATAACACATCAAAATGCAAACTCTGTGCATTTACAACTTGCATAGAAATGGATATGCAGGAAGCTCAGGGGTTTTTGAGTTCCCACTTTTAAGTAAGAAGAAATACACCCTAGCAAACAGCTTTCACATAGCAAAGCCGTAAGAGGTAGGAATACATGTAAAAAGCCTTTCACTAAGAAACAAAGACATTTCTTGTTTTTATAGCAGGAAAAAGTGCCTTGTCTGAATGCAATTCCATTGTGAGCAATTATAGAAGTATTTGCTGAACATAAGCGTGAGTTAACACATCCCTCTGAAGCAGGCCTTTGTCTTCACAGCAACCTTCCCTGGACACTAGAAAGAGGAGGCTGAGCCTGCACATACAGGGCTGACAACCAGCATGAGGAGTGTTCCTGACAGTTGAAGCGGGTATGCAGTTTGGGACAAATAAATAGTAATCTCGTAGGTACTTATACCGGTCAACATCAGAGTTGTATAGCATATTGACTTCCCCTTGAATTTACCAAGGAGATGTGAAGAGCTGATTAGCAGTGTTGAAATATACATTCTGATTTATTTCTTTTGAGTTTGGAGATATTACGTATGAAAGCTGACTTGGAGGATTTACCACAAATGCTGTGAGGTACCTCAGTGGTACCTAAGGTCCTTTGGTAAGCAATTAAGATATAAAAGAACATTGAAAATAGTAATAATTATCTCTCTCTAGAAATAGTACTTTAAATCCTTGTTAATCTCTACGAGAACATGAATCTAGGCTCCCTACCGTCAGTGCTATTATATTGGCATTAACATGTCACATTAAGAAAACCCAGTTTCCAGCTTTGGAGGATTAGTGTTTGCTACAAAAGACTCAAACACCTAGAGACGAATTAGAATAGCAATAATAATAAAGTTGATCTTTCTAGTTAAAAGAAATCTGACGTGCAACAAAATTTATACGTGAAGGGTATAATTTTAAAAAGCCAAGTAGGAATCAACACTGCAGATCAACACAATGCTGCTTCATTTCTTAGGAGACATAGAAGCTTAAAAGAAATGCACTAAATAATACTTTATTTACCATTTCTCTGTGTCAGTTTAACAGGGGCAGTAAGAGGTGCTTAAGTGACCTTCATTACAAACAACTGACGAGAAGCAGAAGACAAGCATAGCGGCTGACAAGAATATTAAAAAAAGTCATCTTACTTAAACTTGACCTGCCTTCTAACTAAATTCTTGCAAGGAATATCCAGGATATTTGTCCCATTCAACCATTTATGAATAGATTTTAAATTCTATTGGGTGTGCAATAAAATTAAAGTCTGTCTTAAGAGCTTTACACATTTGCATCACTGAAGAGTTTCAAATCAGCACATAAGAATACAAATGTGAATATTTTTGTGAGGGTTATTTAGAAAAATTGTGAAATATCACATTGGAAAAGGACTATCACCGTAATTAACACTTTCCAGTTACTAAGAAATATAGCTATAATAGCCTTTTCCTCCTTTAATCACTGAAAGTATGTCATGTATTTCAATTTCCTATATTGCATCAAATACTTTTTTAAACCCACTGCCCTGCAGGTAAAGAAAAGGACAGTGTGTGATGCATAATGTGTAAAACATATAGAGAAGGCCCAGTCCTGCCCTTCCTTAATTTCTGGTGTAACTGATGCTACAGCCATAATTAGCTGGATGTTGCCCTCTCATGTAGAGTCTGACAGCATCAAAAGATGTTTAACTTGTTCAATTATCCATTCAAGAAAATGACATGGATAATTATTTAAGTCTATGTGGAAAAAAAAAAGCTTTTTGAATCTCAGTGGCAACTACTGAAATATATACTCTGTCATTTACATGACTCTCAAAATCTTCTTAGCGTTTCGCTTGAGTGAGTAATGTAGTAGCATCAAATTTATTTGAGACATTAGGAGAAAGAAACAGTTTTTAAACATGTTCTGAAAATGCTTGAATCAAACGACCACTGAAGTCAAGGGATGCCAGGGCAACATGCAGCTTCAAAATATGAATATTGTCTGCATAAATATGTTTCAGAACACACTGCAATTTTCTAGCAGAAGTTATATCAACAGAAGCAACAGAATCTGATCCCAGCTTTTGAGTTACCATATGTTCATTGAGTCAAAATGGCTAGCGGAAACTTAGTTTAACATTTCAGTTGATTTAGCAGATATTCAGCAAAACAGATAATGTTTTGTCCTCAATTAACATGTGTAAATAGGCAAGAAGAAATTCTATGAAAGTCACACTTATATCACCTTAATATTGCATATGCTGTTCTGTACTGGCCAAGCTATTGTATCTCTAGATGAGAAAACTAATGTGCCACTGATAACACAATGAAAATAACCACTTTCTACTCAATCATTGCATTAAAAATATTCAACCCATCTCTTCATGAAATTAATTAACTTGTCTCTAGTATGGAAAAGTGTGTTAACACAAGGATTAAAATCTGTTTAGCTAGGGCTGTCCATGTTTATTGCATTATTTTCTTTAGAGAAAGTATGAAAACAATGTGTTAACCAGCAAGTGATACAGAGCATGGCAGTGTAGTTCACCTTATGATGACATAATATGTTGGGAAACCTCATGCCATCCAGAAATATACTATATTGTGTGATATTTATTTGTTATGATGGCTAGAGAACTACTAAGTGGGCTATTGCTTACAGTGTCATCTGGAAGAAAATGACAAATGTCAACTAGATGTGCATTACCCAAAAAAAGATATCCAGAAAATGCTGAAAGGGCAATATGCTAATAATAAGATATGAAAAAACCACTCTAACAGCAGGCAAATGATTCATATGCAAACATTTGCTTTATAATTTAGAGAAAGTAATAAAAGAAAGTAGTTTGCCTGAAAATTCATACTAGTGCCAAAATCTTCCTCACTGAGAAAGTAAAGGGGGAATGTGATACTTTCACATGTCCTTAAAATATCATATCAGTCCTTCCCCCTTCTTCTCTGTTTTAATTCCTTTTTCCTTTTGCCTCCCTGCTTTGCAGTTCATTGCAACTGAAAGACCAGCAGCTGCATTGAACGACAAAAACATGTCTTTTTAGAACAATATAAGGATTTCTGGATAAGGGAGTCATGCAGTCACTGATCTAGAAAAGGGGTTTTTAACTGTTACTCATGGCTGGCATTCTTATAAACTAACCAGGGAAATATAATCCCGAGGAAACTACTATAGCGTAGATGGAAAGCTCAGTGGTAACCTCACCCAGGCAGCTGCTTGCCTGTGAAAATGCAAAGATGCACTGAGCAAATTTTCTGAGATCTGTTTTGTGATGAGGACGAGTACCTAACTGAGAGGAATAATCAACTGCACAGCTACAGGACTAGAACAGCTGCCTACACCAACCCTACAGAAAAGAATCAACAATAGCATGAAGAAAAGTTAAACAAGCCACTCAGGTGTATAAACAGGTGGTTAGGAAAGAAAATCTAAAAGAATGGCATTAGCTTAAAGAAAAGGAGAGGGGAGACAATGGTAACAGCTTCAAATACAAAAGGCAATGACAAAGAACAGAAAAATCCTTTCTCCATGCTCATGAATAATGAATTATGGATTTAAAGTGCAGCAAGATTAATTCACATTAAACATGAGAAAGGGATCAGGGGTAAAGCCATGCACAGGAACAGCGTGTCTCGAGGCTGTTCTTCAGGAATAGGACAATTTTTTTCTTAGATATCCTGTGCCTTCAATAGGGTCTGGACATGCATATTGTGGCTGATCTGAAATTGAGATTCAGACAAGTGACTAGGAAGCTCTGTCAATGTCCTCTGAAAGCTAAGTTTGGAACAAGCAGATCTTACAGAATTTTTTCTAACACCTAAAGTACCTAATAACTTATCTCCAAACATGGCTGTCATATACTGCATGGCCTCCAGAAATGAGATTACATTTCAGAGACAATAAGTCTAAATGGAAACCCAACACTGAGAAGCTTCCTGAAGGATCAGAAGATTTCAAGTCCATCCATAAGAAGCACAGAAGTTCCCTCTATTCAGTCCTGTGGTACTTAAGCCATAAAGGTCCCTTGACATCTTCTGGTGAGATCCTTTATTTTCCTGTAAATCTTCCGTAACACATCTGGTTGTGCTCAAAGCATTTAAACTCAGCCAAAATCCCTACATCATCTATGACCAGAGCATAAAGGGATTAACAAATTTAGATGCCTGAAGGAAGGAAAGAACTATTATTATAACCTAGCCTGACCTCCACCTACAGGAAGGAATCATAAATGTAACTGGAACAAGAGTATGCCATTAATATGACACAAAACTAAAAGGTACCTGCTGCACTTATTTAGAAGAATTCTACAACCTTGACAATCACACTTTTAATATGACTGTTGTTTAACATTATGAAATGCAGATTGCTGTGCCTCCTGTAAGAAGAAAAAAGGCATCCTGTTCTTCATCGGTTTTCATTGTGGAACCCCCCCAACTCCAAGCTGTATATAGATTTTCTGAGATAGACGGGAAATGATCTGTCAATCAACAGTCTTTAGAACAAGCCTAAATGCATTCAGCTTGCCTTAAGAAGATCAATATTAACATCAAATGAAATCCAGGCTATGCATTCTGCATACAGCATTTATCCTGCTTAAAATCACAGAATTACAGAAAGGTGGGGGTTGGAAGGGACCTCTGGGGATCATCTAGTCCAACCCCTCTGCCAAAGCAGGGCCACCTAAAGCAGGCTGCACAGGACCTTGTCCAGTCGGGTCTTGAATATCTCCAGAGAAGAAGACTCCACAGCCCCTCTGGGCAGCCTGTTTCATTGTACCATCACCCTCAGAGTGAAGCAGTTCTTCCTCATGTTCAGACGGAACTCTCTATGCTTCAGTTTGTGCCCATTGCCCCTTGTCCTGTTGCTGGGCACCACTGAAAAGAGTCTGGCCCCATCCTCCTGACACCCACTCTTAAGATATTTACAAGCATTTGTAAGGTCTCCTCTCAGACTTTTCTTCTTCAGGCTAACCAAGCCCAGCTCCCTCAGCCTTTCCTCATAGGAGAGATGCTCCAGTCCCCTAATCATCTTTGTAGTCCTCCGCTGGACTCTCTCCAGTAGTTCCTCATCTTTCTTGAAGTGGGGAGCCCAGAACTGGATGCAGTACTCCAGATGGGGCCTCAAAAGAAGTGGGGGAAATGAGCTTATGATATTGCATAGTCATCCACCTCCACCCACCAACCTGCAAGCATTCCACACTTGCTCAGTAAAGAGCCTCAGGTAGTGCAACAGAAGAAAAAACTTCGAAAACAAATGGTAACCACTGTATGCTTTTTATTTTTTAGTAATCTTTTAGAGATAAAAGAAAATCATCATCAAATTTTCTGCTTTCTTGTATCACATTCTTGTTGGCTCTTCCATAGGGGACCACTTCTTTCAACAGGCTGTCATTCCAATGTATGATACCTAATATGAGGGAAGGCAGACAAAAAATTCAAAAGATTATTCCCATCAAGGTTGCTGTATGAGTCTCGTTTCCTCATGGAACACTAAAATTATCATTTTAACTTGCTGTCCCTACAAACACACACTTTATATCAAACAGTGATTAGCATCAATAATCCAGAGTCATCAAATTAGCATGAAAATAATTATGCTGGGACATGACAGAAGCATGCACAGGGACTCAGCTCCATGCAATATGGGATCCCTGCTCATTCCTAAGTTTCATTAAAACTAAATACTGTCATATGCTTTCATATCCATTCATGATGGTTTAAGCCTGTTCTTTTAACAAACTTCTTTTATAGCTATATAGGTATATTTTTGACACTCTGCCATTATACTAAAGTCCGTTTCTTGCACTAGTTTTTTTCAGTATTTTAATTTTTTTTGTTTCCCAAGTCCAACAAGGCTGGCAATGCAACATTATGATTGTCTGATTATTTCAGAAAATGTGTAATGTTTGTCAGCATGCCTGCTGCACAGCTGAAATTGCCTTTTTAACACTATTTTCAGCCTTGCTCAGTGGGATGTTTGCTTCTTTTTCCCCATTTGTGTCCAAGTGCATGTATAGGCAATAAGTGCAGTTACAGTATTCTTTGGATTTTTTTCCATAAGTTAAAAAAATAAAGTAAAATAAAACACCCCTGTAACTTTCATGCAAGTATCCATTTTGAGGATATCTGATTCTGCATTCCTTTTTGATAGTGGACTACCAAAAAGGTTTCCACTAAAGCATCTACATTCTTTATAGGACAAATGGAGGTATAGTTTCTGAAAGCAATTTACTTCTTTTAGGGAGAGTATTTGCTAAATGAGAAAACACTGAAACGTGATGACAATGTACAAGAAATTTATAACCAAAATGCAGGCTTTCAGTAATGATGTGCCAGAATTTTGGACATAATCTTACAAATGAGAAATACAAGAACTTGCAGCTTAGCAACTGACATAAAAAACATGGAAAAGTGAATAAAGTTTTCTACTGACTTGAGTGGTTTTTAGCTTAATTATCAGGTATTGAAACGCAGCCTTCTAAAATCAATTGTCCAGCTAAATAAGAATAATAATATCTACATGACAGCAAGTCATAGCTTAGGAGTTAGAATACCCTGCAGACTCCATTTCTTGCTGATTTCAAACAATATTTTGGCACTACAAAGAAGCCCACATTAGTATCACTGTATACTTATTTATATTTGAGACTGTCAAAGAGTAAGGTGATTCTTCCTCTCCTAACTAATTACACAGGGTGCATATGGCAACTAGGTTTTTAACCTGGATGTTTCCATTGTGTCAAAAATTAGATGAGGCAAATCTAGAGCTGGGTTGGTGTTTGTTTTTTTGTTTGTTTGTTATTTTGCCTATAATGTCAATTTAATGGATAGATTATCATTTATACTGAAGTTTCTATATATCTCTGTGATTTCCTTACCTGTCCACCAGAAGGCTCTTGCGATTTCGGCTTTAAACCATTTAAGAGGGACTTACACAGACGAAAGGCAGCACTTCTCATCCGCAGCTGCCTCTGAGGAATTGCTACCCCGAAAGGAAACTGCTAGTGCATGAAACAGGTTGAAAAGTTGCAAAACTGACAGTGAAAATAGCAGACACTGTAATAAACATTGTTGTTTCAGTCACAAAAGATCAGGTAAGTTGTGCAACGTATTGGAAAAGATATATATTAATCAAAATGCTCTCTTTAAAGAGTAGCTGACTGCCATATGCTTGGCACCTTAGCACTGCAGGACAGTTCTGAAGTTCAGTTAAGTAAGACCAAGTATCAGTTGCATGCTACTTGTTCTCATTGCATGTTAATCAGCAACAAATCATCCTACAGAGCAACAACAACGAAAATTTATTCTTTTCCTAAGAGGTAAGGAGGTGGGAGAGCAGCTGAGGAGCATCCAGTTTATATCATGCTTAAGTTACTGTCAGGGTCTTGAATGCACTGACTAATGCAGTTAAAAATATTGTCATTATTTGAGTAACCTAATGTCAACTGAGCAGAAACTTCTGGTTGCAAAACATGATTATCCTTAGAAAGCATTAAGACACTCCAAGAGCTTACTCTCACCAGTGTCTGATCTTGATCTCACTACACATTAAGCAATATGATCCATCTCTGTCACACATGCAGAAACACAATCTTCTGTTATCCCAAGAATATCACACACACAAGAAGCATCCCATATATAACAACAAGTCCTTGATAACTTTGAACCTGAGACCTTAGGGCACAGCTCTATTTCAAAAACTGTTGTTCTAAAAATTGTGTAACTTCTGTTATCTCCAATGATTATCTTCCACCTACAAGTCAAAAAATTGGCTTTGAGCTTGACTCATAGCAGACCACCTCATTACCAATAAATGCGAAAGCAAATTACACCTTCTACCACACCTAAATATGACAGGTGTTCTTCAGACTAAAATCTCAGTTATACCTATTGGTATACCCATTTAGGTATACAAATACACCAAAATTTGTAAGGAGCTGGGTTAGGGACCGATGATCGAATCCTCCACACTGTTTTACAATCGAGATTCATCTACAAAAGCAGTGTTTCCAAATTCCTTAGGATGCAGATCCAGGTGACGATTATTGAATTTACCAAGCATACTCTTGGTGCTCCTTTGAAGTAAAGTGTTGAGAAATCTTCAATAAGCATCTTTTACAAACAATCAACAAATCTAATGTACCTAAATTTTCAAAAAGCTTTAAAATTCCCACCACTAAAGTTTCCTTAAAAAGTCAGCTGTCTGGAGACAAAGTAAAGGCCTTTTATAACTTAATTTATTAAAAGAAAGGAAATGTAGGGTAGAATTATATGAATATTTCTCTCTATGGAGGAAGAAGCGCAGATACCAGGAGGATCACAGATGAACCTGCTCACTTCTACATCTTTATAAATGATCTGGGAAAAAAGCTGACTTGTGAAGTGAAGATACAAATTATTCAGGATCACCAAAATATAAGCTCAATGCAAAAAGTTACAAAGACTTCTGCAACACCTATGGGGGTGAGAGATAATATAGTGATAAAAGCAGGAGTATATGAACTTCATCATAGAAAAGTACATAACAACACACATGGAAAAATAACAACACTGCATCTGCAGTGATGGGCTCTACTCATACCAATTCAGCAAGATATCTTGTCACCCTGAACCCCTTGAAATTTCAAAGGTCCACCAAAAGAAGGGAAAATGAAACATTTGCAATTGCTTTAAAAGGAATAGCTATCACAAATGCAATTTTACTACTGCTTAAGCCATGATACGCCTAATTCTGATCATCCCATACAAAAAACTAGGCAAAAGAAGTAGGAGCGGTACAGTAAACAGCAAGATAATAAGAGTGATCTGATGTGTGAAAACTATACAGTTTTATCTCAAGAAAATACAAAGAGGAATATGCTAGAAGTAAACAAATTGTTGAAAGATGTGGAGAAAGTAAGCCAGGAATAATTTTCATTCTTTCTTATGAGACAAGCACCTGTGAGTGATCAATGAAATCATCACATAGCAAGTTTAAAACAAATAAACATAATGCCTTTCGCATGGAAAGGACAGGTAACTGCAATGCTCACTGCTATAGAACATGGAGGCCAAACATGCAAGTGAGTTACAAAAGGAGTTAGACGTATCTCCAGAATAGAATGTAATCAGTGGTTTTCAATAAGGTGCTCCAGACACACCCCACAGCTCAACAGTCATTGTTTTGTTGATTATGAGAACTGGAGAGGGAATGCCACAAGGAAATACGATTTTTCCTTTTTCCATGACACAGATTCCCTAGTCTGCAACTACACAGGCTATTGAATGAGAGCAAGTAACTCGGCTTTGCTCTTCAGGAGCAAAGAAGTGTGGTCCATACGTCGAAAAGTCATAGATGCAATTTCCCCAAAATATTAAAGGATCCTGGCAAAACCAGAATTGTATCATGCAATCTTTTAAACTGTTTTTGATCCCTCCAGTTGTGCTCCAACTACAACCAAAAACCTTGCCATTGCAAACATTTCTAGGTTCAAGATAGGAATGTAAAACAGCTTGGACAAAAAGAATTAACCACTCTTTAAAATCATGTTCTCAAGAAAAAAGAAAACACAAAAGAGTTGGGAAATAGATGAACGAGAGCAGAAAGAAATATTTGATAGATTTGAAGCAGTAGATACATCAGTAGCAAGGAAATACATGAGTTGGGCCACATGAATAGGCAGCAATGTATTAACTGAGAAGTTAGTCCTGGACTTTCCCCTTTGCCTCTATCTGCCTGTAACAAGCAACTGGTTCTGCTGCTGGGTCAGCAGTGGCACTCCCTCAACTTGTCAGTGCATCCACAGTTTACAGCTCTTCCAATCATGTACATATGTATAAAGTTAGCCAGTCCTCAGTTGAACCCTATGTTGGCATGGTAAAGGAGGTGCAAAGGTGGGTATGTGGAGAAGGGAAGTGGAGAGCTGGGAAGAAAGTCAGAATTGTTGATTATAATTACACATGCTCAAGAAAAATCTATAAAATAGTTTTAAAAGCTTTTTTTCAATCACTTTCCCTTTGAGGTGGAAGGTGTAATAAACAAAAAGCATATAAGATTTGTTCTCAAACCGGTTGGAAGGTGAAGGAGGCCCCCCCCCTTCCCTCTTACCTTGTTATTTGCTGTATTGTTAATGTGCAACCCTTGCATAACCACTTCCTTAATCATTGTCAAAAGAATAGAGCGGGGATTTCTATGTACTGGGTCAACATGACCAAATAAGGAAAGGAACTGATCCACAACACGGAGGAAGACTACGGCCTTCATCCTCACGACCACCAGAGCGACCAGAGCGACCCCCTAACAACAGCATGCGCAGCCACAGAAGGAGACCACGATGTGCTACGTGGAACTGGAACTACTGAACTATAAAAAGGGACTCTGGGGGAGGTGGGCTGCGGACCGTTGGCGGAGCAAGAGACTCCCTGGCCGCCCAGTGCTGTTTTGCCTGCTTCATCGCTTGCTTAAATAAATTCTATTGCTAATAAATTCACACTTGATTAATTAACAATTAGCTCATCAATTTGGATTCGTCACAGGAGGCGAGCATCTATAACAGAAGGCACCCAAACAGATGTATAATCTGGCCAGGTTTCCAGATCCATCTTGAAAACTGATGTGGTGCTCTCTGTGTTGAGAATGGTCATTCTGTCCACGACTATGCAGCTACGAGCACTGAGGACGTGCTTTGGGCACCTTGTAGTACTCAGTAAGTCATCTGGAGAACATAATGACTTGACAGCTACCTCTTTGAATCAAAACAGATGATGTTCACTGGCACCTTAGAGACCTTCAGTAAGCCATTTTATCTATTTAGCTATTTATGCATGGCTGGAGTTACAGCAGATGTTTATTCCCATTCCTTAAGTTGACAGTGAATGTGTCTGGCCTAGACACACACAGTGATGTTTCCAGATCGTGTGTCTCTTGAAATATATTTTTATTAGTGCAATTCTCACCTAGGGAACTGTTGATTAGTGTATTCAAGCTGTGTGTACAATATACCATTTTCTCATTCACTGAGTAATGGATGAGAACATTGTAAAGGTTTAGTTTAATCTCTAAACTTCACTATCAGCTAACTTTGTTCTTCTCACTCTCACATCTTTCGCTGCCAGCTACTACTAAATCTAATTTGTCTTTCTCCACAGGTGTATGTCAGTATTTAAGGTGGCAGGAATACCAAGTTAAGATGACATTCTCACAGTTCTCAAAATTACTGTGCACCTGGATTAATATTTCATTGCTCATGAACTGCACAGTTCATGAAATACACTACTGTAATAATTCTGTCTCAATGTAATCAGGTGGTAGAATCAAGCGAAAATCTTTTGCTAGGAGACTCTCCCGTTGGAACGCTGACTCCACAGTATCTGAACGCTCTACAGCACAATGCTGACTCCATAAAAGGCTCCGATACAAATAAGACAAATGATTTCCTGACGCCTTACATTTCCACAGCCCCCTGACAGTGGAGTTAAGCAGCTTTGGCATTGAGCTAAATGAGCTCTCCAGTTACTGATCTCCCATGTAGGCATGCTCTGGGAAAGGACAAAAACTTCCTTCCAGTTCCCTGTCTACAGATCAGAAATTCCAGTGGCACTAATCTGAGGTCATATTGACTCAGAAAAACTTCATAGGCACCTGAAAGATTAGCAATAGTAACAGCTAACAGCAACAAAAATTGCCCAACCTTATATAAATGGACTTTCAAAGAACTGAAAGGAAGCAACAATGTTTCTAGTAGTTACTGAAAATAGCTGGTTCTATAAAAGAGAGAAAGAATAGCAGATCTTGGCTATTTTCAGTCCAGTAAGACTTTTGCTACTTATTTATTATGTGCGGGGATAAGTTGCAAGCCACACAACTCTGGTTCTACATGTTCTAGTCAACAAGGTGTATCTTCCCTACACGTACTTCATCCACTGCACTCTGGCAGGGAACACAGGGCAGACACAAATGGTCTCTCCAGTGCTAACAAAAAGGTTCTCATTCACACTAGTGAAGGCATCTAGAACCAAAACAACTTGTATGGCAGAGCTCTAACTTGCTAAGTTAAGCAACACTAAGTCTTGCAGACGTGGTCCTGTGCTGCTGCCAGACGGTTCATTAGCACAAGGTGCTGTCCGGCAATGAGAGCACAAGCAGGAATTGTATGAAGAAAAGAGATCTGTGAGAAAGTAAGTCAGTTAAATAAAAGAAATCAAGTTCCCAAAGGGATAAGACTCATTTAAAACACAACCAGCAGATTGCATGAACAAACCTTGGGTGCTAATGCTGAGATTGCCCACAGTCTTTTTCATTTAAAATTGATTATGGGACAGCAGTAACTGTTTGGTAAGCATTTTTAAACAAAAGATCTCATACCTCAGTAAGTTCACAGACTGTACAGTAGTTTACAGACAATACTAACAAAATGTCGTGGAGGATGAACCGGGCTCGACACGACGATCAATGTGATCAGGTACAAGCTGTTTATTAGCCTCAGATAGCTCATTTTTATATTCCCCATTACATATGCGGCGATCCCTCATTGGCGATAATCAGTTTAAATCACATAGCAACTCGATTATGATTGGTGTGCATTACTTGTTCACTCGCTGTGCTCGTGGCCTTCTTGCAGGCAGCAAGTTCCTCTTCGGCATCCGGAAGTGGTTTGTCTCTGCATTCTTACTTCCTCATTCCAACCGCAGTTTGTCCTCTGGATGCCCTTGTGGCCTTATGCTAAGGCTCTGCGGCCTTATAGAGAAATGCTGGATTGCTCACATTCCCCAGTCCTTTAATGCTTCATCCTCCACAAATCCCCCTTCTTTGTTTTGAGCAATCCAGGCCTGATTGAAGACCTTAAACATCAATTTTCTTATGCAGCTTAAAGCACAACCTACAACAAAATTTTTCTCTCTCTCCAGTAAGATTTGCATAATCTTTCTGACTTGTGCTTCCAGTTCTGCACTGACAGAAGGAAGGGGAAGAGATTACATCAGGCCTTTTCAGCTACCAGAAAGTCAGGACAAAAAAAAAAAAAAAAAAAAAAAAAA